>ERZ773180.483-NODE-483-length-23689-cov-29.857070_pt1 | contig 23689 bp, 16 predicted proteins | sample MGYA00511080_ERZ773180 | MGnify/ENA primary metagenome ERZ773180 (study PRJEB29015, sample SAMEA2738175) | human oral metagenome | biome: human oral; feature: human-associated habitat; material: saliva | place: China | collected 2178 ...
AACGTCCCTATCCGTATGCGAGTGAACTTTGCTTCCCAGCGAATAGAGTTCACTACGGGTTATCGTATCGATGTGGCTAAATGGGATGCGGACAAGCAACGAGTAAAGAACGGATGCACGAACAAGCTTAAGCAATCAGCTTCAGAGATCAACGCTGCGCTCTTGGGGTACTACACCGACCTACAGGAGGTCTTCAAGCGCTTTGAAGTGGCCGAGGTCATGCCAAGCCCTGCTGATGTTAAGAACGCCTTCAATGCCCGCCATAGATCTGACGATGTACAGCTGGAACGGACCTCCGATAAGCCCGATCCTTCAACCGACTTTTATGAGGCCTTTGATGAGTTCGTACGTGTCTGTGGCCGGCAGAACGACTGGACGCACGCTACCTATGAGAAGTTCGCTGCGGTGAAGAATCACCTTAGGGCTTTCCGAGCAGACCTTAGCTTCTCCTTCTTCAACGAGGCTGGTCTGACGGAGTATGTGCGCTACCTCCGAGAAGTACGCGAGATGCGCAATAGCACGATCGGGAAGCAACTCAGCTTCTTGAAGTGGTTTCTACGTTGGAGCTTCAGCCAGGGAATGCATAGGAACAATGCTTACGATAACTTCAGACCTAAGCTCAAGAACTTCAGACCTAAGCTCAAGGATACGCAGAAGAAAATCATCTTCTTGACTTGGGAGGAGCTGACGAAGCTCCGAGAGTTCGAGATCTCTCCAGCGAAGCAGTCGCTTGATCGTGTGCGGGATGTCTTCCTCTTCCAATGCTTCACTGGACTGCGATATTCGGATGTCTACAATCTCAGAAGAAGCGACATCAAGGAAGATCATATCGAAGTCACTACGATCAAGACTTCTGACAGCCTGGTCATCGAGCTCAATAAGCACAGCAAAGCTATCTTGGAGAAGTACCAGGATGTGGTATTTGAGCACGACAAGGCACTCCCCGTGATCACCAACCAGAAGATGAATGAGTACCTCAAGGAGCTTGCCGAACTTGCTGGTATCAATGAATCTATTCGCCAGACCTACTACAAGGGTAATGAGCGTATCGATGAAGTTACTCCTAAGTATGCCCTGCTCGGTACGCATGCTGGCCGACGCACCTTTATCTGCAATGCGCTTGCTCTGGGTATCCCTCCTCAAGTCGTGATGAAGTGGACAGGACACAGTGACTACAAGGCGATGAAACCCGACATTGACATTGCGGACGACATTAAGGCTAATGCCATGAGTAAGTTTAACCAGCTAACCCTATGAAGTAAGAAAGATAAGCTATGGACTGCAAGGATTTTTCTCCTACTTTTGCCTCTCGGCATAAAATCGGATTGATGAGAGTTAATGATTTGATATTGAGTAGATAGCAATATGTCTACTCGAATAAGGGGAACGGATAAGAAACGAGCGAGGTGCTTTCTGTTTCTTGATTTTGCAACTTTACAAATATCCCTTACTTCTTACAGGCAAAGGTACTGATTATCCGATGAAAAACGACTGAAATCAAAGAAAATCGTTGCTCCTGTTAAATAATTCATCGATTCTTTCGTTATTGTCCTCTTGATATTGTATCTTTGTAGGCAAGTCTATACATTTACAGAGGGGAAATCAACAAATGAAGGCAATAAATAGAATTAAGGCAGTATTAGCCGAACAGCAAGTTTCAGGTAAATGGCTCGCTAACGAAATGGGGAAAGCGGAAAATACTGTTTCTCGTTGGGTTTCCAACAAGGTACAGCCATCGCTCCACGATCTTGTAGATATTGCTCACATACTTGATGTAGATGTACGTACCTTGATTGTAGCGACAAAAGAATAGATACATGAATAAAAATCAATTAGCAGCTAAGATATGGGCATCTGCCAATAAGATGCGTGCCAAGATAGAAGCCAACGAGTATAAGGATTTTATATTGGGCTTTATATTCTACAAGTTTCTCTCGGATAAAGAACTCACCTTTCTCAAAAGTAATGGTGTCGAAGGCGATGACTTGCATACAATCAAAGAGGATGACAGAGAAACGGTCACATATCTTCAAAACAACTTGGGTTATTTCATTGCCTACGAGTACCTATTCTCTACTTGGCTAGCTCAGGGGCGCAACTTTAGCATTGCCTCTGTGCGCGATGCGTTATCAGCTTTTGAGCGTCTGATTCAGCCCGAACGAAAAAAACTCTTCGGGGGTATCTTCGAGAGTTTGCACTCGGGTTTGAGTAAACTCGGAGCCTCTGATGCTGAACAAAGCAAAGCTGTTAGGGACATCTTGATGTTGATTAAGGAAATTCCCACTGATGCGCGACAAGACTATGACGTCCTCGGTTTTGTTTACGAGTACCTCATCAGCAACTTTGCGGCTAATGCAGGCAAAAAGGCTGGAGAGTTTTACACACCGCACGAAGTTTCTGTCTTAATGAGCGACATTATCGCTCATCATCTTAAAGGGCAGCAAAATATCTGTATTTACGACCCTACGAGTGGATCGGGTTCTTTGCTAATCAACATTGGCAAATCCGTAGCTCGCCACATCGAGGGCAACAACAACATTAAGTATTATGCCCAGGAGTTGAAGACCGCCACCTTCAACCTCACGCGTATGAACCTTATCATGCGTGGTATCAACCCCTCCAACATTGAGGTGCGTTGTGGGGATACGCTCAAAGAGGACTGGCCTTACTTTGATGAGACTGACCCACAAAAGACCTACGACCCGCTATATCTTGATGCCGTTGTTTCGAATCCGCCTTACTCTCAAGAGTGGGATCCTCGAGATCAAGAGAACGACCCTCGCTACGCCGCTTTTGGCTTAGCTCCAAAGGGAAAAGCCGACTTCGCATTCTTGTTGCACGATCTCTATCACGTCAAGCCCGAGGGTATTATGACGATTGTGTTGCCTCATGGCGTGCTATATCGTGGTGATAGCGAATATCAAATCCGTAAAGCTCTGATAGAAAACAACCATATAGACGCTATTATAGGGCTACCCGAGAAGATATTCTTTGGTACGGGCATCTCTACCATCATTATGGTACTCAAGCGAGCTAAGACGAGGAGAGATGACAATGTGCTTTTTGTCGATGCCTCGCTGGGCTTTGCTAAGGAGGGCAAAAATAATATACTAAGAGCCTCCGATATCCGTAAGATTACCGATGCGGTAACTTGCCGAGCAGAGATACCCGAGTTCTCGCGTCTTGTATCACGAGAGGAAATCCGCCACAATGACTACAATCTCAACATCTCTCGCTATGTCGATGCCTCGCCTTGCCCCGAGCGTTACGATATTTATGCTACCATGTTTGGTGGCATACCAGCTACAGACTTAGACAGCTTGGCTGACTATTGGCAAGCCTTCCCCAGCCTTAGGCACGAGCTTTTCCAGCTCAATGCCGAGGGCTACAGCCACCTCAAAAGTGAAGAATTGCGTAGCCAGATAGAGTGCAATAGCGACGTGCAGGCTTTCGGTGAGGCTTATCGTGCAGCCTTCGTCGATTTAGGTGATTTCCTCGAGCAGGCACTTGTACGTCCTATGCTTACATTGCGCATTGTGCAGACCGAGGAGGCTATTACGGCAGAGCTTTTCCGACGACTTTCTCCTTTCTCGTTGATAGATCCTTATCAAGCCTATCAATTCTTCAGCGAAGTATGGGGAGGTGTTGCCTCTGATATAGAGGTCTTGCAGAGCGAGGGGTTCGGGGCAGTACGCATCGTAGATCCCAATATGGTGGTCAAGAAAAAAGATGGCAAGGAGGTCGAGGTACAAGAGGGCTGGGTAGGCAGGCTGTTGCCTTTCGATTTGGTAGAACGTGAGCTACTTGCCGAGCAGGTGGAACACATTGAGGGACTTGAGGAACGACTTGCCGACATTACGACTGAACTGGAGACGCTCATCGAGGGGCTAAGCCCCGAGGATCAAGACAAGAGTTTCCTTAATGACGACAACACTAAGTTTGTAAGCAAAGAACTTAATGCTGAGGTAAAACGCATCAAGTCAAACATTTCTACGCCTGAGACAGTAGCCTTGCAAGGTTTCCCTACGACCAAAGCAGATAAAGATGCGTTCATCACAGCACACCCCGAGATTCCTTGGGACGAGGTAGAGCCAGGCAAATCGGGCTATACGAAAACGCAGATCAATAAACTCATCGCTCTCCTAATCGATGCCTACGAGCACCCCGAGGGATCGTACGAGGCAATACTCCTTTCGGCTCAACGCTTACTCAGTGAAGAAACGGATAAGAAAAAGGTGCTTAAACTATCCCTCCAAAAGATAGAGCAAAATACCATCGCACTTATTGAGGGGATTACCGACGAAGTGGCGACAGATCTGCTTCGTAAGAAGTGGCTCGCCCCCCTTCTCTCGACCCTCGAGCGTATGCCCAGTGAGGTTACCAACGCTCTAAGCCAACAAATCGCCCGACTGCATAAGAAATACGCCACGAGCTATGCCGACATCACCGCCCGTATAAACAAGGCAGAGCAGACCTTGCATCAGCTCTTGGGCAACCTTGAGGGAGAGACAGCCGACCGCTTGGGCTTGGAGGCTTTTCGCAACACCTTGGGCAATAAAACCGTTCAAAGGTAGCCATAAGCCACCTTTGGATGTGCAAAACGGATTGGATATGGATAAATTAAATGAGTTATATAACGAGTGGTCTGCACTATTGCCTCTTAGCGAGCGCAAGGAGCATCTCTTGAGCAAACGCTTCACCGTGGAGTACAACTTCAACAGCAACCATATCGAGGGCAATACTCTCACCTATGGACAGACCGAACTCCTGTTGCTCTTTGGCAAAGTAAGTGGCGAGGGCGATCTCAAAGACTTTATGGATATGAAAGCCAGCGAAGTAAGCGTGCGTATGCTCCAAGAAGCTTTGCAGACAAGAGAGCCTCTCACGCAAAATTTTATCCGTCAGTTGCATCAGACCCTACTGAGAGAGGACTATACAGTCTATCGCAATATGCCCGATGGGACGCCCAGAAGCTATACGATACATGCAGGACAATACAAGACACGCCCCAATAGCGTCATCACACGCTATGGCGACCGCTTCGACTACGCTTCGCCCGAAGAGACGCCTGCGATGATGAGCGACCTTGTGGATTGGTACAACGAGGCAGAAGCCTCGGAAGCTTTATCGCCTGTGGAGCTGGCTGCGCTCTTTCATTATCGGTACATACGCATACACCCCTTCGAAGATGGCAATGGGCGTATTGCTCGCCTAATGGTCAATTTTATCTTGGCTCGCCATGGCTGGCCGATGGTCGTTATCCGCCATCGTCACAAAGCCAAGTATCTCGATGCCTTACATGCCACCGATATTGCGGTGGGAGCTACTCCATGCCTCGGAGCTTATGCTCGCCTTAGCGACATCAAGCCCTTCCTGCGCTACTTCAAGACGATGATAGCCGAGGAGCTTAAATATAACATTGGCTTTGCCACAGAGCAGTCACCTCGTGTGTGGTGGTTCGATGGGCAGCGGATACACTTTCGTAGCAATAGCTCTGCCATTATGTTACAAGCTATGCAGGAGCAACCCGATATCACCATCGAGCAACTTGCCCAGCGAGCTGGCATCGTAACGGCAGCCGTCAAGAAGCAGCTACGACAAATGACAGACAAAGGTTACATACAACGCAGAGAGCAGGGTGGCGACTGGTTGGTCTTCGCCTCTCCATCTGTATAAACAACTGTAGGAAAATGCAAGATAAAAAGCAACCCAATATACCGCCCCTACGCTTCGCTGGGTTTACTCAGGAGTGGGAGGAGAAAAAACTCGGAGAGATAGGAGTAACTTATACAGGTTTATCTGGGAAGTCAAAACAAGACTTTGGTCATGGTAATGCAACCTTTATAACCTATCTCAATGTATACGTTAATCCCTTAGCCAATAAATTGGGTGTGGATAAGGTAGAAATAGACCAATCTCAAAATGAGGTCAAAAGCGGAGATATTCTATTTACAACTTCATCGGAAACTCCAGAAGAGGTTGGAATGTCCTCTGTTTGGCTGTATGATACTCCTAACACTTATCTAAATAGCTTTTGTTTTGGGTATCGTCCTTCTATCAATATAAACCCTTACTTCTCGGCTTCATTATTCCGCTCTCCTGGTGTAAGAGAAGACTTCAAACTATTAGCACAAGGAATTTCTCGCTTTAATATATCAAAGCAGAAGGCAATGGAACTGGAGGTCTCTCTCCCCTCTCTCGGGGAGCAGGAGCAGATTGGGGAGTTCTTTCGGGCATTGGACGAGCTAATCGGGGCAAAGGAGGAGGAGCTGGAGAAGCTCCGACAGATGAAGGCGGCTCTCCTCGAGTCGATGTTCCCCAACGACGAAAAGCAAACAAATATAAATGGGGGGGGTATAAGTATATAGATGTTAAAACTTTACCCGAAGGGCTCTGTCTCAGCGAAGGCTCAGCCGATACGCCTCGCCTACGCTTCCGAGGCTTTACCGAACCTTGGCAACGCAAAAAGCTCGGCGAGTTATTTACACTTAGAAATGGGTATACTCCATCAAAGGATAATCAGAAGTATTGGGAAAATGGCTCTATATCTTGGTTTAGAATGGAGGATATAAGGGAGAGTGGTCATATACTCAAAGATGCTATTCAGAAGGTAACCCCCGAAGCGGTCAAAGGTGCAGGATTATTCCCCGCCAATTCTTTTATATTATCGACTACAGCGACTATTGGCGAGCACGCTTGGATAATTGCTGATTCGCTTGCGAATCAGCAATTTACGGTGCTAAGCACCGTAGATCGCTGGGAAACGCTGGATATACGCTACTTTCATCAGTATTGTTTCTTGTTGGGTGAATGGTGTAAACGAAACGTAAATGTAGGAGGGTTAAATGCCGTAAACATTGCCGATCTAATCAATCATCATATACCTTTCCCCTCGCTTTCAGAGCAGGAGCGTATAGGCGAGTTCTTTCGGAGTCAAGACGAGGGGATAGTTGCCGTAGGGAATCAGGTTGAACGACTCAAGGCGATGAAGCAGGCGTGCCTAGAACGTATGTTCGCCTAAGGGTGGCAGAAGATACTTGGGGAAGCGACAAAGATTGAGATTATAGGCAGAGCATAGTCGAGATATAAGGAGGACCTTCGTCGAGATTATATGTAGACAACAAACAAGTAAGTATGACGACATTTCATAGAGAGCAAGATTTTGAGGAAGCACTCATCGAGATGCTCACACAAAAGGGTTGGGAGAGTGAAGTGCTTTACCAACCTAGCGAAGAGGAGCTACTCCGCAACTGGGCAGACATCATCTACCAAAACAACAAGAGCATCGACCGCCTCGGCAACGCCCCACTCACAGAGGGCGAGATGCGTCAGCTCCTCGGCAAGCTAGCGGAGCTACGCACACCTGTAGCCATCAATGGCTTTATCAACTCACGCACGACGAGCATCAAGCGTGACAATCCCGATGCCCCCGAGCATTTGGGGCGAGAGGTGTCGATAGAGCTATTCAACCCTCACGAGATAGCAGCAGGTAAAAGCCGATACCAAATCGTGCGCCAACCTCGCTTTGTTCATGCCTCGACACTCCTGCCCGACCGCCGTGGCGATGTGATGCTCCTCATCAATGGTATGCCCGTCATTCATATCGAGCTCAAACGCAGTGGCGTCCCTCTTTCACAAGCCTATTTTCAGATAGAAAAGTATAGCCGAGAGGGCATCTTCTCGGGGCTCTTCTCGCTTATTCAGATCTTCGTAGCGATGACGCCGAGTGATATGGTCTACTTTGCCAACCCCGGGAGTGAGGGACGCTTCAATACCGACTTCTATTTTCACTGGGCAGACTTCAATAACCAGCCACGAGGTGACTGGCAGTATATTGCCACCTACCTGCTCTCCATACCCATGGCACACCAGCTCATAGGCTACTACACGATAGCCGACCGCACCGATGGGGTGCTCAAGGTCTTGCGTTCGTATCAGTACGAGGCGGTGCGTGCCATACACGACCGAGTGGTCAAGCGCCGGGACTGGCAGAGCGAAGACAAGCAGCTGGGAGGCTTCATCTGGCACACTACGGGGAGTGGCAAAACGCTCTCGAGCTTCAAGGCGGCTCAGCTCATTGCCTCGAGTGGACATGCCGACAAGGTCGTTTTCGTCATAGACCGCATCGAGCTGGGGACGCAGTCGGCACGAGAGTATCGCAACTTCTCTGCCGTAGGTGAGGAGATACAAGAGACCGAAGACACGGATGTCCTTGTGGCAAAACTCAAATTGGAAACCGTCAATGATAGCCTTATTGTTACCTCTATCCAAAAGCTCAACATCTTGGCAGAAGACGAAGCTCGGCTCTCGGAGCTCCAGCGAGCCAAGCCCCAGCGTGTAGTCTTTATCGTAGACGAGTGTCACCGTTCCACTTTTGGCGATTCGTTCGTAGCCATTAAGCGTGCCTTCCCAAGAGCTATGTTTTTCGGCTTCACAGGCACACCTATCCAAGAGGAAAATAAGCGAAAGGACTGCACCACGAGCGACATCTTCGGCGATGAGCTACACCGCTATAGCATAGCCGATGGTATCAGAGACAAGAATGTACTGGGCTTTGACCCTATCAAGGTGCTTACTTACAAAGACAAAGATCTACGTCGTTCCGTTGCCCTGCGTAAGGCTGGCGTAAGCCAAGAATCGGAAGTCTGGGGCAACGAAGAGCGAGAACGCATTTATGACGAGTGGATGACGCATCGCCCGATGGCAGGAGCATATCAATCCGATGGCACTTACCTCGTAGGGGTAGAGGACGAAGTTCCGAGTGAGCAATATGAGTGCGAGGGGCATTGCCGTGCCGTGGTAAGCAATATCCTCGAGGACTGGCAGACGCTCAGCCGTAATGGTAAATTTCACGCCATTTTGGCGACAAATAGCATTCCGCAGGCGATACATTATTATAGGCTGTTTAAGGAGCTTGCACCCTGGCTCAAGGCCACAGCCCTTTTTGACCCCAACTTACCCAACGACAACCCCGAGGGGGTGCTACACAAAGAGGAGGGATTAGTAGAGATTCTCAGCGACTATGCCGAGCGTTATGGGCAAAGTTTCGACATCAGCGGTCATGCCCGATTTAAGAAAGACCTCTCGAGTCGCTTAGCTCACAAACAGCCTTATCTCAACCCCAACCCCGAGGCACAGATAGACCTTTTGATCGTTGTTTCGCAGATGCTCACGGGCTTCGACTCAAAGTATATCAATACGCTCTACATCGACAAGAAGATGGAGTATGCCGACTTGATACAAGCCTTCTCTCGCACCAATCGCCTCTATGGACCCGAGAAACCTTTCGGTACAATCAAGTATTATTACCGTCCCCATACGATGGAGCGTAATATAACGGAAGCTGTGAGGCTTTATTCGGGTGATACTCCTTTGGGACTATTTGTGAGTAAACTCAAAACGAATCTTGAGGGCATGTGCCTCAAGTTTTCCGAGATGGCAGGACTCTTTGAGAGTGCAGGCGTGATGAATTTCTCTCGCCTACCTGAGGAGAAGGTCCTTAGGGCACGCTTTGCTGTACTTTTCCGAGATTACAATCGCTACCTTGAGGCAGCTAAAGTACAAGGCTTTCACTGGGATAAGCTCAAGTATCAGATAGAGGGCAATGAGATTATTATCAACCACGATGAGCATCTCTACAACACCTTGCTACAACGCTATAAAGAGCTGTTTCGCGAGGGGGGCGACAATCCTTCCAGCCCCTCGGGTAGTGGCGACTTTCCCTACGAAATAGAACCTTACCTTACAGAGATCGATACAGAGCGCATAGACAACGACTATATGAACCGAAACTTTGTGCGTTATATCAAGGCTCTTGAACAAGAAAATGTATCGCCCGAAGAGCTGCAGCAACTGCTGAGCGAACTCTCCGCCTCCTTTGCCTCCTTGAGTCAAGAGGAGCAAAAGTTTGCTGAAATCTTACTACACGATATTCAAAGTAAAGAAATTGTGCTTGAGGGGGATAAATCATTTAGGGAGTATATAGCCGAGTACATGGCAGACGAGCAAGAGCGAGAAATCAATAAGTTGGTGGACGACTTGGGGCTGGACAAAGATCTACTCAAAATACTTATAGCTCGCAAACCCACCGCTGCCACCTTGGATGAATTTGACTATTATACCAAGCTCAAATCCTCGGTAGACAGAGAGAAAGCCAAGCAATACTTTGAGAAAGAAACGGGGAAAACCCTATCGGACTTACAGGTAAATATACAAGTAGACACCCTTTTGCGGGAGTTTATTCTTTAGTTTTTCTTTTATCGAACGCCATTGTCAGCTGTATCGCTTGTACTTGTAATCTAATGATAGCTGTGGAGCAGATTTCGAGTTGGTGTATCATTCTTTGAGCTGTTTTAACTGTGTGGTAGCTGTTGAGTGTCTTGACGGCTTCGTTGTAACTCATACCGATGACTCTCAATTTAGTGATGATGTTGCTCAGCTCTCTTAGATACGACTCTGAGGACTTATCTTCTGTGATGACCTTAAAGGATTGATTTAGGAGCCTCGCCCTGACATAGTCGCTCTTCGTCTTTGCTCCCGACTTTCGGTATAGCTCAATGAGCTTTCGCTGGTCTTCTGGGTTCGGTACTCTGATGTGCCATCTGTCCCATCGTGGGCAGGTGGCACATCTGCCGTCTGGCTTGTCTGTCTTCTTTCTTTTCATTGGTTTCGCTGTTCTTTAATCACGACTTTGGAGTGATTGATACCCCTATCGGGGCAAGGGTCTTTGTGCGACAAATGACAATTTGTGGGACAAAGACACACCTTGCCAGTATCAAGAAGGGATGCTTCATCTCCTCTACCGATCACTCTATTTCTATGGCGTTCGAGCAAGCTTAGGCTCGAGATATCGAGAAATTAATTAATCGAGATCTCGAGATCTCGAGGTCTCGACATTGACCTCTTCTAATTGCGGAGCTGAGAGTATTGCTTTATCGATGAAGTCCTCGCTTGCGGGGAGTGAGGATCTGCTTCCTTTGCTCGGCTAGAATGAGATACTCGTTGATGTCTTTATAGGGAGCGTAGCACGCTCGCATATCCTTGACGGGTAGGCCAGCGTCGAAGAGTTGTTTCGTTGCTCGATCCCCTGCTTCATCATTATCAAGAAGGCTCTCAATTATAGGGTAGGGATGAAGTGTGGGTATGAGTTTGGGAAGTAGGGTGAGCGAATTGAGAATGATGCTGTCATCTTGCTCCTCGGGGTGAAGTTTTCGCCAAGAGAGAAAGTCCATGAAGCCCTCGAAGAGCTGTAGCTTGTGACTATCGTTTCCTTTGATTGTACTTATGGCCTTGGGTGCAAAACACCCCTTGAAGTAGGGATTACGTAGCTCCCATCCTCCAGCGTCATTGGGGAATCCCAGGGCAAAGAAACACTTCTCGGAGATCCTGTAATAGACTTCTGATAGGAAGGGAGAGACATCAGAGGGCTGTAGCCCTCGCTCCGAGAGATACAGTAAGAGCTTGGGATGCTTCACGGCTTGTACGCTGATGAGTTCCATTGAGGGCGTTTGTGACCTTACGGGAGTTGTTCCTCCAAAAGAAAAAGACGGTGCTAGCCGTACTCCCTTCAGTGCAGCTAGCCGTCTCATAGCTTCTGCTGTGGAACAATGCTGGAGAGCGCAAACGAGGTCAATGATGTCTCCGTGGTCTCCTGTGGCGAAGTCATACCATTGGTTGCGCTCTGCATTGACTTTAAACGAAGGCGTGAGCTCTGAGCGTAGCGGGGAGCAGTACCAATAGTTCACGCCCTTGATGAGCTTTGCTTCAAAGCCAGTTTGTGCTAAGTAGTCCACAATGGAGACTTGCTTGATGTCGTGTAGCTGCATGCTGTTTTTTCTTTGGCGGTTCTTCTTTGGTCGGTCGGACGTTTACTATAGGCACCCCTTCCGTCCGACCATTCTATATTTATGGTTGGTCGGATGGTCAGGTATATATAGCCTGCGTCCGACCGACCAATCCAGGGGCTTAGTGGTGCTGGTCTGAGTTGCAGCGATAGCGTCCTCGCCCCTCTTTGATAATCATTCCTTTGCGGAGGAGGAAGCGAAGGAGCTCTTTGAGCTTTGTCTGTCGGTATGTATGTCCAGTCTCAGCAGAGTAGGCACTGCCAAGTCTGACAAGTAGATCGCCATATCCTAATTCGGTATCCTGACCGAACACCTCTCGTAAGGCTTTGCTGTGCTCCTCATAGGTGAGTTCTTGGTAAGCGACAACTTGTGGGTGTAGGACGGTATAGTCGCTGTCCAGCTTTGGTAAGCAGATGCCTTCGTCTTCTGATAGCCTGAAAGCGAATGGCTGAAAAGCCTTTGAGCGAATGATCGCAGGGGATACGATGCTTCTATCAGCGTCAGCATTATCCCTGGCAATAAGTAGCACGCTTTCGGCTTTGTTGTTTAGCTCAGTGCCAATGTGCCCCCGTGCATTATCGTCGCCTTTGTTGAGATGAAGGACCGTCTGGATATGGATGTTCTGCTCGCCTGTCCATTGCATTAGGTCTCCGACGAGCTTTGTGGCTTCAGTGGAGCTGTTGATGTCGTGCATGAGGTCACGGATGCCATCAATGATGACGAGCCCTACATCAGGGGTGTGGTAGATGGCGTAGCGAATGATGGCCCTGCGGATCTCGGGCTCAGCGATGGCTCTCAAGTGGCTGAAGTGTAAATGCTCGGGCTCACGGTCAAGAGGAAGCCCAGCCAAGTGTAAGATGCGCTGCATGACGAGCTGGCAATGATATGGGCTTTGTTCGGTGTCGAAGTAGAGAATATTGCGCTTGGTCTCAGGAAAGCTCGCTCGATACTCTAGCACCTGCCCATTGATGAGGGCTGCCGCCACTAGGGCACAGACATTGAATGTCTTCTTGGCTTTTGCCTTCCCCGTCGAGACGCTGAAGTTGCCGAGCGTGCCAATGATTGCATCATCCACACGGAGCACTACGGGAGGGAGGGTGAATTCGTCTGTTACTCGTATGAGTGAGCGTTTCCATACCTCCTCCATATCGGGTGATGGATCGCAGGAATGGGTGCAAGCGTTCATCTGCGTCCTCCTGATTTGCGTCCTGCTAGCTCAAGGGCGAGGTCTGCATCGACGATGATCTTTCGTCCGACTTGCGTGATAGCCCGATCGATCTTTCCACTCTGCTTGATGCGATTGGCTGTGGGGAGGCTACACCCAAAAAGTCGGGCAAGCCCAGAGAGCCCATAAACGAAGTGTCTTTCTTCTTTGGCGGAAGACATCTCGGATTCTGCTCCCTCTGGTTGCATTACTTTCTGTTGGGTGAGGAAGAGTAATTCTTCACCCGTCATCTGCCATACGGGCTTCTCGAGGAGTTCGTGTAGTGCCTAGGATATTGATGTTTGCTAGTGCATTGATTTTGAGTTATGCTTAACGATGCCTTGGTATCAGTAGAGATGGTCTATGAGTCGCTTTGGCACAGTGAACGTAACGGAGAAATCAATGCATATGAACTGCTCGGAGTATGCAGGAGAGTATAGGGAATTGGGGGTGATCAGAGACACTGTAATGAAAATTGAATAGTAGACATATTGGCATACTTGTAAATTGGCATGCTTGTTGCAGATCTTAACACGAGGTTTAACAACAACATCAAATTATGAACAATGCAGAGTATTTACGTGAGGTCCTAGAGACACATCGCATGAGTAAAATCGAGGGGATAGTGGTGAAACATCGAGAACGGAGAGATGAGATTTCACAAGCTATTAGGGAGAAGTATGGCACACAATCCTATGATCCATTCCAATCAGGCTCATTCGCCAAGCATACCGCTACTAATATTAAGTTTGATATGGATATCGTAGTTCCATTCAAGAAATCAGCTTTTGACACACTTCAGGAGATGTTTGATAGTGTGTATGACTTCCTGGTAGAGGTATATAGCGGCACTGGTGCGACAATACGAAAGCAGAAGGTCTCCATAGGGGTTAGCTTCCCTCTTGAGCAAGGAGAAGACAAACCAGTTGAAGTTGATGTTGTCCCAGGGAGAGAGCTAAGTATTGGGGATTATCCCAAATCTCGTGACCTGAACTTGTGCTTCAATGAAGATCACTGGGGCTTCAAGAAAGGCTCCTACCAGAAGACGAACATCCAGAAACAAGTTGAGTATATCAAGGGAAAGGATAGAGAGCGTGAAGTCATCCGACTCCTCAAGATTTGGAAAAAGCAACATAACAAGGACTACAAATCGTTTGTCATAGAACTAGCTGTCATAAGAGCCTTGGATGGGTATAATGGAAGCATGGATCTGTGGCAGCGGCTAAGATTCGTGCTGGAATACCTAAGCAAGCATATCACTGAGAGTAGCTTCCATCTCTATGATCCAGGTAATTCAGGCAACGATGTTATCGGGACAATGGATCCCTATAAGAGGAACTTACTTATGTCTGATATGGAAAATATGCTTCGGAATATTGATGCTAACTCCGATTTCTATCTGCCCTACTATTTCAAAGTAAACGAGAAATACAGTGGATACCAGAAGAAAGGGGGGCAGATGTACCCTACTAGCCCTCAGCGATTTGGATAAGCTATGCTAACAGCGAGTATCGTAGAAGAACTGATTTCGAATCTTGAAGGTATTACCCTCATTGGTGGTTTTTCTACCAATGAGGGTGGTACCCTTTCAGGGGAAATAGCAGTTAAGGTTGGGCAAGAAATAGATAGTCTGAGATGGGATGTGGTCATTCGCCCCTATTATCCCCTCAAAAGTATAGGCTTGACATCATCCATACAGTTCATAAATAGGCACTTGCTAGCATATCCTCATATTATGGAGGATGGTAGTCTGTGTATGCATACCAAGGAGTACAAGGATAGCGAGAGCCAATTTATCTGTGATCTAGAGTCCCTAAAAGATTGGGTGCAGACCTACTACATACAAGGACAGAAGGATGCCCACTATGAGCATCTTATTGTCAAACCACACCTCACAAACAATCGGCTGTACTCTTTTTGCTTCGCAGACACTCGCGAGGTTATACCCATAGGAGATTTTGGGCAGGTCTATTATACGCGCCTGCAGACTGGGCTGCATATGGGGTGGGCAGTAAACAACTTTATAGTTCAAAAATTTTCTTCACAGAAGGACTACAAAAAGGAATATACCTGTAGAATAAGCAGTATTTACCAGGATTTGGATACCCACCGTGGTATATACTGTTTGCTAGAAAATCCTCCCGCTATACATGGCAAGTTCATCATAGAAGACTATAATCATATCAGTGGGCTATTCTCTCAAGCGCAGAAAGATTATATCCATAGTTTTATTCAACGATTACATAAAAAGGACATACCAGTCTTTCTCTTGTTCTGTGGTTATAGGATTCCATGTGGAGAGATCCACTGGCAGGCTATGCTCATCTCGATGGATGATCTTCCCATAAAGCCTATTCGTATAGGCACAGGCAAAGAACGATACTGGCATACTGAGTTTAAGCCAGGGAAGATACAATGGGCGAGGACGGAGAATATATCTTATGAGTATTTCTTCGGGAGAGGAGCTATGCCAAGAGAGCTAGCCGAGAAGAAGATACTTATCTTAGGACTTGGCGCTATAGGCAGCATTGTTGCTGAGACTTTGACACGTTGTGGGGCAAAGGTTTTAGCCTTGTATGATATTGATCAAAAGGAGTCTGGGAATATCTGTAGATCGACCTATTCATTCTATGCTGGCACAACTGCAAAAATGCAAGAACTCTGGAATACTTTGACTCGGATATCACCACACGTAGAGTGTACTTGTTTGGATCATGAGTACGATCTACAGCTTAAAGCTTCTAGCAAGGAGCAAAGAACCGAGATGTTAAATGGGTATGATGTCATCCTAGACTGTACTACAGATAATCAGCTGATGTGGATTCTTGATAGCATCGAATCTAAGACACAGCTTATAAATCTGTCTATAACCAATCATGCACAAGAACTAGTCTGCGCCTTTTCTCCCCATGTAACAACTACTGTTGAACACATTTATTCCTTGCTAAACCAATATGTAAATAGTGACTGGTATAATCCAACAGGCTGCTGGAGCCCAACCTTCAAAGCCTCCTATAACGATGTGGCAAGCAAAGTTCAGTTTGCAGTTAAACATATAATCAAGATGTTAGCCAGGGAAGAGCCTCAATGCAGCTTCTATATTACAGAAGATAATTCAGGCCTAAAGATTACTCGACTATGAAGTACTACGAATCCTATGGGAATAGGTATATAGAAATCAGACCTGAGGTTCTTAAACAGATACACCAGCAGGCAGAGAGCGAATATCCCAATGAAAATGGAGGGATGTTAGCTGGCCATTATTCTGAAGATAGGCATACGGTGTACATAGAAAGAGTTGTCTCTCCCATGAGAAAGACAATGAGAAGAGACTCTTTTGAACGTGCAGCGAAAGGGCTTGAGGAAGAGTGGAAAGAACTCTCCGCTCAAGGACTACGGTATGTAGGAGAATGGCATAGTCACCCCAATGGCTCAACTCAATACAGCTCTACAGACTTAGAGGCTATGGCTAAAATAGAAAGAGAAGTAAGTATAGCCAATCCCCTTCTTTTGATTATCAGCTTAGGGACAGAAGGCGTGCGCTCCCATGCGTTCTACTGCTATGGGCGTAATAATGAATTACTAAAATATAAGAGTATGATTGACCTAAGAGATCTTTTTAGAGGGTTACAAGAAGAGATGCTTTCATGCCTTCGAGTAACACGCGGATTTATTAATCATCCAGGAAGCAAGGGTGACGCGACAGAACAGCAGTGGATAAACTTTCTAAAGACCTATCTTCCTAATAAATATCTAGTAGACAAGGCTATCGTGATAGACTCCACTGGAGATGTAAGTGATCAGATGGACATTGTTATCTATGATGCGCTGTACACCCCGTTCATTTTTAATAGAGATGGCTTTAAGTATATCCCCGCAGAGAGTGTATATGCGGTATTCGAGGTTAAGCAAGATCTGAAGGGGCATATCGAGTATGCTGCTAAAAAGGTCGAAAGTGTCCGAAAGCTAAAGCGAACCAGCATTGATATGGTGGCTTCTGGTAGGCATACTCCCGCTGCCCCCTTAACAAAGATTATAGGAGGGATTCTTACGACTACGAGTACCTATGTGGATAGTGACACCATCAGAGAGCATTTGAAAAGCCTAAGAGGCTACCAGACTTTGGATCTGGGATGCATGTGTGATTCTGGGAGTTTCTATGTAGATTATACAGAAGAGGAATCTACCAACCCCAATACGGCTCATGATATTGAGCAAAAGCGTAGAAACATGGAGCAAGTGTATACAAACAGAAAAGCTCAGGAAATTAGGTTTAGTAACAAAGACGTTTCGTTGTTCACCTTCTTTTTGCAGTTGGTCAGTTATCTAAAATCTATTGGTACAGTTCCTGCAATAGATATCAATGCGTATCTGGAAGCGATTGGTGAGAGAATAGACAAGGAGAACTAGAGCTAGTCACAAGCTAGAAGAGAAAAGCTGTTTCGTATATTTGTTGGTTTTGGGTGTAGAAAAGGGTGTAAATCGCGCAACTCGCTGATTTACACCCTTTATTGCGGAGAGAGAGGGATTCGAACCCCCGGTACCTTGCGGTACAACGGATTTCGAGACCGCCACATTCGACCACTCTGCCATCTCTCCTATGATCAATTATAAGAAGAGGAGACTCACTCCATCCTACGAGATCACTGCAAAGATACGCATTCTTCTCGGTTTGCGGAAACGAACTTGAGGAGCTATGCGGATGTGACCCAGGAGGGACTCAAACCCTCGACCTTCAGAACCGGAATCTGACGCTCTATTCAACTAAGCTACTGAGCCATTTTGCTGACAGTGCCACCATCAAGAGTACGTGAAATCCCGCTTGCATAGTGGCATTGTCAGCGCAAAGATACGAATTCTTTAGACTCCTTTGTGAGCTGTGAGACGGATGATTTCGTAGCGTACTAAAGCAACTTCCCCCCGACGGATCTACGGATCCGTCGGGGGGAAGTTGCTTTAGAGGATAGGCAAAAGGCCGAATGGGGGAGGCGACAAGCCTTGCCATAGGCTTTGACTTCTTTCTTAGCGCTATGGCGATGTGTACGGCGATGGGAGGGCAGGGCTTACAGGAAGGCCTTTACTTCGCTCAGGCGCTGGATGACGTAGTTCAAGGGAAGGCTCTCGGGTACTGGGGCTGCGTGGCTATTGTACCAGCAGCGGTCGATGCCACTGCGAAGGGCACCCGTCATATCGGCCTGAAGGCTGTCTCCGATAAAGAGGACTTCATTGGGGGCTACGCCACTTCGGCGCATGGCTTCCTCAAAGAAGGCTTCGGAAGGCTTCTCTGCTCCGATATCATCCGAGACAAAGAGGTCGGAGAAGTAGTGTAGGATCCCTGCGACCTGCAGGCGGGAGCGCTGCATGTCGAGCATGCCATTGGAGGCTACATAGAGCTTGTAGCGCTCGCTGAGATAGCTGAGTGCTTCGGGAGCTTCTGGCTCCAAGATGGCTTCTTCGTGGAGCTGCTGATGGAAGAACTTCCCGAAGGCATCGGCATCCGCGTCGATGGCGAGTGCGGCTAAGAGACGATGGAAGATCGTGTCGTGGATCTCCTGTACGGTTATCTGCTGGCGCTGCTGCTGTGTCCAGAGTACATCACCGATCCAATAATAGACTTCGTAGTAGCTGGGCTCGTATGTAATGCCCATAGCTTCGAAGGTCTTCCGAAAAGCTATCTCAGCTGAGGGGCGGAAGGTCAGGAGCGTATTGTCAATATCGATAAAGAGCGCCTTGTACGGGCGCTCCATAGTAGTCTTATGCATGTGAGTAAAGGTATATAATATAGGCTGGGGACTTCGTGGGGCTACTTACTTTCGCTTGTCGTCACGGCGTGAGAGCAGGAGGAGCTTCACATAGTAGATGACGCGTATGACGATAGCTGCTATCCCGAGGCTCTGGAAGAGTAGGGGATAGGTACTGCGGCAGGCGAAGAAAGCGACGATAGAGCCGATGGCCAGTACGAAGAACCACAGCTGGAGGATGAAGTCAATGCGATCACCCTTCTTGGGGCGGGAGGAGCTTGTATTCATATATCATATAAACCGGATGCAACTCATGCGGTTCACTCCTATACATTATATAATAGGAGTAGATTAAGAGTGCAGGCCCTCCCGCCCCGATGAAGGAGGCGAGAGGGCCTGCACTCTCTAATAGAGGATAGGGTGCTTCTTAGAAGCGCAGACCGACACCGAAATAGAAGGAAGCGTTCTTGAGGCTCGCTTCACTGGCCTTCTGCTTGTAGATGTTCGTCAGACCGATGTCCGAACCCAGTCGGAAGTACAGGCTGCTGAGGTGAACAGCGACCGAAGCATTGACGCCCGTTTCGAAGCGCTTGAGGCCTCCATTCTGGAAGTCGAGGAGGACATCCTTAGCGGTGGAGCTGGAGGAGACACCGTAGGAGAACGATGGTCCCCCTTCGATAGATACTGCAAGCTCACCGAGGCCAAGGCGCAGACCAAGGTTGACGGGTACGCTCAGATAGTTCAGCGTGGTTGTCTGGTCGCCCAGCTTACTCCCGTTCTGCTGGAAGGCAACACCAGGAGCTATATAGAGTGGGCCAAGGAGACCGACTTCGACAGCCCCAGCGACGCGGAAGCCTGGACGAGTCTTGTAGTCCTTGACAGAGTAGCCACTAGCGTCCTTTGCGATATTCGTGGAGAAGTTCCCCGCGACTTCGAGACGGGGATGGACTCCTTGAGCTTGCACTGCGAAGGTGCTGGCGAGCAGCGCAACGGCTGCGATGATCATCTTCTTCATAATTCGTTCGTGTGCATTAAATATACAGCGGTAGAATGCTCTCTACCATGATGTATCTATAACGGAGAGAAGGACTATAGATGATATACACCGCCTACCAGCGGTTTTTCTTCTTACCACCCTTCGAGGACTTACTGCCCTTGTACTTGTCGAAGGCACCCTCGCTACTCTTACTACCCTTGCGGTAGGACTTGCGCTCGGGAGCAAAGTCTTGATTGCGACGGCTGCGGCGTTCCTTCTTGCCATCGCCACTACCCATAGCATCAGCATAGTCGACGGCGATACGGCGACCATCGACCTCGTAGCTACTCATCGAGCGGATGACCTCCTGAGCATCAGCTTCCTCTACCTCGAAGAAGGCAAAGCGTGGGAGTAGGTCGATCTTACCGATCTTCACGCGCCCAGGGACGCACTTGTTGATCAGCTCAATGAGCTTGTTGGGGAACATGCGGTCGAGCTTACCGAAGTTGATGAAGAGGCGCTTCATCCCCTCCTCGGCCACGGCATTGCGCTTGTCGCGCTTCTTGCCTTCCTTGCCTTCGCCCGAGAGGCGGCCCTTGTCATCGGCTTCCTCGATTGCCTCTTCGCTCTCGTAGTAGTCGAGCAGGCGACGATGCTCGAGGAGCATCAGTCGGCGTACAAGCTCCTCTCTGTCGATCCAGTCGAGCTTACGGACCAGCTCGGGGAGCACGGTGTCGAGCGTCGTATCCTCGGTGAGCTCGACACGCTCGATGCGGTCTGCCAGGTGGAAGAGCTGCTTTTCGCAGATCGCTTGACCCGTGGGGAGCTGCTTACGCTCGATGGTAGCATGTGAGATGCGCTCGATGTCACGCAGGCGACCACGCTCACGGCTGTGACAGATAGCGATCGAGATCCCCATCTTACCGGCACGTGCCGTACGGCCACTGCGGTGGGTATAGCTCTCGATGTCATCGGGCAGGCCGTAGTGGATGACGTGCGTGAGGTCATTCACATCCAGCCCGCGAGCTGCTACGTCGGTAGCGACGAGGAGCTGAAGATTGCGAATGCGGAACTTCTGCATCACGTAGTCACGCTGAGCCTGCGAGAGCTCGCCGTGTAGGGCATCAGCATTGTACCCATCACGGATGAGCTGGTCAGCGATCTCCTGAGTCTCACGACGCGTGCGGCAGAAGATGATGCCATAGATATCGGGGTAGTAGTCGGCGATACGCTTCAGAGCAAGGTACTTGTGGCGTGCCGATACGACGTAGTAGTAGTGGCGGATGTTCTTGTTCCCCTCGTTCTTCGTCCCGACGATGATCTCCTTGGGCTGGTGCATGTAGGAGGCAGCGATAGAGCTGATCTCACGAGGCATCGTGGCGGAGAAGAGCAGGAGGTGACGCTCCTTAGGTACTTCGGCGAGGATCGTCTGGAGGCTCTCAGAGAAGCCCATCGTCAGCATCTCATCGGCTTCGTCCAGGACGACTGTCTCGATGCTATCGAGACTGGCTGCTCCACGCTCCATGAGGTCGATGAGACGACCTGGGGTGGCGACGATGATCTCTACGCCACGGCGAAGCGTACGGATCTGTGCCTCAATAGAGGAGCCCCCATAGACGGGGAGGATGCGTACCGAGGGGAGGTACTTGCTGTAGGCCGTGAGGTCGTCAGCGATCTGCAGACAGAGCTCGCGGGTAGGGCAGAGGACGAGGGCGCGTGGCGTAGCGACGCCATCGTTGGGCTTGGCCTGAAGGCTTCGCTCTACGTTCTGCAGGAGGGGTAGGCCAAAGGCAGCCGTCTTCCCCGTCCCCGTCTGGGCCAGGGCGATGAGGTCAATGGGGGCACCTAAGAGGTAAGGGATCACAGCCTCTTGGACAGGCATGGGCTGTTCATAGCCAAGCTCACGAACGGCTTGGCAGATAGGGGCACTTACCCCTAATTCTTCGAATGTCATCTAATGTAACTGATAAGTAAGCATCCGTTCGCCCCGTGAGGGGTAGAGGGATCGTGGACGTATGCTCTACGGTGAAGTCCATCAGCCTGACCTCGATGAGTGCATACATAAATCATAAAATAGAGTGCGGGAGGCCCATCGGAATGCGTCCAGCTCTCCCGAGCTGTGCGTGGGCGCCCTGCGGTGAAGACTACTTCTTCTCTGTCTCGGGAGAGACGAGCTCGCGGCTCTTGTCCCCGAGGTAGCCACCATGGTGGCGTAGTGAGTAGTCGTGGTAGGTGAAGCCGATGCGCTGCATCACACTCACTACCAAGAGGTCACCGAGCACCGTCATCACTGTGGTACTCGTCGTCGGCGTCAGCCCCAGAGGGCATACCTCTGCGGGATTGCCCGTAGAGAGGGTGACGTCGACGAGCTGAGAGAGCGGACTCTCGCTATTGCCCGTGATGAGGATGAAGGGTAGGCGGGGGTACATGCGCCGTGTGAGGGCGACAAGCTCCAGTACCTCGCGTGTTTTGCCTGAGTTGCTGATCAAGAGCATCACATCGCTCTCACAGACCATCCCGAGGTCGCCATGCTGTGCTTCGCTCGGATGGAGGAAGTAAGCGGGCGTCCCTGTAGAGCTGAAGGTCGTCGCGATGTTGTGAGCGATCTGTCCAGCCTTCCCCATACCCGAGGTGATGAGGCGACCGCCACCCTGATGCACGTGCTCCAGGATCAGGCGGATAGCTGCTTCGTAGTCATTGTCTTGTGGGATGGTACGCAGCGCTTCGATCTCAGCGCTGAGGATCTCAGGGATGGTATATTGCTTAGACATGTCGCTCGTGGCAAAACTTTTTCTCTTCCACAAAGATACGTCTTTCCCCCGAGAGAAGAGTTGTCCTCCTATAGTGTTTGAATAGTGGGTATTCCTTTAGGTCGGTGTTGCGTCGATGTAAGTCATTATACAAAAAGTCTATCATACAGCGTTTTATAATTAAGTGTTGCGCTGTCCTACTACTTGGCGGTTCGTTTCCGTGGAAGGAAAAGCTGGAGACAGTTGTGGAATGCCTTCCTATGAGTACGAGTAAAAGTAGTGGACGAATGGTTGATAAGCTTGATCTACGTACATGGTTCTTAAATCTACGTACGTGGACTTTAAGATTTTCGTTCGAGGTCTTTAAGACTACGTGCATAGATGCAGAAGAACGGCTATGGGAAGCTACTTTTTCTTCACGAGAATATCGCTTGTTTTTAATGATGTTTAACGTATAGTGTCTATAACTTAATAGTTAGTGTCTATTGGAGTGTGTTTTTTTGATCATAGTATCTTTGCACGCAAATTGGATTTTTGTGCTTTTGAGCCTTTAGGCTCGGAAAGCTAGAGCCACTCTACGCCCGCATGGGATTTACATAAGTAGTGCTGGGGCCGCAGTGAGCGTGAACCTTCACTCTTCGCAGCTAAGCACTATATCTTGAAATTCGAATTTATTACTACTGTATGTTGAAAAAACTTCTCTTATTTGCTGGCCTTTTCGGCATCCTCCTCGCTTCTTGTCGTCAGGAAGATGGTGATCGACTGGCTCATGATGCCACTACATCTGAAGGCCCAGGTGTAGAGGTCATGCTTGACTTCGGGGCTGAGCAGCTCCGTGATACCTCCTCAGAGCAGGGGCAGAAGGCCCAGTCGGGTCGTGCCTTTGACTACGTCGTCTATGATGAGACGAACGGGGGCACTACGACGACTTCCTCTCACCTTGATCTCTCCTCTGTAAAGGGGGATATTAAGGCTACGGTCATTCTTCGCTCAACGGATTCTTCACAGCCCGTTACGGTCGGTGAGATCACGATGGAGCGTCGCACCTCCTATCCAGATGGCTCTGCTGTCCCCACTGACCGTGTGTATCTTCACACAAAGGCTGGTGGCTCGCCTGTGGACGCAAAGGCTGGTACTGACTTTACTAAGGGTACTTGGAGCGTAGCTCTGGTCAT
>ERZ773180.485-NODE-485-length-23675-cov-20.300550_pt1 | contig 23675 bp, 26 predicted proteins | sample MGYA00511080_ERZ773180 | MGnify/ENA primary metagenome ERZ773180 (study PRJEB29015, sample SAMEA2738175) | human oral metagenome | biome: human oral; feature: human-associated habitat; material: saliva | place: China | collected 2178 ...
TTTAAAGGCTTTAAGCATATCATCATAAAGGTTGGTAGCTTCATCATATGAGCAGTCTTTATTCATATTTCGATAAAGCTCTTTAAGACTATATGCCTTAGATAATTCAAGAAAAATCTTGAATGTCATTTCTATTAAATATCTCCTGTTATGGAGGGATTTTTTGCACCCACACGATAATTTAGAGTGCCTTTTTTATAAGCTTGTATAGATTACTGTCTTGATTTGTATTCTTCTATGATCTTGACACTACTGCTAGCGCCTAGTCTATCTGCACCGGCATCTATTAGAGCAAGAGCAAAGTCTAGGTCTCTAATTCCACCAGAAGCTTTGATCTTTAGCTTCTTACCTGAACGCATGATGGTTTCCTTGATTATCTCTATGTCGTGTATATTTGCACCTCTGGTAGAAAAGCCAGTTGATGTCTTTATAAAGTCTGCGTCATTTTCACAGCAGATTTCACTGACTTTGATGATTTCGTCTTCTGTAAGCAGGGCAGTTTCAATGATAACCTTGAGTATAGCAGATCTTTCGTGGCATGCTTTTGCAAGCGTGTAAATTTCTTTACTTACATAATCGTAGTTACTAGCCTTTAGCTCGCCGACGTTTATGACCATATCGATTTCAGAGGCGCCATTTTCTATTGCTTCTATACATTCTGCAAGCTTATTGCTACTAGTGGTCATTCCTAAAGGAAAGCCTACTACTGTAGCAATCTTTACATTGCTGCCTTCAAGCGACTGCTTTGCTAGACTTACATAGCAAGGATTTACACATACGCAGTAGAAATCATATTTCTTAGCTTGATTGCACAATTCACTGACTTTTATGCTTGTTGCATCAGCAGAAAGGATAGTGTGATCGATATATTCGTTTAAATTCATATTTAACTCCTAAACAATTCCTCGTTTTGATTTATTATAACATGTTTAGGGTATCCACTGATATAAGTAATTTGGCACATGATGTATGTGCTAGATGTAGATTTGGAGTGACTACTATGGAAATAGAATTGAAATATAGACTTAACGATGCATCTGATGCTGAAGCCATATTTAACGATGCAAGGATCTTTGCTATAACAGATCCTGGATCAGAAAAGAATATCAAAATGCATGCTGCTTATTTTGATACCGAAGATGCTAGCCTTAGTTCAAAAGGTATGGTATTTAGGGTCAGAGAAGAAGGTGATAAGCTAATGGCTACACTTAAGTGGGACGGAGTGAGTATAGATGGATTTCACGCACGTGAGGAGATAAATGTACCACTGAGTGATATAGGGCATTTTGATAATCCGAATATCTGTGTATTCTCAGGAAGTGATATTTATGAGAAACTTGAGTCTGTTGTCCGAGGAAAGGAACTTGTTTTGATGATGGAGATGAACTTCGTTAGAAGGGCTGTGAGACTGGATACGGGTACAGGAATTTTTGAGCTTTCTGTAGATAATGGAAATATAAGCTGCAGGGGCAAAACTAAGCAAATTAATGAATTAGAAATAGAACTTTTTTCGGGTTCAAACGATGAACTTAAGGAATTAGGGGAATATATATCAAATAAATTCAAAATTTCACCAGAAAATCATAGTAAATTCAAGCAAGGCTTGGATTTAGTCGACAAAAATAGGGTATAATTGAGTGAAATGGCTTATAAACCTTTACTTTATGGCGCATAAATGATAAAATAAAATGCTAAATTAGTTAAATATTATAAGATAATAATGATGGTAATATTGGAGGACGCACTTAAATGAAAGCAACATTAATTTCAAAGGAAAACAACAGAGCAAAATTCACTATGGACTTCACAGCAGAGGAATTTGAAGCAGCTGTTGTAAAAGCATATCAGGATAGCAAGGATAAGTTCAATATCGATGGATTTAGAAAGGGTAAGGCTCCACGTAGCATTATCGAAAAGCACTTCGGAGAGGGAGTATTCTTTGAGGATGCAATCAACAACCTATTCCAGACAGCTTATCCAGAAGCACTTAATGAGCTTGACCTAGAGGTAATCGATTCACCACAGGCTGATTTCAGCGAGATTGGTAAGGGAAAGCCACTAACAGTTACAATCGATGTTGCTGTTTATCCAGTAGTTGAGGTTAAGGACTACAAGGGAATCGAAGTAGAGCAGGTTGACCCTGAGGTTACAGAAGAGGATGTTGACAGAGATATCGAAGCTATGCGTAAGAGAAACTCACGCATGGTTGTAGCAGATAGACCTGTTGAGAATGGAGATACAGTAATTCTTGACTACGCTGGATTCGTTGGTGATGAGCAGTTCCAGGGTGGAACAGCTGAGAACCAGGAGCTAAAGATTGGATCAGGAATGTTTATTCCAGGATTTGAAGAGCAGCTAATTGGTGTTAAGGCTGGAGAATCTAAGGATGTAGTTGTTACATTCCCTGAAGAGTATCAGGCTAAGGAGCTTGCTGGTAAGGAAGCAACATTCAAGTGCACAGTTCACGAAGTTAAGTTTGAGGAGCTACCAGAGCTTGATGATGAATTTGCTAAGGATGTAAGCGAGTTTGATACACTTGCTGAGCTTAGAGATGATGCAAGAGCAAGAATCCTAGAGTCAGTTAAGCTACAGTGCGAGAACGAAGCTAAGGATAAGGTAATCGCTCAGGTATATGAGAACAACAAGATTGAGGCTCCTGCAACAATGGTAGCTGACGAGATGGATAGAATGATTCAGGAACTTGAGCAGCAGATGAGATATCAGGGACTAAACATCCAGCAGTACCTACAGTTCACAGGTTCAACTCTAGATGATTTCCGTAATGAGATTAAGCCAGAGGCAGAGAAGCGTGTTGCTACAAGAATAGTTCTAAGATCTATCGGAGACGTTGAGAATGTAGAAGTTACAGACGAGGATCTAGATAAAGAGCTACAGAGAATGTCTGAAGCATACAACACAGATCCAGAGAACATCAAGAAGATGCTTGGAGAAGAAAACCTAGCATTCTTCCGTAAGGACATCGCTTTGACAAAGGTTATGGACATGCTTTACAACGAAGCTAAGATTACTTTGGTTAAGGCTAAAGACCTCGAGGCAAAGAAGGCTGAAGAGGAGTCTGAAGAAGGAAAGGATAAATAAGAATGGCAATGATACCTTATGTTATTGAACAGACAAGTAGAGGCGAGAGAAGCTACGATATATACTCAAGAATGCTAAAGGACAGAATCATCTTTCTAGGAGATGAGATAGATGATAATGTTGCAAACCTTGTAGTAGCGCAGTTGCTCTTTCTCGATGCTGAAGATAGCGAAAAGGATATCAACCTTTATATTAACTCGCCAGGTGGTTCAGTCACAGCAGGACTAGCTATACTCGATACCATGAACTATATTAAAGCAGACGTTTCAACAATTTGTGTTGGACTAGCTGCAAGTATGGGAGCTGTACTTCTTTCTTCAGGAGCAAAGGGAAAGCGTTTTGCTCTTCCAAATGCAGAGGTTATGATACACCAGCCTCTTGGAGGAGCCAGAGGCCAGGCAAGCGATATCAGAATCCATGCGGATTGGATAACTAAGACCAAGACTAAGCTAAACAATATTCTTAGCGAAAACACAGGTCAGAGCTTTGAGAAAGTTGAAGAAGATACAGATAGGGATAATTTTATGACCGCTGATGAGGCAAAGGAATACGGCCTTGTTGATGAGGTTATAAGGAGATAGTAAGGAACAAAGATGACAGAGAAAAACGAACAGAATGGCGAATTGCATTGCTCGTTTTGTGGTAAGCCACAGAGTGAAGTAAGGCGCTTAGTAGCAGGACCAGGAGTATACATTTGTGATGAGTGTATACAAATGTGTTCGGAATTAATAGATGAAATGCCAATGGAAGATGTCTTCGGTGGGGATTCAAATGTATCTTTTGATGAGCTTCCAAAGCCAAAGGAGATTTTTGAGTATCTATCTGATTACGTAGTTGGTCAGGATAGAGCAAAGAAGACACTTTCCGTTGCAGTTTATAATCACTATAAGAGAATCAATGCGCTTGGAAAAGCTGATGATTCAGAGGTAGAGCTACAGAAGAGCAACATAGTTATGATTGGCCCAACGGGTTCAGGTAAGACTTTGATTGCTCAGTCTCTTGCAAAGGTACTAGATGTTCCATTTGCAATTGCAGACGCTACGGCTCTAACAGAGGCCGGCTATGTAGGAGAAGACGTAGAGAATATTCTGCTAAGACTCCTTCAGGCAGCTGACTACGATACAAAGAAAGCCGAAAGAGGCATTATATATATAGATGAGATTGATAAAATCGCCAGAAAATCGGACAATCCATCTATTACAAGGGATGTAAGCGGAGAAGGGGTGCAGCAGGCACTTTTAAAAATTTTAGAAGGAACAGTTGCAAATATTCCTCCACAGGGAGGACGTAAGCATCCGCACCAAGAGTTTATACAGCTTGATACAACAAATATACTGTTTATATGTGGCGGAGCCTTTGATGGACTTAATGCAATGATCCAGAGAAGACTTGGAGAGAAAGTTATAGGTTTTAATTCTGGAGAAAAGGGAGTTGAGGTAGAAACCGAAAAGGCACTTGTACATCTTGAGCCAGAGGATTTACTGAAGTTTGGTCTAATTCCAGAATTCATTGGTAGACTTCCTGTTATAGTTACTCTTGATGAGCTTGATGTAGATGCTCTCAAGATGATTATGACAGAGCCTAAGAATGCACTTGTTAAACAGTACGAGAAGCTATTTGAGCTCGATGGCGTCGAGTTAGAGATGACGGATGATGCAATAGACGCTATTGCACACAAGGCGATAGAGAGAAAGACAGGAGCGCGTGGCCTTAGAAGTATCTTTGAGAAGATAATGAATGAGGTTATGTATGAGATTCCGTCACGCGAAAATGTATCAAAATGTATAGTTACAGAGGAAACTGTCAATAATGGTAATGAGCCTAAGCTGATAGAAATGATTGACTAAAATCTCGTAAAATTCCAGGCGACTTCTTTGTCGCCTGATTTATTAGAAAGGAGAATTTTATGGAAGACAAGAAAAACACTGCAGCAGAGACCTTTGCTGAAAATATAGATACATATGAAAACGATAATGATGTGATAATGGATTTGGAAGAAGATGAGGTTGAGAAAGTATATCCTTGCATTCCTCTTAGAGGAGTTTCAATCTTCCCAAATACAGTTATTCACTTTGATATAGGTAGAGAAAAATCAATAAGAGCATTGGAAAAGGCTATGGCGGGAGACAGAATGATGTTCGTGTCATCTCAAAAGGATGATAATGTTTTGATTCCTACTTTTTCTGATGTTTACAATATGGGCTGTATCGTTAAGGTTAAGCAGATGCTTAAGATCAACGGCGATGCTGTCAGAGTTCTCGTTAGCGGAGTTTGCAGGGCAAAGCTAAGTAGAGTGGTTAGTGAGGATGTTTTAATGTCCTGCACAGTATTTGAGCTTCCTGAGGAGGTTGATCCTGATGTACTCAATGTTGAGGAAAAGGCACATCTTAGAATCCTAACTGAGAAGTTCATCGAGTACGCTGCTCTCTCAGAGCGACTTAACGAGGAATCAATTGATAAAGTGCTTTCAGAAACAAATCCATCAGCACTAGTTGATAATATAGCTAATGAGCTAGTACTTCCTATTGCAAAGAAACAGCGCATACTTGAGGCTACACCTTTTGTACACCGCCTTGAGGTTTTGCTTGCTATCGTAAGTGAGGAAATCGAGATTGCTGCTGTTGAGAAGGAGCTTGCTCGTAAAGTTAAGGAAAATGTCGATAAGAATCAGAAGGACTACTTCCTTAAGGAAAGAATGAAGGTCATTCAGGAAGAGCTTGGCGAAGAAGAAAACGCAATAGAAGAGGCTGATGAATGGCTAAAGAAACTAGATGAACTCAAACTTGATGAGAAGATAGATACTAAGGTTCGCAAGGAAATCAAACGATTTACAAAGATGGCACCATCATCTGCTGAGAGTGCTGTTATTAGAAACTATGTTGAGACAATTATTGAGCTTCCTTGGGATAAGGCATCTAAGGTTAACATTAACATAGCAAAGGCCGAAAAGACACTTGAGCAGGATCACTACGGACTGAAATCTGTTAAGGAGAGGGTGCTAGAGTATCTAGCGGTAATTCATTTATCAAAAGGAATCAAAGGTCCTATCCTTTGCCTAGTAGGTCCTCCAGGAACAGGAAAGACATCAATTGCAAGATCGATAGCTAAGGCTACGGGCAGAGAATTTATTCGTATGTCACTCGGCGGAGTTAGAGATGAAGCTGAGATTCGTGGACATAGACGTACATATATTGGTGCAATTCCAGGAAGAATTATCACAAGTATCAAAGATAGCGGTGTTAATAATCCATTATTCCTCTTTGATGAAATCGATAAGCTAGGTGCGGATTATAAGGGTGATCCTTCGTCAGCACTTCTAGAGGTTCTTGATCCAGAGCAGAATAAGACATTTACAGACCACTTTCTAGACATACCTTTTGATTTATCAAAGGTGCTATTCGTAACTACAGCTAATTCGCTAGACACAATTCCAAGACCTCTACTAGACCGTATGGAGGTTATCCAGGTAAGCGGATATACTGAGGAAGAGAAGCTAAAAATCTCTGAGAAATACCTAATTCCTAAGCAAGAAAAGGAACATGGCCTACGTAGAAATAGCTTAAATATCTCAGAGAAGGCTATCAGAGATATAATAAACTACTATACAAGAGAGTCTGGTGTAAGAAACCTAGAGAGAAGAATTGCAGATGTTTGCCGTAAGGCAGCTATGCAGACAGTAACTCGCGGAAAGAAGACATACTCAGTAACTCCAAGAAACCTTGATAAGTATCTCGGACAGAGAAAGTTTAGATACGATATTATCGAAGGAGCTGGAGAAATCGGTGTAGTTAACGGTATGGCATGGACAGCTGTAGGTGGCGAGACGCTATCGATAGAGACTTTGATTCTCGATGGAACAGGTAAGATTTCTCTGACTGGTAAACTTGGAGATGTAATGCAGGAATCTGCAAAGACAGGACTTAGCTATATCAGATCAATTGCAAAGGAATTTAATATCGATGATGAATTCTATAAGAACAAAGACATTCACATTCACGTTCCAGAGGGCGCTGTGCCAAAGGATGGACCATCAGCAGGTGTAACTATGTTTACATCAGTTGTGTCAGCTTTGACAAAGGTACCTGTACGCAAGGATGTTGCAATGACAGGTGAGATTACACTGACAGGAAAGGTTCTTCCTGTTGGAGGAATCAAAGAGAAGGTTCTAGCTGCTTATAGAGCGGGAATAAGAACTATTTTGCTTCCTAAGGACAATGTAAAGGATCTTGAGGAAATACCACAGTCAGTGAGAAAGAACCTCAAGGTTGTAGGACTAGAATATGCTAAGGAAGCCTTACCGGAGGCGTTAGAAAAGTAATGAGAATTATCAGGTCAGAATTGGAAGCGGTCGCAGTAAGACCAAATCAGTATCCAGATGCAAGTCTTGATGAAATAGCATTTGTAGGGCGCTCAAATGTAGGAAAATCCTCGCTGCTCAACCTGTTAACAAACAGGAAGAGTCTGGCGAGGGTCAGCGGAAACCCAGGAAAAACAAGGACGATTAACTTCTATTTGATAAACGATGCATTTCGCTTTGTCGACCTACCTGGATATGGCTATGCTAAGGTTTCAAAGAGTATTACAGCTGACTGGGATAGAATGATGGATGATTTCTTTAAACAGAGAAAAAATCTTAAGAGGGTAGTTCAGCTTGTCGATATTAGACACGAGCCATCAAAACTAGATGTTCAGATGTATGAATATCTAAGAAGTTATGGACTTGATGGACTTGTTTGTGCCACAAAGGCAGACAAAATATCCGGAAATCAGAAGCAGAAAAATCTATCGATAATCAGAAAGAGTCTAAACCTTGGTAAGGAAGATAAGATTGTTCCAGTTTCCGCGCTCAAGAAGACTGGACATGATGTGTTACTTGACTATATTGCTGAGGAACTTGGCATAGAATAGTTAGTGACATATTGAGTTATTTAGTATAAAATTATATGTAGACGTAGATGTTATTTAAATATATATAATGAGGAAGCTATGAAAGCAAAACAGGATGCAATTGGAACAGTTCTCTTTACACAGAAAGAGATAACTAAGAGAGCCAAGGAAATAGGCGAACAGATAAACAAAGACTATAAGGGTGAGGAGGTTGTCCTAATAGGTACGCTTAAGGGCGCTATCATGTGGATGGCTGATATCATGAAGGAAATTAAGCTAGACACTAAGATTGACTTTGTTGCAGCAAGCAGCTATGGTTCAGCTACAACAAGTAGCGGTGTCGTTAAGATTACTAAGGATATCGGAATGAACCTCTTTGATAAGAACATCATCATAATCGAGGACATCGTTGATACTGGAACAACACTCAAGTATCTCAAGGAGTACATATCCGCAAGAAATCCAAAGACAATTAAGATTTGTACATTGCTAGATAAACCAGCAAGAAGAAAAGCTGATGTAGAGGCTGACTATGTTGGTTTTGAGGTTGAGGATTTGTTTGTGGTTGGTTATGGGCTCGACTATGACCAAAAGTATAGAAATCTTCCATATATTAGTTACTTAGAAGGTTAGGGAATGGAGGTCAGGGTAATTCCTGTCCTCTGTTTTTTAGTTTACGAATGGAGAACATATTGAAAAAACTTAATTATATTTTATATGTTATTCTTGCCGTAAGTATTTCGTTTTTTATCGTGATTTTTAGCTATAATGCTATTCTTAGAGTGCCTGAAACCTATACCTACCATTTTAATGATTCGCAGGTGACATATAACCTAAACACAAAGACATCGGGTACAGAGTTTTCTAGTGAGATTTGTTCATATCTCAACTCACCGTTAAAAAGCGAATTCCAAGTATACGAAAAGAACGGCAAGTTTAATGATCCACTCTTTGAGAAAAAAGAAGTGGAGGTAATGAGAAAAGCAAAGAAAATACTGACTGTAAGCGCAATCGCATGTTTCTTATTTGGAATTTCATCTATTTTTAGCTATGCTTATCTGCTAAAAAACGGTAGCAGAAGCAAGCTTAAAAGAACAAACAATGTTGCTATTGCACTAGCGGTGCTTATGCAGATTGTGATGGCAATTAGTCTAAATGTAGATGCGATAAGAAAAGTCATATATAAGCTATTCATTGGGGTAAGCCCTGGTAAGGAGTCACTTTTGATTGAGCTTATAGGAACGCCGTTTGAGGCGGTCGTATCGGTCTTTGCAACGATAATAATGGCAATTTTGATAGGCATATTTGTTTATATAAACAAGAAGCTAATCAAGGATGAGCGTATTTTTTATTAAGGAGAAATCATGACATATATTTTTTTGGCGAATGGATTTGAGGAGATAGAGGCACTAACAACTGTCGATATGTTAAGACGCGCCGGAATACAGATAAAGATGGTATCGATAATGAGAGAAAAGATGGTATACGGCTCACATGGGATTGGAGTTGAGGCCGACATCATCTTTGAGGAATGTAACTTCGAAAACTGTCAGATGCTCATAGTTCCAGGAGGCTATGAGGGTGTGGAAAATATCTGCAATCACTTTGATTGTAAAGCAGCACTAAGAAAGTTTGCTGAGAGTGGAAGATATGTAGCTGCAATATGTGCAGGACCTATGGCTCTTGCTAAGGCAAGGATTTTAGGAGGTCATGAAGCGACAATCTACGATGGCATGGAGAGTGAACTTATAGATGCAGAGTATGTAAAGAAGAATGTAGTTGTATCTGGCAACATCATTACAGGTCGCGGACCAGCCTATGCTAGCGATTTTGCAAGCGAACTCATCAGAATTTTAAAGAATGATGATGTAGCTAGTGAGGTAAGGGGCGATATGCTTTTCGAAGCCTAAAGCATTGATTAAAAGCAATAGAACTTAAATTCGAGGCCTAGGAGTTTCTAGGAGAAAGGAATAAGTCCAAGTTTTGTATTCCTTGGATTGCGAGAGATTTTATGAATAGAATCAGGTATTTTGTTGCACTTTGCGTAGCAAAGCTCGCTATAATTGCGCTAAAGGTATTTGGATATAAGGGAACTGACTTTCCAGGTATAGTTGCATTTAGAATATGCCCTGGTTTCTTGAGATATGCAAAAAAGCCGAAAACTATTATAGGAGTTACAGGCACTAACGGTAAGACAACGGCAACGAACCTTATTTCAGATATGTTAGCCACTCTAGGCACAGAGGTTATAACAAATAGAGATGGATCAAATACACATACGGGTATAGCGACTTCTTTGATAAAGTCTACTGGTATCTTCGGAAAGTGCAAATATGAGCTTGCTGTATTTGAGATGGATGAGCGTTCAATGAGGTTTATTGGCTCACAGATGGATATAGATAAGCTTGTGGTTTGCAACTTGTCTAGAGATTCAATAATGAGAACTGGTCATCCTGAATTTGTAAGAAATGTTCTAACCACGTTCATACCAGAAACCACAGAACTGATTTGCAATGCAGATGATTACAATGCTTATTCTGTATCACCTAAGAACAAAAGAACATATTTCGGTATCAAAAAGATGGAAGGTGACAGGCAAGATAGCAATAACATCATAAATGACGTGCAGATTTGTCCTGTATGTGGAGAGAAAATTAAGTTTGAGTATTATCGTTATAGTAACATAGGAAAAATCTATTGCGATGCCTGTGGATATAAATCGCCAGAATATGATTATTATCTAGATGAAGTTGATTTTGATAATAATGAAATGCTCTTTGTGGCAAAAGGAGAAAGTCAGAGAGTAGTAATATTAAATGATAGTGTATTCAATATCTACAATCAGTTATCTGCTATGACACTACTTCATGAGATGGGATATTCACTAGCAGAGATTGCAGAATGTCTAAAGACTATGGGACTTGCGAAAACGAGATATAACTCACAGGATGCTGGAGACATGAAGGTTATCACTATGCTGTCAAAGTGTCTGAACGGATATGCTACATCAAGAGTAATGGAGTATATTGCAAAGCAAAAGAAGCAGAAGCAGATTCTATTTATGGTTAACTCAATAGATGCTGAAATCCACTGGTCAGAAGATATTTGCTGGATTTACGACACCGATTTTGAGTTTATAGCAGATGATTATTTACATAGCATTATTGTTTACGGGACAAGGGCTTTGGACTATAAGGTGAGACTACTTCTTGCCGGAGTTCCAGAGGAAAAAATCAAAGTTGTTGAAAAGGCAGAAGATGCAATTAAGCTGTTTGAGTATATTGATGACAGCTTGATTTATGTTTTATATGACCTTGATGTAATAGATAAGGGTCTAAAGATTGCAGATGCTATTAGGGAAAGATTTTCAGCTGGCAAAGTACAGTAGGGAGATAAGATTTATGAAGATAGAATATTTATTTCCAGAGATCACGGGTATTTTTGGAGACCATGCAAATATAGATATTTTAAAAAGATCGGTTATAAATGCTGAAGTTATCAGTACCTCTCTCAATAGTGAACCGCGCTTTATAAGCGAGGATATAGACCTTGTTTACATGGGTTCTATGACTGAGTTAAGCCAGAAAATTGTAATCGAAAGATTAAATAAATATAAAAATAAAATAATCGAAAAGATAGAAGAAGGTCAGAACTTCCTTATTACCGGGAATGCTCTAGAGATTTTCGGTAACGGAATAAAGGATGTTGGTAAATTCGTATTTGAGGAAAATGGAGGACCTTTTCTAGAGGGCCTTGGAATATTTGACTTTGATACAGAAAGAGACATGATAAATAAGTATAATTCTCTTTGGCTAGGAGAGTACGAGGGTGAGAAGCTTACGGGGCTTAGAAGCCAGTTCACACGTAGCTTTTATAGGGAGGATATAGCGCCTTTATTTAAGGTTTTAAGAGGGCCGGGATTAAATGAGGACATTTCTATAGAAGGTATCAAATACAAGGGTTTTAGGGGGACATATACGCTAGGACCACTATTTATAATGAATCCTAATTACCTAGAAAAGGTTCTAGGAGAACTAGGTGTAGAAGATTACAGCATTCCGTTTAGAGATTCAATATTCCTAGCGCATGATGAACGTGTCAAGGAATATAGCAATCCAGATACAGGATATTTATATTAGCAAGGTGAAATAATGGAATTTAAAACTGATTACCATATACATTCGTTTTACTCAGATGGAGTTCTTTCTCCGACAGAAATAGTAAAGAGGTTTAGAGCGCTAGATTACGATATAATTTCCATAACCGATCACGATGGCTTTGAGGGTCTAAGAGAGGCAAGAGATGCAGTAAAAGACCTTGAGATGGAGGTCGTTCCTGGCATCGAGTTTTCAACAATTTATGATTTTGATGGAAAATCTATAGAACTTCATATACTAGGATATAACTTTGATACCGAAGATCCTAAGATGATAGCTACATGTGAGGAACTTAAGGAAAATCGCAAACAAAGAAATACAAAGCTTATAGAGAAGTTGATAGCAGATGACATTGATATATCTGAAGCTGATTTACCAAAGAAGCCAGGGGGATATATTGGAAAGCCTGATATAGCCAGAGTTTTGATAAATAAAGGATATGGAGACTTAGACCTTTATAAACTTCTTTCTGGAATACCAAAGAAAATGCTGCGCACTGACGAGGCAATAGAGCTTTTAAGGGGAGCAAAGGGAACTGTGGTTCTTGCACATCCACTAGAAATTGAAGAATTTACCTCTGGTAGCAAGTATGATTTTGATAAGCTAGTTGAACTGCTCAAGGAACTTAAGAAGATTGGACTAAGGGGACTAGAGTGTTTCCATCCGTCTGCAAGCGAGGATGATTCAGCAAAGCTTATAGAGATAGCAGCAAAGTACCATTTGCACATAACAAGTGGGTCTGATTTTCATCACGAATAAACTGTGATTTGTTTGGATTATAATCTAAAAGGAGATAGTTCGTATGGTAGAAGATATTTTGAACAAGAAGATAGCCGCTGCGATAAGGACAGAAAAGGATTTTAGCAAGGCACTAAAATCACGCGTTGATGTAGTATTTTTGCTTCACTCAAATATAATCACAGTAAATCAAAGCGTAAAGGAAATTCATGGAGCCGGAAAGAAGGCTTTTGTTCACCTAGATTTCGCAGAGGGAATAGGTAAGGATAGAGCAGGGATAGAGTTTCTGGCAAAGAATGGAGTCGATGGTATTTTGACTACGAGAACAAATATCGTAAGGATTGCCAAGGAGTACAATTTGACGACTGTGCAGAGATTCTTCATTGTCGATTCGCACTCGCTAAACACATCAATGGAGTCTATCAAAATTTCAAAGCCTGACATAATAGAGATAATGCCGGGGATTGTCACAAAGAAGATCAAAGAATTCAGAGAGGAAATCACAACACCGATAATAGCAGGAGGAATAATCGAAACGGAGCAGGAGGTTATTGCTGCACTAGAAGCCGGAGCTGATATAGTTTCAACTGGTGAAGTGGAACTTTGGAATTTGAACATATAGTCTAGTTTTTTAAGGAGATGAATATGAAGATTAAGTTTTGTGGAGCATCAACAGGTGTAACAGGATCTTGTCATCTGCTGACAAGTGGAGAACATAAGATTCTGCTTGATTGCGGTCAATTTCAAGGAGGAAAAGCTCAGGACGCACTCAATTATGAGAAGTTTCCATTTGAGCCATCAGAGATAGAGTGCGTAGTTTTATCTCACGCTCATATAGACCACTGCGGAAGATTACCGCTTTTAACAAAGAGGGGGTTCGAGGGAAAAATCTACTGTACGGATGCTACAGCAGATTTACTTTCGGTAATGCTAAAGGACAGCGCCTATATTCACGAAAAAGAGACTGAGTGGAAGAATCGAAAGGCTGAGAGGGCAGGAAGAGAGCAAGTTGAACCTCTTTACACTATCGAAGATGCAGAGAAAGCTTTATCTTTAGTAAGTCCAATTCTCTATGATCAGCAGATAGAAATTAACTCTGACATGAAAATCGTGTTTAATGATGCTGGACATATTCTTGGATCTGCAATCACAGAACTATGGGTAACTGAAGACGATAAGGAATCAAAAATCGTATTCTCAGGCGACCTTGGTATGGAGGGAAGACCTATTTTGCGTGATCCAACCTATATCAAAAAAGCTGATTATGTGATTATGGAGACTACATATGGAAATAGAATCCATAAGGAGCTAGGATCTGGTGTCGATAAACTCATAGAGATAATTTTAAATACGACAAGACGCGGAGGAAACGTCGTCATTCCATCATTTGCTGTCGGTAGAACTCAGGAGTTGATCTACGAGTTAAACCGCTTCTATGACTCAAATAACGAGTATAGAAAAGAACTAGATAAGATATTCGTATACATTGATAGCCCTATGGCTACGACTGCAACTGAAATATTCAGGAGAAATGCTCAGGTATTTGACGAAGAAACCAGGGAATACATACTTAAGGGTGACAATCCACTTGAGTTTAAGAACCTCAAATTCACACGAAGCAGCAAGGAGTCTCAGGACCTAAATTTCAATAAGGAACCTAAGATAATAATATCGGCAAGTGGCATGTGCGAAGCAGGAAGAATTAGACACCACCTAAAACACAATCTATGGAATCCAAAGAACAGTATTGTTTTCGTAGGATATCAGGGACAAGGAACGCTCGGCAGAAGCCTAGTCGAGGGGATAAAGATGGTAACTCTCTTTGGTGAGGAAATCCAGGTCAATGCAGAGATACATAATCTTGAAGGATTTTCTGGACATGCGGACCAAAACGGCCTATTTGCATGGCTTGCACATTTTGAGCAGAAACCTAAGCAGATATTCCTAGTACATGGTGAAGAGGAATCAAAGAAGGACTTTGCAAAACTTGTAAACGAAAAACTTTCATATGAGCCTATCGTAGTAATGGGTAACTCAGAATTTGAGCTTGATATGAACAAGTCTGAGATTGTAAATATGGATAGTGCAAGAGAGCAGGCAGCAGAAGCTGATAAAATTCAAAAGGTTAGAGATAAACTTTCAAGCATACATCTTGATCTGGAGCAAATTCTCTATAGTGCTAACCTTGCTGTAGAAGAAAACATATCTGACAAGAAGATTACACTGATAAATAATATTATACAGGAGCTCGAAAAATCGACTATAAATCTTGCGACAGCTGTCAATGAAGACGATGGACTTCGCGAAGAAAAATAATCAAAATTAGATAAAATCTCTAGGCGATAATTTAGTTTATTGCCTAGAGATTTTTTTTTTTGATGTAAATAGGGAATTAAAAAGAAAGTTTAAAACAAAAAAATACGGTTTTATTACATAAAAAGTCGAATTTATGACATAAATATGGGAAATTTTGTAAATGCCTTGACAGTAATTTGGGGAATTGATTAAAATCTGTTCAAATAAATAAAAAGGGGGAATTATGAGATGGCAAGAGAGTGGCAACAGACTAAATTAAGAGAGTATTTGATGCCTAACGCGGTATATTATCAGAGCCTGTGGGCAGTTAGAGATATCCAGAGGATGGAGATGCGCATCAACGAACTCTCAGCGGAAAAAGATGCTGTTGGAGATGGACGTAAGATGTGTGAGACTAGTAAATCATACAGTGTAAGCAAGCCGGTTGAGGCAAAGGCGATGGAGATTTTACTTCTTCAAGAGAGGGTAAATGCGATTAAAAGAGCACTAGCCACAGTACCTAAGGAGTATAGAAGATATATTCTCAGTAATATAATTATGCAAAATCCAGGTACAACATTTCCAAACAACACATGGAGGCAGTGGAAACAGAGGTTTCTCTTTGATGTAGCAAAGAACCTTTCCCTGATGTAGATGAGCAGGGGTAGGAGGATAACAGGCCTTGTTATAATAATCTGCGCTTTAACTATGCTGGTAATATGGGAGAAATGGGCTAAGCCAGCACTTGTGTATGATAAAATCCCAGTCCTTAAGATTGACCTCCAAAAGGGGGATGAGCTAAAGGACGGCATGATAGCCTATGTAGAGTCAAGTTGCGGAGAGAAATATATTAGCAAGGCGGAAATCAATAAATATATAGGGACTAGAGCGAAGCAGTTCATACATAAGGGAGTGCCACTATTCAGCGAGTATCTTGGAAAGCCAGAAAGTTTAGTTGATATATCTAGGGATAGACTTGCTGTGGTCTTACCAAAGTCTGCAATACATAATTATTCTAGTCAGATTAAGAGGGAGGATATAGTTTTGATTTATGATGAGGCTGATTTAATTCTTAGAGCAAAGGTGTCTAGCGTAATGGATGACACACATGGATTTGAAGTTATAACAGGCCAAAGCGAAGCAGCAAAGCTTAGCGAAGCGATATCAAAGGGCAGAAAATTACTGATTGTGAGGGGAAGCTAGATGACTAGTATTGGATTCTTTTCAGGGTCTGCATCATCTGGATCTACCATGTTAGCAGTGTCAACATCTAAACTCTTAGCTGATATGGGAAAGAGAGTGCTTCATATTTTTACAGGAATAAGCAGTTTATATTCATATGTTGAAAAAAATAATGCGGGAAGTCTAGACGATATCAAGTCGTCACTTGTTGGTAGGAGCCTAACAGAAGAGGAGATAAAAGCTACAGCAAAGACCGTAGATGGAATAGAACTGATAGCATCAAATAAAAGTTTTCTTATGGCAAATACATTTCCTGTGGATAGTTTTGAACAGATATTGAATTCATCTAGGTGCTTTGATTACGTTGTTGTAGATGCAGGATCTGACTTTAGGACGGCTCTGACTATTTCTGCACTATGTTATTGCAATAAGAGAATAGTGTCAATTACTCAAGAACCAAATTCAATATCAAATTTCAAAGAATTAGATAATGACATATTAAGCAGTTTTGGAGATTTTGAGCTTGTTATAAATAAATATTTAAGGGATAAATCTTTATACAGCAAGGATGATATTGCTTATCTTCTGAAGAAGGATATTTCATGTGTAATTCCGTACTCTCAGTTTGGAAGCTATGCGCAGATAGAGAGAAAAACTCTTATAGGCGAAAAACGATATAGACGAGCAGTAGAATGCTTAATCAAAGAATGCATGGTAAAAGACAATGGCAGTTAGAAATTTATTTTCGCTCGAGAACTTCTTGGATGAGTATTCCAATGAATCTGTAAAAACAAGGCAGGAGACAGATGCATATTTCGACTTTGAAGCCATCTGCAGTCTAGTCGAGAAGAAATTAGATATAGATTGGAACGATGCAGATGATGCTAGTAAACAGCTTAAGCTTGAGAGGGAAAAGAGTGCAATCATAGGATATGAGAAGGATGTTCTATTCTACAAAGATAAAATAAGGGAAATCCTAAGACAGAATAAACTAGAAGAAGCTAGCTTTCCTAGCTATTACCAAGATATCATAGAAGCCATATTCGCTGAGCTATATGGGCTTGCAGGAATTTCACCCTGGGCATATGACACAGATAATAAATACAAAACTTCATCGTCAGCAAAAATCATAGGTGAGAGGATATATTTTCTTATAGATGGTAAATCAAAGCTAATGCCACAGAGAATAAGCAAGGATCGTTTACTTAAGCTAAAGAGAGCTCTTCTGCTTGCAACGCCAAGCGAACGTCTAAGTGATGCATACCATGAGGTATATCTTAGAAATGGGATAAGAATAAGCATATATTCTGGTGATGTTGTAAAGCCAAATCAAGATGTAATAGTCTTTCGTAAATATGTTATGCAAAAGCTGTGCTTTGAAGCCCTGAGCGAGCGTAAGACATTTCCTAAGGAAGCAATAAGGATATTTGAACTTATGCGTAAGGTTGGTTTTAACGTGATATTCACAGGACAGGTGAGATCTGGCAAGACGACATTTCTACAGACGTGGCAGAGCGGAGAAAATCCAAATCTTGAGGGACTAGCTATTTCAACTGACCCTGAGACACCTTGGCAAGATATTATGCCTGATACAGCTTTGATGCAGATAGTGACTGATGGTTTGGGGTTAGAAACTCTAAGTAAGTCACTTCTTAGGGCAGATAATGACTATGTTTTGATGGAGGAAATGAGGGATGCATCTGCATATAAACTCATTTTAGATATAATTACATCTGGAACAAGTAGGTGTAAGGCTACTGTACACAATGGAAGTGCGCTTGATCTACCGTACAGGATGGCAAGTGAGGTGGTTAATAAGTATGGCGGAAGCTTGATATACACAATAAAGAGAATATATACAGGTTTTGATTATGTATTTGAGATGACACAGGATAGTAATGACCATGACCATAAGATACTTAAGGCGATTGTAGAATATAATTTTGATAGCGAAAGAGAATGCTGCATAGCAACCTATCTATGTAAGTATGATTTTAGTAGAAAAGAATGGATATGGAATTCTGACTGCATAATGAGTAAGTTAGAAAAATATCCTCAAGGGTCTAAGGAAATCATAGAAATAAAAGGGCTTGTTGATAAACTCTCATGCAAAGATGTATTTGATGATTGGAGGTTTGAACCTAACTATAGGGATTAGAGACAAATGCTAGAAAGAATAATATATTTGATAATTGTAATTGGTATACTAGTAATGGAATCAGATGTTGTAGTTCAAATATACAAAGGCATGAAAAATAGTTTCTCCATAAAGAGAGATTTAAGACTTGTATCAAAACAAATCAATAAAAGAGAAGGTGGCAAGGTATACAAACATCTTATGCGTCTTATTTCTGCATCTGATATGGAGCATATATTTATTTCACCAGAACACTTTATATATCTATGTGTATTCATATTTAGCTTCATGTTTATTGGGCTTATGATTTTTCTTGATTTTCGCTATGCCATTATACTGGCTACTGGTTTTGCAGCTATTCCTTATGCAGTTTTAACTTTCAAGCTTAGTGGAAAAAGAGCTAAAGGAAGTCGTGAAGCTGTGGTTCTAGTACAGGAACTAACTAATAACTATAAGATCAATTCATGCAATATGAGGGAAGCAATTGAGGCTACAGCTATTTCAATTGAGGCTTCTGCAACAGTTAAGAGGGTAATGATAAATCTAGCAAAGAACTTGAACAATGCATCCTCGTCAAAGGAAATAGGGGAAGCGGTAGAAAACTTTAGATATGCATTTGGAACCGCATGGGCAGACATTCTATCCGCAAATATTTTTATAGCAGTGTACAGAGGGGTAAGGGTAGAAAACAGTCTTAGAGATTTAGGAAAAAGCATTGCAAATAGCAAGAAAATTGTTGAGCACTCAAGACGTCAGGGATATGAAGCGAGAATTATGATTAGATATATGATGCCAATATGCATGCTGATGACAATTATAAGTGCAAGAATGTTCTTTGACATGAGTATAGGTGAATATATGTTAAATCAGTTTTCCAATAAGAGTAGTATGTACTGGCTACTTACTTCAATATTTCTATACTTGGGAGCTTGTTTTACAGATATGTTTTTTGCAAGCAGAAAGATGGACCTATAGATTTGAGGATAAGTAGATTTTGGCGCAGGAAGTTAAGCGTAATTAGCATTAAGAAAAATCCGCTAGATAATACTAAAAATGTATTGAAATCGATTAAGGCTAAAATTATATCTATATTGAATTCAGATAGAATTGAGCAGGAGTTGCTAAATAGCTGTTTAATGGGGAAAAACCTTGCAATAATATATGCCGGAAAACCGATGTCAGCGGATTACATAATAGAGGAACTAATGAGAAGCAGCAAGCTACTTAAACCAGTTTATGCAGAAATACTCTCAGAGTATAGGAAGGGTAGAGATAAGGAGGCTTTTGACATATTGTACAAAAGAGTGCCTGTAAAAGCTGCAAAGAGTTTTTCAATGATTTTATCCAAGATAGATATGATAAATCCAGTAGAGCTTAGTGAATATATGGATTCATTTGAGGAAACGCTTGCAGATCAAAGGCTGACAAAAGGCATACAGAACGCAGAAAAACAAAGTCTCATAGTAAATATAACAGTTACGCTATCTATTTTTGCATTATTAATGAATTTTACAGTAACGGTTATATTTTCAAAGGCACAGGTATTGCTTTCGGATATATTTTAGGAGGGGTAATGAAGAATTTAATTATAATAATTGGAACTATGATATTAGGGGTTATAATAGTAAACACACTAGTTCTTGGAGACGGTAACTCTATGAAGGGTGCAGCTCAGAACATACTTGATAGAGGTATCCACACAATAGACAATATGAAGATTGGTGATACGAATTGAAGGAGATTATCGTAATAGCAGGGACCATAATACTAGGATGCATTATATTTGATATGATGGTTGGCAACGGAAATAGTCTAAAAACTAGTAGTGATAGCTATTTCTCAAATCTGCTTAGACAGTTATAATAATGAAGCAGATAATCACGGCGACAGCATCATTAATTCTTATTTTAAGTGTCTTTAGCAATATACTTTGCATCCAGGAAATAAAGATGAAGCAGACTGAACTTAAAGTAAGCTCAATAAGATATATTGAGCGAGTTAAGAGGGCTTCAGAACTAGACGATATAGTTAAAGATGCATGGAAAGAAAAGGCCGCAAAGATATTTAAATGCGATAAGTCAGACATAGAAATTATCTCTACAGACTACAAATATAATGGTATAAAACACATAGAAGTAGAGTTACATTTAAATATAGAAGAATTAAAAGATAGATTTGGGATAGTAAAAGGGCAGAAAGAGATGAAAGTGCATTTTGATATAAGGTGTGATGGATAGGCATGAAAAATTTGATAATAACGCTTGGAATAATTATATTCATAAGTTCATTGGCGCTTAACTTACTTGGCCTTGAGGATGCATATTTGAAGGCGATTTCATCAATGTTTAAATAAGTTCTTATAAAATAGTTTTAACAAATAATAAAAGCCCCTTGATATGGATGATATGTACCCAGAATTCTGGACACATGTTATGAACTAAGCGGAACACAAGGATGTTATCCTGTACTTTACAGGTGGCATCCATTTTGTTTTTCGTTGTATTCTTTCATTGTTGTAATAACTTATGTATTCATCTAGTGCTTTTGAAAAGCTCTCAAATGATTCATATTCTTTCTCGTAGCCGTAGTACATTTCATTCTTTAGACGTCCAAAGAATGTTTCCATAATGCAATTATCTATGCAATTGCCACGCCTAGACATCGATTGGATAATTCCTCTGTTTTTTAGTTCCTGACGATAGTAATTATGTTGATATTGCCATCCTTGATCTGAATGAAATATTAATCCTGTAAGTGATTTGAACTTTTTAAATGCCATCTCTAACATTCTCTTGATTTGATTTAGGTTTGGACTCATCGATAAATCATATGAAATAACTTCATTTGTGTACATGTCAATTATCGGAGAAAGATAACACTTTCCCCATGAAAAGTTAAACTGAGATACATCAGTTGTCCACTTCTGAAGTGGTGCTGTTGCTGTAAAGTCTCTATCTATTATGTTTGGTGCTACTTTACCTACTTCACCCTTGAATGAGTGATACTTTTCTTTAGGTCTTTTGCCTTGCAATCCAAGTGAATGCATGATACGTTGTACTCTTTTATGATTGACAGAATTTCCACGTCTTAAGAGCTCTCTATACACTCTTCTCACACCATATCTACCTTTATGCTGATCAAATATTTTCTTGATTTCTTCAGTGAGTTCAGCATTTCTAAAGCCTACAGTATCAACTTTACTGATTTCGTAGTAGTAAGTTGATTTAGGCATATTTAAACCTTTTAGTAGGTGCTTTAATTGGTATCCTTCTTCTCTGAGCGCTTTGATGATTGCTGCTTTTTCGCCTTGAGTTGCGCAGCCCATCTTTCTTGCCTCAAGGCGATCCTTTTTTTTACTACTTCAATCTCCGCTTTCATTGCCGCAATTTCTTCTCTTAGTCTGATTAACTCTTCACGTTCTGATTCAGTTAAAGGCTTGGGCTCAATCGTTTTCTTTTTCATACCAGGGTTCTTGCGACCTTTCTTTTTATTCACAAGACCATTGTAACCTAATTCTTTGTATTTGCGAACCCAGGTATATAGCATTCCATTATTTATACCTGCAGAAACAGCAACTGACTTGTTGGATTGTCCTGCTAATACTTTAGCAACTAATTCATATTTCGCTTCAGGGGTCCACACTTTGTTATTACCTGAGTGCTTTAATGCATCTGGTCCATTTTGTTCTTCGATACGAACCCAGTATCGAACCATTAGATGAAAGTTTGATGTTTTTATTCCTTCTGGTGTTTCAGGCCATATTCCTTTTCTATATAGCTCAATACACTCTAACTTATACTCATGACTGTAACGCATGAAAATACCCTCCTTACTGGGTGTCCAGTAAAGAGGGTACATATCAGAATTGCAATCTTATACTGTAAATGTGCGTGAGCATGATCCTATTTTAGAAGCAACAAAATCGTATCTAAATGGAAATGTACTAGTGTTATCAGATGGGTATTATCATGAAAAGAAAGGAATTACCATAGAGATGCTAAACTTTATTATGTAAACAAGTTAAGTATTTTTTCTATAGCAAGATTAAAAATAGCAATATAAAAAAACAGAAGGAGGGTTTTACCTTGTATAGATCAAGAAATTTCTATGCTAGAATTCGTGGCGATAAGGCATTATTTACGAATCCAGCAACTAAAGGTGGGAGTGAAAGATCGTCGTATTCGGTTCCGACTCGACAGGCTTTGCAAGGAATAGTTGACGGTATATATCATAAACCTACATTTACAAATGTTATAACTGAGGTTAAGATTGTTAATCAAATACAAACAGAGTTGCACGGTGTTCGTGCTTTGTTACATGATTACAGCGCTGACTTGAGCTATGTCTCTTATTTGAGTGATGTTGAGTATCTTGTAAAGTTTCATTTTATTTGGAATGAGAATCGTGAAGATTTGATGCAGGATAGACAGGCAAATAAACACGAAGAGATTATGGATAGGTCCATTCGAAAAGGTGGAAGACGGGATGTTTTTCTTGGAACAAGGGAGTGCTTTGCCTTGGTGGATGAAATTAGTCAAGAAGAATATGAGAGCAGCACATCTTATTATGATGGATTCTCTATTGATTTAGGAATTATGTTTCATTCCTTTGCCTATCCAACAGATAAAAAAACTCCATTAAAATCTTATTTCGCAAAAACAGTTATGGAGAATGGTGTTATTAAATTTAAGACACAGAAGGAATGTGAAATAGTTAATACATTATCAAGCTATGCTTTTAAGCTACCTAGTCAAATTAAATCAGTTGATGATGAGTTTAACGAATATGAAGAGATGGAAAAAGGAGAAAGCTAATGGATTTTTTTACTTCTCTATTAAAAGCATATGAAAAAGCAGAGGAGATTGGGTTAGTAGATCAACAGACAGGTGAGAATGATCCTGTATTGCTTCCACTATACCATACTAGTCTGAAATCGAATGGTAGTAACATAATTCTCATCAAATTGAATAAAGATGGTACCTTTTATAAAGCGGAATTCATGCCAGATAATCAATCGATTATTTTTCCTGTTACTAGCGATTCTGTTGCAAGATCTGGTAGCAATCCGGCACCACATCCTTTGGTAGATAAACTATCTTATTATGTTCAAGAAATTAGTCAATCTCAATACGATGAATTTCATAATCAACTTGCTAATTGGATCGGTTTTTGTAAGGAAG
>ERZ773180.487-NODE-487-length-23633-cov-5.358555_pt1 | contig 23633 bp, 32 predicted proteins | sample MGYA00511080_ERZ773180 | MGnify/ENA primary metagenome ERZ773180 (study PRJEB29015, sample SAMEA2738175) | human oral metagenome | biome: human oral; feature: human-associated habitat; material: saliva | place: China | collected 2178 ...
TACTAATTTAAAGTAAATTTGAATGAAATAAAATTTAATTTATAAATGATATTAATTTATTTTATTATATACTGTTTATTCTTTATATAACATATTAAAATATAAAATACCTATAAAGTATACATATAAGTAATTATAATACGATACAAGAGAAATAAAACTATATATACAGTGATAATTTATATATGTTTATAAATAGTTTATGGGATTTGATTTTAATAGTATATTAAATAACGATATTGATAATACATATATTGATAATGTATAGTGGAACTTACGTACAGATAATTTATTTTATATATGTAAAACGGTTAAGTATAAAGATGTAGATGGTAATTTATATAATACTGAAATAACTAAAGATAAATTTAATAACATTGTAATTAAATATACAGATATAAATGAAAATTATGAATTTATTTTACAATTTATAAATGAAAACCAAAATCAGATAGTTCCTTATATAGAAGTTACAGATCTTTATAATAACCATATTAATAATGAAGATATAGCTGAATAGATATGTAATTTTTTAACAACTTTATTTAATACTATTAAAGAATAGAGTTTAATACATATTAATCGCATATTTATAAAACCTGAGGTTGTTGATTAGGCTATATATTGTATGACTATATTTAATATGCTTTTTAATCATTTATATAATAATATAGGTTTAGATGTTTTTATTGATGACCATGAAAATAATAGAAATTCCGTAATGGGTATTATTTTAGGTATAGATGAAGCAGAAGTTGATAAATCATATGAAACATATCAATTAATAATAGATAAAATAAAGTTAGTTTAGTCAAAACTTAATATTCCTAAAGATAATTTTCAGATTAAAAATTTTTAGCTTTATAACAAGTCCATTACTGATATTAAAAAATTAGAAGAGTGGTTAATATTTTTATAGGGTAATAATATATATGAAAATATTAACACGAATATAGTAAGTAATATATTATTTAAAGTATGGGATAAAAATACTTTATAGTATTTTATTAAACAAGCGTGTCATGATTTAGTTTACCGTAAATTTAATCCATGGTTTTATTATACTGTTTATTTACAAGATTAGTATGAAGATAATTCTAATAGTGATATTATATCTGCATTCATGGGTGTTATATATACATTAATATCAGGTTGTAGTATATCATATGTAATAAATGATATAATAGAAGATAAACATAATATATAGTTATTAAAAGAAGTTAATAATATAATATTAGATGATATAGAAAATAAAGGTTTTATATTTTAGAATATATTAAGTTATTATAAAAAAGAAGTTTTAAATCAATAAAATAATTATTTAATTATGTATATTAATATAATACATTTCAAATCTACATTATATAATTATATTGGAATTGCCACTTATATATATATATATCGGTGATATATAATTTACTTTGTAAGTATATATAGTTATTATAAAGATTATAAAAAGGAATTTTATATTTAATTATATAAAGTTTCTTTTTTCATTTATATAAATTAAATTTTAAAATAATAAATTAATTATTTAATTAAACTTTAATTTCATAATTATCTATGTATATTATATAATTACATTCTTATACTACATTATATAATTATATTGGAATTGCCACTTTTTATTTTAAATTAAAAAAGTCGCGAGTATAACCGCTGTTACCTCTACGACTTTAATTATTAAATAAATAATATGCATATTATTTATCATCTAAAATTTTATATAAAAAAATTTTTATAAATAATTAAAAATATTTTGGAAAATTAAACTCTTTAATTTTTTTTGAATATAAATAATATAATAACATTTATTAAATAAATTAGATATGCAAAATAGTAAATAGTTAAATAAAAAACACATTATACATTGCCCAATATCAAATAGATATTATGGTTATAAGATTGGGTTTAACAGTAAAGGAGAGTTTTCTCATGAACCAGGAGTTTTACATTGGAGTTATCTTCGGTGGAAACCAACTGTGCTTACATTTGAAGATTTTGTAAAGAATATAAAGGCTGGGTATTCTTTTGTTGCAGGTACATTTAATGGAATGGGGGTAGATGATTATGATAGACGTGCATTAACATTTGCTTATTGTGAACAAGAACTTAAAGTTGCATTGTATAATGAAAGTATAGATTTTTTTAAGTTGCCACCTAAAAGGGGACGTAGACCATAGTCATTGAATTTAGAAAAGAGGGCAAAATATTATAAATGGTCATACAAAGGTTATAGTTCAAAAATACGTAAAACTGATAAACATTTTGGTGAAAGCTATCTTATTGTTTTTGATATTGATAATGGGCCATGTTCAATGGAGCAGGCAATAAAGTTATTAGATATTAAACCACATTTTGCATATACTACTGTATCTAATAATGATCAGGAACAAAAGTACAAATATCGTTTTATCTATATGTTAGATAGTCCTGTTACAACAGAGGGAGAATTTAATAGGGTTTATCGTAATATAGGATTAGCATCGGGAGTATTTGAAAATTTTGTAATTGATTCATCATTAGCTAATTATCATCAATTTATACAGGGAGGCGGTATAAGATCTCGTTATTATGTAAATTATAAGATGGAACCGTTATTCCGTCCTAAGTACTTATATATGAATGAGACAGAGGTAATTAGTTACTATCGTTATCTTGACCTTACTAAATATTCTTTTACTTTTGGTATTGTAAATACACGTTGCCGTACTAAAGATTATAATAGTTTTGAGTGGGGAGAATTTTATGATTTAAAAGGTAATAAAATAGAATTAGATGAGTTATATAATAGGCGTATTTTAAAACCAACTAATATCAATACTTCTAATAAGAAAGATATTATTGATTATTTAAATACTGAAAGATTTAGAAATAATATTCTTAATTCTATTGAAAGTAAAGAGAATAAAGAATTTTGGCACGATTGTTTAGGGGGATTATAGGAAAAAGATTTTATTTATAAGTACCGTAAAAAATATCCATATTTTTTCCACACTGAAATTGAGTTTAATGATGGCTATGCTTTATTAGATGATAATTATAAAGAGATTTTTAGAAAGTGGGAAAAGAATGATATTCAATTGATTACAAATGGTAAGAAAGTACCACAATACATTATTAAACAGTTAAAAGATGGACAACACCGTCGTAAAACATTATATCGTAATGGTTTATTAATGCGATGTATGAAAAATGATAGTCCTGAATTAACATTAGAATACATGACATATCTAATGGTATGTGAAAGTTATTATTATTATGATAATAGTGATAATGTATTGAATCATAAGACATTACGTCAAATTGCATAGAGTGTATTAGCTAAACCTTATGAAGATATTAAATTTGAACATCGCGATCCTCGTAAGTATAAAGTAGATCGTACATATGCACATGCACATGGTTTAACACCACGTCAACTCTCTAATCAATGTAGAGCAACAATAAAATATAAGGAGATAGATAAAATTTTTAATCCAGAATTAAAGATTAAAGAAAATCTTAAGAATATTCAAGATGCTGGTATAAAATGTTCACAACGTACATTATATAATTATCGTCTTGAAAGAGGTTATATAGCTGAAAAGAAAGCAATTAAGAATAATAATCAAATAGTTAATCCAAGTAATAACAATGTAGTTTATAAAATTGATATTAATACACGTATCAATGAGGAGCTTTCAACCATTTATGAAATAGTAGATAATTTAATTGTGGATAAAACTACGGGTGAGTATATGGTAATGGATAAGGAAAATGTGTTATTACTAAATACTGGAAAAATCACATTAGAAAATGCTATAGACTGGTATCTGCAACATGATAATAATACAGTTTCATATTGGCGAAATTATTTGAGAGAACATGGATATAGCCAACAAATTAAGGAACAAAATAATAATAATATGAACACTATAGAGGATAAATTAAAGAACACACAAATACCTCCGATTAATGGATTTCCGAAAGGAGATACAGATCATTTAATGGAGATGTTTAAAAAATGTGATCCAAATGCAATGAAAGCAAAGCCTTCATTAATGATGTTGCTCCATATGTCGCAAGAAGAATACAAGCAATATATAGAGCAACAAAAGAAATATGAAGTTCCAGATGATGGAATGGGATGCTCATTTACAATACCGGAAGACGATTCAAATTAATTGAATTTGTTGGTTTAATAAACCTTCTTTAATAGCATTAATATATGATGTAGCTTGACCAGCAGTTTGAGGGACTTTCTAATCAATTTGATTTGCAAGTGTTAACAATGCAGTTATAAGTTGAATACCATTAACGGCAGTTTCACCTGATTTATCCCCTCTTAATTGTAAAGCAGATTTAGCATCTAATGTGATAGTATCAGCTTCAAGGTTTATAGATTTTCCAGAGGTAATATTAATTTGATTTTGAGCCTGAATATCTACACGGCCATCAGATAATTGAATTTGTGTACCAGTAGCACCTTTACCATAATGAATAGTAATAGTATTATCAGGAGTTATCTGAATATAAGAACCTTTGTAATATAAAACAAGACCTGTTCCATTTTGGTATTTTATAGATAAATCATTAGATGAATCATATAATAAAACCTATGAACCGGCATAATCAGATTTAATTTCATTAATAAGGTTTTTATCAAGTGTACTAATTCCATACCATTCCATAGATGTATTTTTCTCATCTTTGAAACGAACTCTAACAGTTTGACCCACCTTAGGAATAGATATAGAACCACCTCCAGATGCTGATGCAACAGATGAACCACCATAAGTACACCAAGGTAATTGTGCAGTTGTCATATTATCATGAAAACCCTTAACCCTTGCCTTAATACGACCTGAAAATGTTGGGTCATCGATAGATTCTACTGTAGCTACTATAATATTATCTTGTCCTAATCTACTCATAAAATTAAAAAAATACTTTTTCTCTGTAAGTTATTTATAGTGCTATAAATAAAACAAGAAAATTATATAATGTAATGGCAAATTATAAATTATTAGGAGAATATATTTTATCATGGGAAGGTGGATATGTAAATAATCCAAATGATAAAGGAGGTGCTACAAATAAAGGTGTAACTATTTCTACATGGAAAGCACAAGGCTATGATAAAAATAAAGATGGTATTATAGATGTTAAAGATTTAAAGTTAATAACTGAGGCTGATGCCATTAATGTAATGAAAAAGAATTATTGGGATAAATGGAAAGCTGATTTAATTAAAGATCAAAGCATTGCAAATATTCTTGTAGACTGGATATGGGGATCTGGTAAGTATGGTATTACAATTGTATAGAAGATGTTAGAACTTAATCCAGATGGTATAGTAGGTGATAAAACTATACAAACAATTAATAATCATGATCCTAAAACATTATTTGCTAAAATACATGAACGCCGTAAATTATTTTTAGAAACTATAGTAAAGAATAATCCTTCACAAAAAATATTCTTAAAAGGGTGGTTACGTAGATTAGAAGGTATACAATATGGTTATTTAAAAAAGAATAACGGGGAAATAATTAAATGGTAAAAAATAGGGAGGTAATTAAAATTTTAATTACCTCCTTTAAATAAAATTACTTCTTAATTAGTTTAATAGGATGCATGAACTTTACAAGTTGATGCTCATAGTAAAATACTAAATCATCTTCTGTAATAGATTGATTATGTATTAACTTATATACTTGTGGCATATATGTAGATGGAACACACTTTAATTTCTTTTGATATACATTCCCCTCTTTATTCATGCGATGCTGTTCATATACATTAAGTTTAGCATCAGAAGTTTCAAATGCAAATTGATAATGCTTTAACCTATATCGGGTAACATGAATTGGATAATTAGAATCAATTATACAACAATCTCCATAATTAATACCTTCAAGTTTATTAGTATTATTTTTTAATTTAAATACGATTTCATCTGACTTTACGGTATAAAGATCTGCAATTTGATTAATATTTGTACACTCACATAGAGCATTATAAATTTGCATTATCATATAATTCTCTACTGTAATAGTTCGTTTTGGATTAAGCTTACCAAATATAACTTGACGTGTATATTTAGAATTTTTAAGATATTCCTTATATGAATTTTCTGTGCAAAATCCTTCAATAAATTCTTCATAAGAATTTGTACCATTTACTATATTAAGATTAAATGCATGTAAAGCTGTATAATTAGCATGCTTTAAATCGATAGAAATAAATTCATATCCATCATTATCTGGTATATAAACTTCTTTCTTTTCTACTTTAAGTGGTAAATAATTATCATATATAGATAATCGGATTTCGATTTCTTCTTTAAATTCTCTTACCGTATTAAAAAATTGATATGATTCATTATTTTCAACATATGTAATAGCTTGATTACGAACATAATGAAAATCTTCAATAAACTTATTAATATTACCATTGAACGGACCATTATTAATAAAGTCTAATAAATCATTATATTTTGTTTTAGCTTTATACTCATCCTCTAATAAATCAAGCATATTTTCAAAATATGGAGAATGAATAACTTGAATTGGTAAATTAAGATCACTAATAAACCTAATTCTTAACTTCTTTATATTTTCAGATAACTTTTTCATATTTCATTATTTTTATAAACAATTATATATAAGGAAAATATGTAAAAAGTCTATAAAATAAAAGGAAACTTAATTTCTAAGTTCCCCTTTATTCCTAAGATATATAATCAACGTGGTATTTTAGATTAACTTCTTTTAATTTTATTAATGCTGTGTGCTCATTTATACTATCTAATACAGTATTAGGACATGTAAATTTTATTACTTGATAATAATGAGGTCCTTTTTTATATAATGGTCCAATATAAGTTATATCTATACTATCCTTATTATACTAATGTTGTAATATAGTTTCTATTTCTAATATGTCACTTTTATCATTAATATCCATAGGGATACGTACAAATATTAATGTATAAAGAATTATAGATATTGGTATACCTATATATAGTATTAATGCTATAATATTTTTTTTAATATTCATATGTTTGTGAGTTGTTATGTTTTTGTGTTTAGTGTTTTAAAAATTATTTTATATAAAAATACTTATTATTGCAAATAAAATGATAGATGTAAGTGAACCTAAAATTCCTCCATATAAATCATTCTTTTCAAATATAACATCTAAATATTTTTCTTTTATATATGAAATAATGCAAGATATTAAAAATCCTATAATTACTCCTACCCAACCAAATGGTGATAAAACTGCTGTTAACCATGCACATACTGCAAAATGTAAACATGAATCTCCATATTTTTCTACAATGCGTTGTGTAAATTTCATATAACTATTAAATTTGTTATTTAAAATATTTATTTTATATAGACTTTTTCATTTTTAAATCATATAATTTATATGAAAGATCAAGAAAGGAAAAAAGTATTTTTGGGTGGTACTTGCAATGGTTCAACATGGAGGGATAAATTGATACCAATGCTACATACTGATATACCTTATTTTAATCCGGTTGTAGAAGATTGGACGGAGGATTGCCAACTAATAGAAGAGCAAGAAAAATGGGGTCCTTGTGATATTCACTTATATGTGATTACTCCTGACATGAAGGGAACATACTCTATAGCAGAATTAGTGGAGAGTGCTATATGTTCTTATGAGTATAATAATGAACAGCAAGAAACTATAGCATATACTATATTTGCAGTACTTAATGAGAGTGTAGATACAGGAAAGACTTTCACTAAAGCTGAAATTAAATCATTTGATGCTATTAAGAAATTAGTAGAAAAATATAATGGTATTATTTGTGACAATTTAAATGACGTTGCTGATACCATTAATTCAATAGCTTAAAATAAATTACATATGAAATTTAATAGTTTAAAAGATAAGTGTGAGTATTATAGAAGCATGACTGATTATAAAGTTATGCCAAATTGTCCTATCATTATTATGCTTGATGGACATTGTTTTTCAAAGAAAATTAAAAAGAGATTTGAAAGGCCGTTTGATAATGACTTTATAAAGTTGATGAATGATACTACAAAATATCTATTAAAGAATATACAAGGCGCACGTTTGGGTTATACACAGTCTGATGAAATTTCTATCATTATTAATGATCATATAACTCAAGAAACTGACACTTTATGGGGTGGTAGGATATGTAAAATTCAAAGTATTTGTGCAGCCATGGCAAGTACTTATTTTACTATGGAATTTCATAAATTACAGCAATCAAAGGGTGTAGTACCTGATGATAGTTTGTTTGAGTTTGATTGTAAAGTGTGGTCAGTACCAAATGATAATGATGCATATGCATGGTTTTTATATAGGCAAAATGACTGCATTAGAAATAGTATCAATCAAACAGCCGATACTTATATGAGTCATTCTCAAATGAATAAGAAAAACACAGATGAGATTAAACAGATACTTAAAGATGAGTATAACGTAAACTGGGATAATTTTCATTATAAGTATAGACATGGAAGGTTCTTCATAAAAATGAATGGTATTAAAGGGGTAATTCCTAAAAATAGTAATGAAACTATATGGGTAAATCGTTCAGTATGGGAAGAAATTCCTGGTGATTATGGTAATATACCATTGAAAGACCCTGAAATGAAAAAGCGATTTTTAGAAATACTTAGTCCAAAAAATTAAAGAGAACTTAATGAGTTCTCTTTTTTCGTTTTAAAATAATAAGAAATAAAAAAATATGTAATAAGTATGTAACAAAGATGTTACAAAAAATCAAGAATGGATGTAGAATTGGCTTCATGATAATAGAGAAATAATTGTAAAACTTACATTATATTTATAGTTTTAGACAAACTCCAAAAATCCCCTTATAAATATAAGGCAAAACTATACAAATTAATTTGTAAATGAGAAAAAATAATACAATTACAACAGTAGACTTATTTAATGTAGATAACACACCGAAAGAAGTAGTAAGAGATGTAAGTGATTTTTTAAATAAAGATTATAGAGAATATGCACATTATGTAATTGAAACCCGTGCATTACCATCAGTTATTGATGGGTTTAAAGTAGGTGCTCGTAAGATGATGCATGCTGCATTTAAAGGCTCTATGAAAAATGGAGCAGAAGTAAAGAATATTAACCTTGCTGGTGATATTTATAATTATACATTATATATGCATGGCGATGCATCAATTCATACAACTATATTAACAGAAGCCGCAGAATTTTCAGATAACTTAAATCCTATTACTATTGCAGGTCAGCATGGTTCTTTAAGAGATCCTAAAGCTGCTGCATCTCCTCGTTACTTATATTGTAAATTATCACCATTTGCTAAGCTTTATAAAGTAGATGAAGACTTATTAGAATATACATTTGATGAAGGTGTATATCTTGAGCCTTATTATTATTTGCCTATAATTCCAACTATATTATGCTCACGCACAGAGGGTATGGCACCAGGTTATAAATATTCATGTTTTTCTTATAACCCAATTGATATTATAGATGCATGTATAGAATATATAAAAAAGAATGAAATAAAAACTATAATCAGACCTTATGTAAGGGGTATTAAAGAAGAGAATTTTGTATTTGATAAAGAATTAAATAAGTGGGTTTCATGGGGTGTTTATACTACAGATTTAGGTTCAGATATTCTTCGTATTACAGATTTACCTTATGATGTAACATATGATAAGTTAGAGAAGAAACTTAATAGTTATATAGAAAAAGGATATATAAAAGATTGGAAAAACTTCTCACATGATGATGTATTAGATTATCGTATACAATTTCCTAAAACAAAACTTGCAAGAGAAATGCAAGCGGATAGGAAAGATAATCTGTTAAAGAAAATGTTATTATATACTGTAATTAATGATGATATACTTTATACTATAAATGAGAAACAAAAAGTAAAACATTTCAGTGATAAGTATGAATTATTACAATATTTTGTAGATTTCCGTTTAAATAAGTATAACGTTAGAAAGGAAAAACATATTGAACAAATAGAAAATAAATGTAAAGTAATTACAGATATATGTAAATTTATTGAACTTGTTACATCAGGAGAACTTACTATTACAAATAGAAAAGTAGAAGAGGTAAAAGAAGATTTAAAGAAATATGATTTACCTGAAGATGTATTAAAGGTTCAAGTTTCTAAATTAACTAAAGAAGAACATGCAGAGCTTCAAAAAGAAATGGAAGATATGCTAAAAGAAGCTGAATATATTAAGAATACAACAATAAAAGATATGTATTTAAATGACCTCAAAGAATTAAGAAAAACACTAAAACCTGAATTTGAAGGATAAAAATAAAGGACTCTAAAAATAAGAGTCCTTCACAGCAGATGAATAATTTGAACAAAAATTAAACTTTTTTATAAAAATTACTTAAATATAAGTATTAAATTATTATGTTACGAGCAGTTAAAGTAAGATTATATCCAACACCATATCAAGCAACTCAAATCAATAAGTTGCTTGGTAGTTATCGTGTAACATATAATCAAGCACTTGCTCGTAAAATAAATCAATATAAAGAACATAATATTTCTGAAAATAGAACTTCACTTGGACATTGGTTTCATAATAAACTACTACATAATCCAGATTTCGAATATCTAAAAGAACAAAATACAAAAGTTCTTAAACAAGCAATAATGGATATGTTATCTGCATATAAACGTTTCTATGAACATCATACAGGTTATCCGAAATTCAAATCAAAACATGATAATAAACAGTCATGCAGATTTGAAATTGGAGCAATTTAAAGAAGAAATAATTATACAAGTTATAAACTTTCACTTGCAAATATAAAGAATATTAAATTTAGATGTAATAAAAAATATGCTGAATATTTACAGAAAAACAAAGCAAATATTCGACAAGCTACATTATCTAAATTACCTTGTGGCGAATTTTATTTGTCAATTTTAGTTGATGGCGATTTAACTCATAAAGGTGTACATGATACTAATAATTGTATAGGTATTGATTTGGGTATTAAAGATTTTGTAATTACATCTGAAGGCGAAGTATTTAATAACTTACATTTCAAAAAGAATGAAACAAATAAATTAAAGAAATTACAAAAACAACTATCAAGAAAACAGAAAGGAAGCAATAACAGAAATAAAGCAAGACTTAAACTTGCAAAAGTATATAAGAAAATAAACGATAAGAAACAATATTATTTACATTATGTTTCCAATACATTGATTAATGAAAACCAAGTTATTTGTATGGAAAACTTAAATGTAAAAGGGATGATGAAAAACCATAAACTTGCAGAGAGCATAAGTGAAATGAACTTTGGTGAGTTTAGACAGATGCTTGAATATAAAGCAAGGTGGTATAACAGGAAAATAGTATTTGTTGATAGGTTTTATCCTTCAAGTAAAACTTGCAGCCATTGTGGATTTAAATACAAAGATTTGAAGTTAAGTGATAGATTTTGGACTTGTCCTGAATGTAATACACTTCATGATAGAGATATAAATGCGGCTGTGAATATTTTAAGGTATCTGTAGTACCGAATTTAAGCTTGTGGACTATCCTCTTATGGATGACCGTTCAGCAATGGACCTAAAAAGTAATGATAGGTTGAAACAAGAAATTAGAACTTGAACAATGTTCAAGTTCTAACATACAGTCCTTTATTTTATATAATTATTAAAATTAGCTGTTTAACTGATTGTAACGTTTAACTTGACGTTTTAATGCATGTTTAAATAATGATTCATTAAGTGAACGTTTACCATTATTAATAGTAACAGATTCATTATATGCTGCTTTAACCATATCCATTACTTTATCAAGCGGATAATTTTGTTTATTCAATGAATGTACAGCCTTTTTAATAACGGCAGATGCCATATTATCTTTAGCACCTATTGCAGAATTCTTTACATTTGCGGTAATATCTTTAATTTTTTGATTCAATAAATCCATACCTAATTTAATATTACTCATCCAATTTAATAAAGATTCTGTAGTCTTTTTCCATGCTTGTAATACTGGTTTTTCTAACTTATTCCATACATTAACACATGTTTGTTTTACATCATTAAATGTAGTACTTACAAAATTTAATAATTCTTGAGACTTTGTACCAAACCATGTACGAACAATGAATACTGCAAATAAAGAATTATTTTTAACAGATGTTAATATTTTATTAATAAAACCTTGGAATGCTTGAGCGGCACCAGTTACTTTCATAGATATTAAATAAAATACTGCACCAGCAACAGCAAGGAATAATTTAATATTATCATTTGCTTTTTGAATAAAGTTAACAATATTATCTTTTGCTGCATCAAATTTTTCTATAAATGCGGTCCATGCTTCACTTAAAAAAGTGTTAATAATATTATATACATTAGATAATGCACGGATAGCCGTATCATAACCACTAACACCACATTTAACTAATGCAGCTACACTAAAAATTAATAAATTACCTAAATTTTTAGTGTTACCCTTAACAGATTTATATTTGCCCATAATACCATTTTTTATGGCCAAACCAAAAGAATTAAAGAAATTAAATCCTGTTTTAACATCTTCTTTTACTGCTTTAAGTAATTCTGCAATATTACTTACAAAGGCATCTACCGCCTTATTTGCATCTGAATTTGTTTTATCCATAAAATAATTAGCATACTCTACTAATATATTAGCAATATCCTCATTAGATGCACCTCTAATATAATCTGCAGTTAATTGCATAGAAGGCTTTGCAGCAGAACCAAAACCAAATAAACCTTCATTTACAGGAATTAATGTTTTAGAATTATTTTTATAGTTATTTTTATTAATCATGATTTTATATAACTTCTTATATAACTATTTATCAATTAAGCAAACATAAAAATTTCCAAATTATTACTAAATTCGTAGACAATTTATCACTGAACTCTTACATATAAATGTAAGTAATTTACGGGACTTAATATTTCAATTGGTAGAAATTTCTCCGGGAGTTGGAGAGAGTTGGAAGTTCGAATCTTCTGGTCCCGACAAATATAATAATAAAATGGAAAAAATTAAAGAGTTTGCTATTGCAATGTTATTTTTGTGTACAACATTATGTTTTATAATGTGGTCATGGTTAATTTTATATTTGATAGGAAATGCTTTAATTTTATTCTTAGACCATATGTTATTGAAAGGACTAACATCATTAACATTTGCCTGTATCAACATATGGGTAATTCACTTAATTCATAACACAAAAATTTTTAAATTATATGAGGGACTTTTTTAATCATATAAAAACCTTTATACTAATAGTACTTGAATTTATACTGGGGTCAGTTCTATTTTTGAGTGGGTATATTGATGGTACTGGTGCGTATGCATGTCCAATAAGAGGTGCTATACTTATGTACTTAGGAGTTGGATTTTTAATCCATGTAATGACAAAAAATATAAAATAATTTAAATAAAATATATGAAAAAGTTTTTACATAACATTGAAGTTACATGGTGGTCATATGTTTTAGCTCTTTTATTTTTAATAGGTAGTATTGTATCTTACTATCAAGAAGGGCTGGAAAACGTTACTATATATTTGTTAGGTGTTGTCGCATATCTGGATGTGGCAAAGCATATGTCACTAAATAAAGATCTAAAAGATAAAGTAAAGAATTTAGAGAAACAATTAGAAGATAAAAAGAAACAGCATTAATTTGTTGTTTCTTTTTTATTTTAGACTTAACTAATTTTTTCTTTTATAAATAAAAAGCACTTAGTTATATAAAAATATAGAATAATAAGTGAGTTAAAATTTTTAAGATTTAATAGATTAATAATGAGTAACGAAATGAATAAAACAGTAGCAGTAGAATAGGTATATAAATCAATGGGTGAAATAGAGCATGTTATTATGCGTTCTGGTATGTATATTGGCTCTATTAGAGAAGAAGAAAAAGATTTCTTTGTATATTCTGTAGATAATGCACAGATGTCATGGGAACCGATTAAGTATGTTCCAGGTATATTAAAAATTATTGATGAAGTTATATCTAATTCATGTGATGAGTACCGTAGACCTAATAATATGGGTCTTAGTAAGGTTACTGTTACTGTAGATAATTCAGGATTTGTAAAGATTACAGATAATGGTGGTATTCCTGTTGTAATGCACCAAGATGCTGGAGTATATGTCCCAGAATTTATATTTGGTCAGTTACGTACATCATCTAATTATAATGATTCTGAAGATAGAGATGTTATCGGAACTAATGGTATTGGTTCTAAGATAGCATCTATATTTGCAACTAAATTTAATGTATACACAGCAGATGGAATTAAATCATATTCAAGATCATGGTCAAATAATATGAGAAATCTTGATGATAATTTAGTTGTAAAAGATTGTAAACGCCATTTCACTGAAATTTCATTTAATATAGATTTTGATAAATTTGATGATGTTACTTCATTATCAGATGGATTTATTAATATTATAGAAAAGAGATGTATTGATGCAGCGGCTGCAAATACAGGTTTAGAAGTTACTTTTATACATACTAACAATGGTGAAGAAGTTAGAAATATAAAATGGAAATTTAAGAAATTTGAAGAATATATAGAATTATATAATAACTATATAGATAAAGATAATGTTGTAAGTTTTTCAGATAATCAAAAATCAGTATGGATTTATCCAGATGGAAATATTAATATTGGTTTTGTGAATGGAGCAGAGTGTTCTGAAGGTACACATATTCGTGCTGTACGTAATGAAATAAATCAGAGTGTACATGATTATATTTTAACTAAGCATAAAACAGATATTGGCCTTGTACGTAATGTAGATAACAAATATTCTATGTTCTGTACTTTCCATGTAACCAATCCTGCATATTCTTCACAAACAAAGGAATGTTTAACTACTCCAGTAGAAAGATTTTCAATGGATGAAAATTATAAGTTTGAAGTTCCAACTAAATTTTTAAATCAAATTAATAAATCAGAACTTGTTAATATTGTATTAGACTGGTATAAACAGAAACTTGAAGTAGAAGATCAAAAAACCCTTCGTAAACTCAATAAGCAAGCAAAGACTAAGATGCGTAATAATGATAAATTTATTGATGCTAATAGTCGTAAAACCAAAGATAGAGAGTTATGGATATTTGAAGGTGATTCTGCTCGTGCAGGTTTCAGACAAGCTCGTAACCCTCAAACACAAGCTGCCTATATGTTACGTGGTGTAATTTTAAATGTGCTTGGTTTGAGTCCTACTAAAATTATGGCTAATAAAGAATTATCTGATTTAATTACTATATTAGGTTTACAATGGGGTCAAAAGAATGATGTAGAGAAATTAAACTTTGGTAAAATCGTTATTGCAACTGATGCTGATTATGATGGTTCTAAAATTGCAGGTTTGTTACTTACATTCTTTAATCTATTCCCTGAATTATATGAAGCTAAAATGATATGTAGAAGTATATCACCTATTATTTTAGCAACTAAAGGAAAGGATGTTAAAAGATATTATAAGATTGAAGACTTTAAGAAAGATGAATCAACATTAAAAGGTTATAAAATATTATACATTAAAGGTCTTGGTACATTAAATGCTACAGAGTATAAACAAATGCTCCAATCACCAGTTTATCAATATTTCACAAAAGATGATTTGGCAGATATGAGTATTAAATCATGGTTTGGTAAAGGTATTGCTAAAGAACGTAAAGAAATGCTTAAGTCTGATGTACAGTAAAAAATAAAGGAATAACTTTAAAAGTTATTCCTTTTATATTTTTAATTATTCTATATATAAAATGTTACTTTGTCATAAGTAAATGTTTGAGAACCTCTATCCATAAGGTCTTTTCCATTATATTGAATAATAATATTTTTAGTACCTAACTTATATACAAGGTTCTTTATAGATTCTTGAACTGTACGTGGTCCCACAAAGAATTCGCGTTTTAAAACAAGGCGTGCATCATTTGTACCATAAACATTATCAATACCAAATATTTCATTTAATACATTATCCGTATTTCCTCTAAATAAGCGAGTTAAACGAATATTAAATGATTGCATATTATTTCTAATATCAATATTATCTAAAGAGAAGTGAATAAATTTTACAGATTCATCTATACCTAATACATCCTATAAGTTTGACATACCCCTTTGATAATTCTTCCATAATATATTATTTGGTGCATATGCCATTTCAGGTTCACTTAATGAAACTATATCATAATCAATATTATTATCATTAAGAACATTTACAATTTCTTTTAATGGATTAACATTTGAATCTGTAACATCTTCAACATCCTCATCATTTAAACCTAATTTATCTTCTATATTATCAAGCTTTTCAACGTCAACATCATTATCATCTTTTAAATCTTGAATTTCTACAGCTATATCATCAAGCTCTGTATCAGATAATATATTTTCTTTGTTTGCAGCTTGCTCTAAATCATCTTCATTTGAATTGACTATTAAATTAGATGCTGATGTACCTATTAATGAATCTGGCGCATTTTCATTATATAAACGTAATATAGTATCAAAAGAAACACCTCTTGTAACTAATTCCTATCCATAATTCTTATATGCTTTAATTGCATCTATTTCCTCTGGAGATGTTGGACATGGACATTTAAAAATTATAATACCTGCTATATATTTTTGTAATAATACATCTGTTGAAGTATTTCCAGGTACGCGTGCAAATTCACCAAGTGTAGCTTTATAGGTACGAGAGCACTGTGATGACATTGTTGCCCATATTTTTTTATCTATAGTACGATCCTTAGCCTTTGCCATTTCTAACAAATGCTATTTACGTTTATTTAATATTTTTTTATTTTTATTCATGAATTTAAAATAAAAGTTCAACTTTAAATATTTATAGTTGGTGCCAACTAATAAATACATTAAAATAATAGCATTTATTTTAACATATGAAATATAATAAAAATTATCAACGATATATAAAGGAAGAGATAGATATTCCAGATAATCAAGAATGGGATGGAGAAAGTGACGTATAGAATGATGATTTGATTAATGAATTAATTAGTAATATTCAAGATGATGGTGGAGCATATCTTGATTGGGGAGAATTTGATGATACATATAAAAATGTAGAAGATAAAGAAACTGCTGAAGAGATTGCAGAATTATTTTATGATAAAGGATATTTTGTATATTATCAAGGAGATGGTCTTGATATAAATGGAGAAGAAACTCCTGATTCATATACACCCGTTGCTATTCACATTTTACAGCAACCTATTAAACTTAGTGAATATGATACCGAATTTACAAAAGATGATGAAATTTAAATATAAAGAGGATAATTTATTTAAAATTATCCTCTTTATATTTTATACGATTTTAACATTTTCTAATTTAATTTGTTTCAAAATATAATCAACTGCTTTTATGTTATCTACAATTTCATAAGGTATATTATTTTTTTCTAACATTGCTATTATCATGTTGTCAATGATTTTACTTTGTGCTTCAGTATGAACCCTACCATTATTAATATATGGTGTTTTTCTTCTTAGTACATAAGTTTTCTAATTAAATTTTTTATATTGCTCGATAATTAATTTATCAAGGTACACACTATCCATTTTGTTATATATGGAGCTTAAAAGAAATGGGCTATCATTAATAGCATATTGCACTTTCCCTTCAATTCTTTTTTGACGATGAAACTGATTACCAAACACAAAAATTTGATCTTCTAATGTATCGATAGAGTTTTCCCAAACGCAGTCTTTAGCATATTCTGTAATTAGCTCAGCTTCTGTTCCTAATTTCTTTAATTCTGCAAATAAATTTGCTGCTACAGTAGATTTACCTGAGCATGGACTACCAATGATGTTTATGAAAAATGTGTTATATTTTTCTTTTTCCATATTTTATAATTTCTTTATAATTACGTTTTTATATTTATAAGTTTATGAGTTTTATTATCATCAATTATTTAGTTAATATAAATATAAAAATGTAAATAATTCACTAATTATTATTAATTATATGAAAAAAATAAACAAGACACTTGATATTCCTGCTGTACTTATTCATCAGATTGGTGATACTAAGTATGAAATTAAGGGTATCATAACAGATATTAATGAATCTACTAATACATGTTCTATGAAATTTGAGGGATATGATGTACAAGAAGGTATTCCTATGGATTCAGTATATTTGAATGAAGCATTTTTAGATAAAGTAAAGGATTATACACGTAAAGCATGGGATGCTGTTAAGATGGTAATTAAACGTGTAAAAGGTTTTTTATTCCCTGTAAATGAAGACGGTGAAGTTGATTACTCTTTTGCTAATGCGCCTATTAATATGGCTATTGCATCAACTAAAGGTATGTTGAGTCCTTCTATTAAATTTTTCCCATCTAATGGAATGATTGAAATGGCAGCTCAAAATGGCGTTAAAGTTGATGCGGGTGATTTAGATAACACTATGGAATCTGATGTTAAGGAAATTGAAACTTACTGGAAACGTGTAATGAAACGTTATGTTAAGGATGAAGATTCTACTATTAGTGAAGCTGTCAAATATGTAAATGAGAACTATTATCGTCCTAATAAAGCACTTAAGCACCTTAATGAAACACCCGTAGTTACATTGCATAACCCAATTAATGGCCAGTATGGTCAAGAAGTAGATGCAAAAGAATTACAATCTTTATTAATTAGTAATATTGTTAAACAAATTACTCCACGTGAAGATGGCTCATCATCAAAAGAAAAACCTTTACTTATATGGGGTGCACCAGGTATTGGTAAGACTGCTATTGTAAAGCAAGCCATAGATGATATTCGTGATATATATGGCATTGACCTTGCTACTGAATACCTTGTATTAGGTCAAATGTTCCGTGAAGACTTCGTATTACCAGATACTGTAACAAATATTGCGGGTGAACGTGGTGCAATTGATGTACCAAAGGTTTGGTTACCAGTTTATTATCCTTCTCCAGATCCAAAGAAACGTGCTGCACAAGATGCATATTATAATAGTGGATTATACAAATACACTGAAAATGACCTTAAAATGGACGACGGTAGTACAATTGAACCTAAGAAGTTTGATGGTGGTGTAATTTTTATGGATGAGTTCTCACGTATGAATAGTACAGTAGGTTCTATTGTGATGAATATTGTAAATGATAAAGTATATCAGAATATGGTATTAGCATCTCGTTGGGGATTTGTATTAGCAGCTAACCGTGCAATTGATATGTTGGAACCTGAAACTGCATCTCGTTGGGAACCTGCTAAAGCTGACCGTTATATTTCTATTATGTATGTACCAAAGAAATCAGATTGGTTAGAGTGGGCACGTCAAAAGAAGGCAGTTGGACCAAAGGGTGAAGTACGTCAAAATGTAGATGAAATGATTTGTTCATTTATTGAAAGTGTTTCTGATGGTGTATGGTATGATGCACTTGATTTAGGTTCACGTGATGATGATATGAATGATGACCAACGTAAGACAGTTAGAAATAAATCCGATATAGAAGAACTTGAAACTTTATTAACCGATGGTAGTGAATTAGGTTTAGATAAAACTACATGGACTCCACGTGACTGGTCAGAAAAAGTCTCAGATTCTATCCTTGGTGAGTTAAAATTAATTTTCATGGGTAAACCTGAATTATATAGTTCTATTTTTGTAGATGGTAACATTAGCCAACCTAAATTGGCATCGGCTTTAAATGAATTACCTGATAAGATGTGGAATGTATGGGCTAACCGTAATAAGTTCTTGGATCCTGAAAATAATTTATCACGTGTTGGTTTATTTACAGAATGGATTACACATCATATTACAAGTTCTATGGGTGGTGAAGATACATTACCTTCTAAAGAATGGGTTAAGTACAATGAATGGGATTCTACATTCTCTGATAAAGTAATTGCAAGTATTTGGAAAGACCATAATTTGGGAAATAAACGTTTAACTATGGAAGATGATAAGTACTTTACTAATATCGTACAATATCAAACTACAGAAACTTGTAAATGGAAATCAAAGACGCTTACAATTACAAATGTATTTAAGAAGATTTTGGATAATTTCCCTGGAGGCGCTGCTAATTATACAAAGCTTGCGAATGAAGCATTTAAGAATGCATATGAGGACCCAACTAAGTTTATGCCTTATGATTACCTTGCTAACCATACAATGGCTGATGTTGATAAGGCTGTAAATGAACTTAGTGAATATTTCTCATTCAATTTAGGCTCAACAAAAATTTATGCTTTACGTGAACCAGGTAAATTCAATATTAAAGATAAGAAAGATGCATATATTGCACAGTGTTTAACTATGTTTACTGCATCAGATTTACCTAAGATGATTGCTAATGTTATGATGTATGCAATGAAGATAACATTACAATCTAATGTAGATTCTGTTAAAGAAATGGTAATGAAACCATTGATACATGGAATGTATAAGGATTTATATACAGGTACAGCACCAGGTATGGCAGATCATGACCAAAGCATGAGTGCATTTGTAGGTAATGCTGCATTAATTAAAAAGTTACCATATAAATTATTCACAGATGCACCAGAAACTTATACACTTGCAAATAGTATATTTGGTATTGCTGTTCTTATTTATGAGAATGCAGCTACTATGAAGAAGCGTGCTGCAGCTACAGGTGGTAAACTTTAATTAATTTGAATTATTTTAATTACAACTTATATAAAATGCAACTCTTTAATTTTATTAGAGAGTTGCATTTATTTTTCAATAAATATATAGAAATTTAAAGAAACTTTTAATATATAAATTACTATAAATTAATTAGTTAATAAGTTTTTTAAAAAATAATATATTAATTATATTTTATGGTTAAAATTAAACCTAATATATCTACAAATAAAAATATTGCAGCATTTTCTTTAAACGAAGCTGCCAAAGTTTCACGTACAATAGATCCAAAGTTATGGGCTACTGTATCATCAGCATGCTCACGTAAATATAAAGCCACCATGGGTGAAGATGCTATACCACCTGTTAAAGATGATATGCAAACCTTAATGGCACGCTATGTAGCAGGCCTTATTATTTTTAAACAACCATGTCCTCAATCTTTAGCAGATATAGATAAAATTGGTGCTTTTAAACAGTATGCTCATAAATTACTAAATAATATGGGTTGTACATTATATGATATTCAAGTATTATATAATGAGAACTGCGGAAATTTACCAAAGGCTGTCTTAGATGATAATACAGATGATGTGTTTGATAATAGTGGTAACTCATTAAGTGATGATGACGCTGAACGTATTAGTAAAGAACAAAAAGAAATGGATAAATCTTTTTCTTCAAAGGCTGATATGTCTAATAGTGGTCAGTTCCAAGTTGATGATTTAGAAGATACTATTAAAAATGCAGAAGAACGTCAATCTAATAATATAGGCACAAGTGATGATTATGAGAGGGCTAAAGAAACTGCAGCTCAAAATCAGAAAAAAACTGAACGAGCTTTAGGTGGTAGAGCCGTAGATGTGTCACGTATAGATAAAGTTGAAATGGATGTAGATGGTACCAAACAAACTATATACCCACGTCGAATTGCATTATTAACAGAAGCATATTTAAATGATATGTTGAATGATAAGGATTTAAAAGTATTTAAAAAATATTTTGATAAACCTATTATATGGACATTTGAAATATCTACGGCTGCAACAGATGGTGTTCGTTTATTCTTTAATCCTGCATTTGCAGATAAGTTATTTTCTTTAGATGCAGAATATATGAAAAAGAAAAAGGAGCTTGGACACTCTACTAATGGTATATTAGGAAAAGCTATTCAATTTGTTTTGATTCATGAAGCATATCATCAAATTTATCAACATATGATTAGAGCTCAAATGAAAGCAGAAACTGCAAATCACCCAGAACTACATAATTTGGCTAATATAGCACAAGATGTTGAAATTAATAGAGATATTGAGAATCAGTTACCTGTATTCCAAGGTATGACAAAAACTATTAGTGGTTGTTTTGATAGTCGTTTCCCTTCTGAAACATGGGAAGTTATTTTTGATGCATACTATTCAGGACAAGCTGAACCACCACAAGGTGAATCAGGTGATCAAGGGGATTATGATCCTAACCAACAACCAAATGATAGTAGTGGAAACGGTGATGGTAGTGGCAATGGTCAAAGTCAACCGCAAGAGTATTCTGATGATTATAAACGTGGATGGGCACAGGCCATTCAGGATATTAAGGATGGTAAAATTCAACCATAAAAGAAACTGTAATGAATATATAAGTGTGGATAAATAACATAAAAGATATAAGAAATATATGAATAAGTGGATAACATCTAAACAATTCAGACAAAAATATAATATTACCCCACAACACTTTTATGAATTAAAAAAACATAATAAAATTGAAACCAAACCATATATAGGTAGACAAGTTTTAGTTAAAGATGTTTTAGATGAAACTAATACAGATAATAACTCTGTAGCAATATATACAAGGGTTTCAACAAATAAACAAATTAAAGATTTGGAAAACCAAATTGATTATCTAACTAAATATGCAGTATCGAATGGTTATAAAGTAGATTATACATTTAAGGATATTGCATCTGGTATGAATGAAAACCGAAAAGGGATAAATGATTTATTAAATTTGGTTTTTAATAATCAAATATCTAAAATAATTATTTCACATAAAGATCGACTTACCAGATTTGGATTTGAATATTTTAAAAATATTTGTGAATATTTCGGCACAGAAATAGAAGTGGTTAATTTAGAAAGTGATAAATCATTTCAAGAAGAACTTTCTAAAGATTTAATTGCAATTATACATAATTTTTCAATGAAATTTTATGGTAAGAGAAAAAATAATTGTAAATTATTAGAAGAAAAATTAATTGATTGTGAAAATAGTTTAGATAAATAATATAGATTAAATAAATATTATAAATGAAGTTAGTAGAAGTATAGATAATAAGGAAAAGTAATCAACATTATAAAGGTTTAATGGATTTATTACACAAATCTAAAAACTTGTATAATGTTGCTGTCTATACCGTACGACAATTTTATTTTGATGCAGTTAAAAATGAAAGTGATAAAAAATATTTATGTTATTATGATACATGGAAATTACTTTCACATTCTAAAAATGTAGATTACTATGCACTACCTTGTGTTATTTCTCAACAAGTTTTAATGTAGGTGGATAGAAGTTTTAAATCTTTCTTTAAATTATTAAAAAAGAAACAAAGTGGAAAATATAATAAACCTGTAAATTTACCTAAATATAAAGATAAAACTGGTTATAATACTATCACTATAAATGCAGTACAATTAGGGGTTCAATTTAAAAGAGATGGTACACTTACTATTCCAAATACAGCACCAAATAAAATATAGTTTAAAGTTAAAAATTTTAGTACTTGTACACAAGTTAGATTTATACCTTGTAAAGGATATATTAAACTTGAAGCAATATATAATTATAATGAACCTAAAATGAAAGAAGATAATGGAAATTATTTAAGTATTGATTTAGGTATAGATAATTTATGTG
>ERZ773180.490-NODE-490-length-23579-cov-6.220031_pt1 | contig 23579 bp, 15 predicted proteins | sample MGYA00511080_ERZ773180 | MGnify/ENA primary metagenome ERZ773180 (study PRJEB29015, sample SAMEA2738175) | human oral metagenome | biome: human oral; feature: human-associated habitat; material: saliva | place: China | collected 2178 ...
TTCAAAGGTGACGGACATGAACGCTATGTTCGCGGGTTGCGAATCTTTGACCGCCTTCGACCTCTCCAACTTTGACACTTCAAAGGTGACGGACATGAACGCTATGTTCGCGGGTTGCGAATCTTTGACCGCCTTCGACCTCTCCAACTTTGACACTTCAAAGGTGACGGACATGAACGCTATGTTCGCGGGTTGCGAATCTTTGACCGCCCTCGACCTCTCCAATTTTGACACTTCAAAGGTGATGGATATGAACGGGATGTTCTCTGGTTGCGAATCTTTGACTGCGCTCGACCTCTCCAGCTTCAACACTTCAAAGGTGACGGATATGAGGGCGATGTTCGCAGGTTGCAAATCTTTGACGGCGCTCGACCTCTCCAGCTTCAACACTGCAAAGGTGTGGGAGATGAGGGAGATGTTCTATCATTGCAAATCGTTGACGGCACTCGACATCTCCAACTTTGACACTGCAAAGGTGAGGGATATGAACAGGATGTTCTATCATTGCGAATCTTTGAGAACTCTCGACCTCTCCAGCTTCAAAACTTCAAAGGTGAGGGATATGAACAGGATGTTCTTTTATTGCGAATCTTTGACCGCGCTCGACCTCTCCCACTTTGATTGTTCAAAGGTGAAGGATATGAGCAGGATGTTCGAAGGGTGCCAATCTTTGACTAATCTCAACCTCTCCAACTTTGACACTGCAAAGGTGACTAATCTGTGGGGGATGTTCAAGGGTTGCCAATCTTTGACTGATCTCGACCCCGTCGAATTTCGAAAATTCTTATGAAGAATATGTTCTCTGATTGTTCGGCGTTGACGACGATTACGAGTTTTGCCTTCAGAAATTGTTTTGCTTCAGACGCTATGTTCTACGAGTGCACCTCCCTCCAAGGAACTGCGAATTTTAAGGAGAAATACACAGACGCCCGAATGGCTAACCCCGAAAGGGGATACTTTAGTAGACATTAGGGGGCTCGGGTTCTTTTTAGCGCATTAGAATCCTTGGGGTGAAGCCCTTAACTCCAAAGCCAACTCATCACACGTTTACGAGTCCTTACTTATATATAGGTGCTGTCCGGTAAAAGTTTTGCACGGCAAAAATAAGGCTGAAACCCTCTTGCAGGATTTCAGCCTCTTTTGTTGCTTTGCTTTTTGAAAAAGAAAGCCCGAAGTCCTATTCTGAAGGGCTTCGGGCTGTATTTTTCTGCCGTTTCGCATTTGTCGTCTTTAAATGCCAGGTGAACATGATAAAATCGTTCGAAAAAGGCGGCGTTTTCGTTTTAATTACTACCTTTGTCAGGGGAGATACTTTGATTATTTGCATGACTGTATAAGAAGGTCGGTGGAAGTTGTGACGCAAACAAGTGTCTTAAGTACTATTCTCAGTCACTCAGAACTTTATAAGATTTAGAACCGGACTCAATGTCTATGAGGGGCTTTCAATTCTGCTCCACAACTGCTTAACTCGTGCCGGGAAGTAATCCATCTGAATGTTGTTTTAGTTTATGAACATCTATTTTATCCGCAAACGCATCGGAAATCGTAAAGAATTGGGGCGACATCCTTTTACTCTGGATGAGGCTCCAAGCACGCTGCGACAGTTGCTCACCGTGTTTACCCTTCATGGTCTTCGCGAAGCGCAAACTGTGGTCGGTGATCTTCCGCTCACGGAGGAAGAAATCGCAGCCCAATCTGAGGAGGGGCGCGTGAAATTCGCCAGCCGTTATGGTCAAAACAACGACACGCCGGATCGTGCCCTTCAAGTGATGCTTCAGGCCTTTGCCGATGGTTTGGTGCGCATCTTCGTCGATGAGGAAGAAGTGACCGAACTCGATGCTGACCTTTCCCTCAAAGAGGGGAGTGAAGTTGTATTTCTCCGCCTCACCTTTCTCGCAGGACTGATGTGGTGAGCGGGATAGAAGCTCTTGGTGTGCTCGCTTCTCATGAGACTTTTTGATTTCTAACGTCCCATTTTCAATATCCGGCGTTCAGTGGCCGGTCTCTCATTTTTATATCATGCGTACTCCGGAACAAACAGAACAATTTAAACGGGATTATTTGGCACGAATCGATGTCAACTCCTTGAATGAGGTCGAAAAAGTGCTGTATGCCGCGGCAGAATCCAAGGATTTGTCGAATCTTCCTCCATGGGAGCTCCACGATGCTTTGGAAAAACTGCCCATGTATTCTTTGGAACACTCGCAACTCCTCCGATCAGGCTATCATCTCCCCCATCTTTTGCCTTCGTGGCTCAGTGAAATCCTGTCGCATCTCCTGGACTATCGTGAGACGAAGAGCGAGATGCGCGGCCTCTATCGTTTTCGCTTGTCGAATTCCGGTAAACTGTCGGATTCTTGTGTGAGAGAATATGTGGTGGCGGCCTTGTTGATTGCCCTGCACGGGGCAAGTTTAGATGATCTTGTGCGCAATCGCCACACAATGCGCCTACAGGAGTTCTATTATGTCAGTTACAGTGCGTTCATCGCAGCGGCCATACGGCAGGGAAACGCCGACGTCATTACAGCCACCAAGGAAGTTTTCGTTGCTGAAAACAATGTGGGCATCTTATCGCGAGAATTGATCTGTGCGGTTGAGCGCACTGACAACGAAGCGCTCCACGATGCGCTGATCGATCTGCTGAAAGCGGCCAGGCTGCAAGAGGGATTGCGACAAGTAATCCTGGAGAGTGGTGATTCCTATAACATGGATTTCTACCTCAAACTCCTAAAAGTCGTCGACGAAGAGGGACTTTTGCGCTATAGCTCCGTACGTCGTGCGGTGCAAACTTGGTGTGGACTCGGCTACGAAAATGTTGAAGATAAGGACATTGCGACCATCTTCCACGCCATTCGCCGATATCTCGAGCATCCCGAAGAACGCGCCACTGCTTATGCAGGAGATAATCCGCTACTTGTCTATATTGCGCTCTATACGGCGGGCTGTGTCGATGCGCAAGTGGCCTTTGCCGAGGCGGAAGCGCTGCTGACTATTGACAAACCCTCGCAGGTCTCTGTGGCTGCTTTGTGGTATTTAAATCGTGTCAATCTGGAAGATAGGCGCTATATAGACTTTTTGGATCTCGATATTTTTATTCTCCGATTAGAAGAACCCACTTTTCGTGCCTACATCATCAATGAGTTGAGAGAAACAGGCGTATTAGACCATTTCGTTAAAACGAGAAAACCGATAGTACTCAGCAGGAACACTCGAAAAAAAATGGAGGTGTTACACCAAACAATTTTAGATTGGCTGCCAACACTTAAAGCGGAGAACAAAGTGGTCCATCCGGGCTTCGAGTGGTTCTGCATTTCTTTCACGCGCGAAAGCGTTATCAATGTCTTATATACGATCTCTCTGCTCCTCCATACGCAAGCTGCTGTGGATAAATTCCTTGCGCAGAAGATTCCCTCATTGAAAGTCAATATCTTCTCCTCCTATTATTACAATCGTGACAAAGATGGATACAGTGATTTCTTCTTTTCCTACGTGCTTCCTATGGGATCTCCCGAGGCGCGTCGAGGTTTTCTCTTGCGCAATGCTTTGACTTTTGAGAACGATGCCCTGTTTCTCGTCTTCCGCGAGGCGTTCTTGCGCGAACAATTCACAGATAAGGAAATACAACTCCTTGATGCCAAATTCAAATCCAAGGTTTCCACCACGCGCCAACGCGCAGTGCAGTTGCTGCTCACGCAGCCCGATGACATTTTGGTGGGAGCTTATGAGCGGTTGCAGGGTACGAATGGCGATTATATAGCCGATTGTCTGGTGGAACTCCGTGAGGGCAGTGCCATTTTGCGCGAGAAGTTTGGCGAAGTGACTGAGTCAGAGAAGAAAATCTCTGAGGATGGTGCTGCTGGCAGTGGAGCTAAAGCAGCGCAAGTTGGAGATGCTGGCGACAGTCAACTACGTTTCGGCTTGTTCACTCCCACAGAGATGCCAAAACTCCCCTTTGAAAATCCATTTGCTGACGCAGAACGCTTTGCGGCAAGCCCAGTTTCGCAGTGGGTGTCCATAGATTCCAAGAAAAAGTCTTTGTTTGCTCGAATCTTCTCCAGGGAAAGCAGCAAATCCAAACTAGATTTGTCTAAACTCTTCCCCTTTACAGAAAAAGAGGTCAAAGCTATCTATGACGATTTTGCCCAAATCCTTGAGGATAACAAGGAACTCACCTACCAAGACGAAAGTGGAGAAACGCTATGTCTCTATGACGGCGGTTTTATGTGGGCCGATGAGGTAGATCAGTTCCCTTACCCGGAACTCTGGAAAGGTTGGATCGAACGTTACGACATCACCGACGAAAAAGTCTTAGCTCTTGATTTGATGATGAGTTATCTCAGGCTCTTTAATGAAACGGATATGCTGTCCTTGACTTTAGAGGGGTATCCTTATGGCGATAACGGCGGGCGAAAGCCGTGGATTCATTTCTGGAAGTTCTATCGTTTGGTCATGGCTCTCCAACGCATGGTGGAGAAACGTCGACCTGAGTTGGTATTCTCCCATGCTTACACCCTCTGCCAACTGTGTTATTGGTACGCCGCACAAGAGACTTACAAGGAACCCCGTGGGTTTCGCGATGATGCAATCTATCCTATCTCTAGAGGATTTCCATTGGACTACGCCCTCCCTGTGTGCGAATCGAACATGCAGGGTGAGTTTGATCGCGTAGCTCCGATGTTTCTTGCGTTCTACCACAGATGGGGCGAAGCTGCTCGCCAAGAGAACTGGGAAGATGTCTATTATCTTTCGACGGCTGTCCTGCTTCAGCTGCTTGCGCATGGAATCATCAACGAAGACCAGCTGTATACGCAGATGGAATATGGGAAATTCCGCGGCTTGCGAGAGATGATGGATCTGGCCTATGACCATCGCTGGGGAGCACTGAGTTTGAAAAGTGTGGAAGAACTGGAGAAATATGCAAGAGACGAGGTCGATTCGATGTGTTATAGCCAAAACACCCGAGATTTAGTCGATCGATATGTCAACCAACTCTTTGAGCTGGAGATGCAACGTCGCAATGCTCCCACAGAAGCTACTGAGGCGTTTCATCAGTGCCGCCACGTTCTCGTGCTCAAAGGGACAGAGCGTGTGGCGCGCATCATGAAGGCATTGCGCAAAGATCACCTCAAAAATGACATTTACGGCACAGAGCGTCGCTCCATCCTCAGTAATTTGGCGATGAGCTGTTACCCTCTTCCCACGGATACGCCCGATATGTTGGCAGACATCTCGGAACAACTCCTCGTAGAACTCGCATTCTTCGCTCCGCAATGGCTGGATCTTGTGGAGCAACGTCTGAATTGGCGCGGATTCCGTACCGCTTATTACTACTTCATCGCTCATGCTCGTGAGATGGGCTACGACGAAAAGAAGGCACTCATCGCACGTTACACCGAACTTGACCCAGAAGATCTCGCGGATGGTGCGTTTGACGAGGCGCTCTTCCGCCAAGCACTGGAAGAAATCGGAGAAAAGCATTTTGAAATTTGCTACAAGGCTGCCAAATACATCGGTAGTGGTGCTACCCACACGCGAGCACGCCGTTATGCAGATGTCGTGCAAGGCAAGGTGACAGAGGAAGAACTCCTGACGCAAATCAAAGAGAAGCGCAACAAAGATGCGGTGTGTGCGTTGGGATTGCTCACCGATCGCGATGAGGCGGCCCTCCAACGGCGCTATCTGCGCATTCAGGAGTTCCTCAAAGAGTCAAAACAGTTTGGTGCTCAGCGACAAGCCTCCGAAAAACGTGTATGGGAGATTGCGCTCCTCAATCTTGCTCGCGGAGCGGGCTTTGCCGATCCCGTGCAACTCACGTGGCGCATGGAAGCCCTTCAGGTGGAAAGCGCAGCCAATTACCTTGAAGGCATCGACATCGAAGGATATTCCTGCATCATCTCCCTCAAGGACGACGGCACCAATAGGTTGCAAATCCTCAAAGACGAGAAGTTGCTCAAGAGTGTTCCGGCCAAACTCAAGAAGCATCCGCAATATCTGGAGATAGCAGAGGTGAGCAAGGCATGGAAAGCGCAACATCGGCGTGCGCGCTTCCTACTGGAAGACATGATGCAACGCCGCACTCCGCTGGCCGTGGACGATGTGCGCGCCATTCTCTCCAATCCCGTGGTGAGTCCGATGTTCAAAAAGCTCGTGTTGCTCCAAGACGAGCAGTTCGGACTTCCCACCGTCGAAGGACTAGCGACGTTGGATGGGGTGAAAAAGTACGGCAAATCGCCGCTTCTGCTCGCGCACCCCGTAGATTTCAACGCAGCCGGACTGTGGGCACAATGGCAATCTCACCTCTTTGCAGCGAAGTTGGTGCAGCCTTTCAAGCAAGTGTTCCGCGAACTCTACGTGCCCCTGCCGGAAGAGGCCGAGCTGAGAGAGTCACGTCGCTATAGTGGCTACCAAATTCAGGTGAAACAAGCTGCTGCTGCCCTGCGTTCTCGTGGCTGGACAGCCAGTTATGAGGGCGGATTGCAGAAAGTTTTTCTCGCACAAGGCATTTGTGTTTCGCTCTTTGCCCGAGCCGATTGGTTCTCGCCTTCGGATGTTGAGGCACCGGCCATCGAATATGTATTTTTCTCTCGCACTCGCTATGTGCCCGACGCGCCACATCTTCACATAGCTGACCTGGATCCGGTGCTGTATAGTGAGGTGATGCGTGATATCGATATGGTGGTGAGCATTGCCTTTGTGGGAGGTGTAGATCCGGAAACCGGACAAAGCACGAAAGAACTCCGTACTGCCATCGTGCGCTGCACAGCCGAGTTGATGAAATTTGCCAATGTCAGTATCAGTGGTAACCATGTCTACATCAAAGGCATGCTGGCCAACTACACCGTTCACTTAGGTTCTGGCTTGGTGCGCCAAGAGGGCGGCACAGTAATTCCCATTATCCCTGTGCACAGTCAGCATCGTGGCCGTATTTATCTGCCCTTTATGGACGAAGATCCCAAGATGGTGGAAATTCTTTCCAAAGTGGTGCTCCTTGCCGAGGATCGTAAGCTCAAAGATCCCACGATCTTACAGTGGATTCGCCCGCAAGGTTAGCCACAGCCCGCCTCTTTTACCTACCAATAAGGTAAGATCGCACATCAACAAACGAGGCCGCATCAAAATCTAATTGATTTTGATGCGGCCTTTTTGTGATCTCGTAATTTCAGGTTTAAGGGTCAGATATACCCTGGATAGCGCCTGACGATATAGTCCAATAAAAGTGCGTAAGCGCCGACCTTCTTCTGTTTGTGGTGAATGTATCTATAAAAAGAAAGCGGTATCACATGGTCGTGATACCGCTTCTTTGTACACTCTCAGAGGCTCGAACTCTGGACCCACTGATTAAGAGTCAGTTGCTCTACCAACTGAGCTAAGAGTGCAAATGCAATTGCATTGTTTCCTCGTTACGGGTGCAAAAGTACGCACTTTTCAGAAACCGACCAAGTCTTTGCCGCGTTTTTTTAGGCGGAGGGGCGATTTTTTTGTGATTTCGCCCCGAGAGTTTGGCGTGAGGTGGGGTGTGCGTGTAGGAGTCGGGGTTAGTCGCGGCGGAAGAGGTCGCGCGTGTACACCTTTTCTTGCACATCGTCCAACTGGGCGTCGTAGCGGTTGGCGATGATGGCTTGAGATTGGGCCTTGAAGGCGTCGAGATCGTTGACCACGCGGCTGCCGAAGAAGGTTTCGCCGTCTTGGAGCGTGGGTTCGTAGATGATGACGGTGGCGCCTTTGGCTTTGATGCGCTTCATCACCCCTTGGATCGAACTTTGGCGGAAGTTGTCGGAGTTCGACTTCATGGTGAGGCGGAAAACGCCGATGACGCACGGGCGTTCGGCCGAGGGACTGAAGTCGCCGTTGTGCTCGTAGTCGTAGTAGCCGGCCATTTTCAGCACGCGGTCGGCAATGAAGTCTTTGCGCGTGGCGTTGGAGTCGACGATGGCGCGCACGAGGTTTTGCGGCACGTCCTGGTAGTTGGCCAAGAGTTGCTTGGTGTCCTTCGGCAGGCAGTAGCCGCCGTAGCCGAACGAGGGGTTGTTGTACATGTCGCCGATGCGGGGGTCGAGACACACGCCGTCGATGATTTGCTGGGTGTTGAGTCCTTTCATCTCGGCGTAGGTGTCGAGCTCATTGAAGTAGCTGACACGCAAAGCGAGGTAGGTGTTGGCAAAGAGTTTCACGGCCTCGGCTTCGGTGGTGCCCATGAAGAGGGTGTCGATGTCGGGCTTGAGCGCGCCCTGTTGAAGGAGGGCGGCGAAGGTGCGGGCGGCCTGATCCAAGTGTTCGTCGCCTTCGGGGCGTCCCACGATGATGCGCGAGGGATAGAGGTTGTCGTAGAGGGCTTTGCTTTCGCGCAAAAATTCAGGCGAGAAGAGGAGATTGCGGCAGTTGAGGCGCCGGCTTAATTGTGCGGTGTAACCTACGGGAATAGTGCTCTTGATGATAATGACGGCACGCTCGTTGACGTTCATCACTTCGCGCACCACACTTTCCACGGCTGAGGTGTCGAAGAAGTTGCGTTGCACGTCGTAGTTCGTCGGAGCAGCTACCACTACGAAGTCTGCTTCCGCATAAGCTTTTGCTCCGTCGAGGGTAGCGGTGAGTTGAAGCGGTTTTTCGGCGAGATAGCGCTCGATATATTCGTCTCGTATCGGCGATTTTCGGTGATTCACCAGGTCTACTTTCTCAGCCACGACATCCACGGCTGTTACTTCGTGGTGTTGTGCCAAAAGGGTGGCGATGCTCAGGCCGACATAGCCGGTACCGGCAACGGCGATGCGATAGGTTTCCATGATCCTGTGTTTGAAAAGTGGAAAGAGTTAGTGCAAGGGGAGGAAGTGGGCAGAAACGAAAAAAAGTAAGTCCTCAGCGGAGAACTTACTTTTCTGTTTGGCTTCCTTGGGTAGTGCCTACGGGAATCGAACCCGTATGTCATGCGTGAGAGGCATGTATCCTAACCATTAGATGAAGGCACCGAGGTGCGGAAGGTGGGGGATTCGAACCCCCGGTACGGTAACCCGTACGTCAGTTTAGCAAACTGGTGGTTTCAGCCACTCACCCAACCTTCCAAGGAGGGCGCTTGTTTGTCAAACGCAGTGCAAAAGTAGGCAATACTCCCCAATCTTGCAAGCTTTCGACCAAAAAAGTTGAGAAAAACTGCATTCTACGGTCTTCTCGACGCCGAAGTTCGTATCTTCGTGTGCAAAAATCTCATTTTCATGCAGCATCGATCCACCGTTTTTGAGTTGATTTGTGCGCCGATTTCCACGGTGCGCATCGGGTTGGTTGGCGCAGGTCAGCGCGGGCGAGCCACCTTGTCGCGCTATGCTTATGTCGATGGAGCGGAATTTCGTGCGGTGGTCGATCCCGATCCCACAGCGGTCGCGTCAGCACTCGAATTGCTGCGAGAGCAGCGGCGCCCCCTCCCCGAAACTTCGACAAACGCGGAGGCGTGGCGCGAACTTTGTCGCCGTGAGGACATAGACCTTATATATATATGTACCGATTGGAACAACCATGCCGCTATGGCGGTCGAGGCAATGCGCTGTGGAAAGCATGTGGCGGTCGAAGTGCCGGCTGCCACGACGGTGACCGACTGTTGGGAGTTGGTGCGCACGGCGGAAGCCACGCAACGACATTGTTTCATGACCGAAAATTGTTGCTACGATTGGTTCGCGCTGGCCACGCTCGACATGCACCGCCGCGGCGTTTTCGGCACCATCACCCATTGTGAGGGGGCGTATCTCCACGACTGGAGTGCGCTGTTCGCCGGAGACCATGCGGCCGCAGCGTTCTACCGCGCCGGTTGTCGGCACGGCGGGAATCCCTATCCCACGCACGCCATCGGTCCCATCGCACAACTCCTCGGTTTTCATCGCGGCGACCGCATGATGCGGCTTTCCTCCGTCACCGGCACGGCCGCCGGCCGCGAGAGTTTGTTGGGACACACCAACAGCACGCTTATCACCACCGAGCGCGGGGTGACAATCTTGTTGCAGTTCGACGGCACCACGCCGCGGCCTTACAGTCGCATCCAAGGCATCAGCGGCACAAAGGCCTTTGCGCAAAAATACCCCCTTCCTATGTTTCAAAGTGCCGAAGGCTTGTTTGAAGGCGAAGCCGCGGAAGACTTTCTCCGTTCCGTTGCCGATTCGCCTGCCTATCGCTTGTGGTGTGAGGGTGCGGAACGCGGAGTGCCCAACGCCATGAACTATGCCATGGATTGCCGTTTCATTTACTGCCTGCGCCACGGTTTGCCGCTCGACATCGACGTCTACGATGCGGCCGAATGGTCGTGCCTGGCCGAACTCACCCGACTTTCGGCGCAGCGCGGTGGAGCGCCCGTCGACATTCCCGATTTTCTCAATGGCGAAATACCGCAGGCTCACCGATAACTTCCACCGATTCTCCGGTAGTTTTCTCCGCCCTGCCGATAGCTCTCTCCGGCGCATCGAGCGTTCTCCTCGCCCCGTCGTTTCTTCGCTGCTATCCATCGCGGCTTTGCGCCGCCGCTCCGTTCCGTTCCCCATTTGCTTACCTGTTAAACTCCCTCTGTTATGCCCAAAATCGTTTTTCTCGACAGTTTTGTACTCAACCCCGGCGATCTCGATTGGGGAGTGCTGGCCGAACAAGGTCAACTTACCGTCTACGAGCGCACGCCGAGTGCAGAGATCGTGGTGCGCGCCGCCGAAGCCGAAGTGATTATCCTCAACAAAGTGCGCATCACGGCCGAAATCCTCGATCGTCTCCCCCAACTCCGCCTGATTTTGGTCGCCGCCACCGGTTATGACGTCGTGGACGTGGCCGCCGCCCGCGAACGTGGTGTCACCGTCTGCAACGTGCCCGCTTACGGCACGCTCGCCGTGGCGCAACACACCCTCGCCCTGCTCCTCGAAGTCACCAACCGCGTGGGGCAGTATGCGCAGTTGAACCGCGAAGGTTACTGGGCGCGCAGTCGCGATTTCAGTTTGTGGGACGAAGCCGTCGAAGAACTCAGCGGCGTGCGCGTGTCGCTTGTCGGTATGGGCAACATCGGGCGCAAGGTCGCCGAACTCCTCCGTGTGCTCGAAGCGGAAGTGTGCGCCGTCACCTCGCAAGACGAGTCGACGCTCCCGGCCGGCGTGCGCAAAATCACCCTCGACGAAGCCTTTGCCACCTCGCGCGTGGTGTCGCTCCACTGCCCCCTCACGGAACAAAACCGCGCTTTCGTCAACGCGTCGCTCTTGGCGCGTTCAACGCCCGGTTTGATTCTCGTCAACACGGCGCGCGGCGCACTGATTGACGATGTCGCGGTGGCCGAAGCCTTGCAGTCCGGACGTCTCGGTGCCTATGCCTGCGATGTCCTCTCCACAGAACCGCCTGCGGCCGACCATCCCATTCTCTCCGCCCCCAACACCTTCGTCACGCCCCACATTGCGTGGGCAACTGCCGCCGCTCGCGGCCGCATCGTCCGCATCATGGCCGACAATCTCAAGGCCTTCCTCGCCGGCGCGCCGCAAAACGTGGTGTCGTGAGGAAGCGTTGCTCGCTATCGCAGTCGAGTGCCGTCCAATATGCAACTGCTGAGTTCAGACGGTAGTTGTTTCCCTTCTCCTTTTAAGAAAGAAGATCCGCAAGACGTGCTGTTGTCAAACAGTCGTCTTGCGGATCTTTTTTAGTCCGGAGTCTCACTCCTCGGCCTCTTGTTTTTTCGTGGTGAAACGATAGGTGAAGCCGAGTAGGAAGTAGCGGCCGTAGGCCGTGTCGTAAATGCGTTCGATTGACGTTTCGTTGAAGTTGTGGGTGATGCCGCGGTTGTTGTTGAAGAGGTCGTGTCCCGAGAGAGTGACCGTCAAGTTCTTGCCCTTGAGGAAAGCCCGCGAGAGGTCGAATTTCAGCTCATGCTCGGTGCGGCGATAGTGCTGCGTGCCCCGGTAGTCGATGTGACTCAATTGATAACGCAGGTCGAGATGGAGCCCGAAGGGAAGCTCGTATTCAAGGCTTACCCTTGCCCCGGGCTCGAATGTGCGCTGGCGGTCGTAGATGGGGTTGGGACTGTGGGTGAAACTGTAAGAGAGGTTGAACGACGATTCCACAGAAAGTTTATCACCGTGGTATTGAGGCCCAAAACCACAGGCTATCGTGTGGAAGAACAGCTCTTCGGGGCGTGCATCGGCGAGCGAACCCGCCACATTGAAGTTCTGCCGGCGAGTGGTGCTCTGCCCTGCGGAATAACCGAAGGTGAAACGGCTCGCATAGTCGAGCGATTGGAGAAAGTAGAGATAGGAACTCGTGTTCCAGGCCCCCGAGATGTTGACCGGCTTCGTCGTGGTCACACCCGTGGTGCGGTCGAACGCGGTGAGTTGCGTCGTTTCGTTGGCCGTGGTGGTAAAAACGATGCCCGCATAGAGTTGGTGGCGTTTCGTCTCTTCGCCGCGGTGCTGTTCAAATAGGTTTTCGCTCCTCAGCGAGAAGTTGTGCGTGACCTTGTTTTTCAGATCCGGGTTGCTGAGGTGCACATTTTGCGGATCGGCGAGATCGGGCAGCGTGATCTGCTCCGTGATGAAAGGCGCACTCGTGCTGAGATTATAGTCGAAAGTGAACTTGCTTGAGCCGGGCTTCCATTCTGTTTTGGTCGAGAAGGCGGGCAGCGTTTGTCGGCGCGTGAGGTGCTGTGCCGGAAAACCGCCTTTCTCGAAATCGTAGGTCTCGTTCTCGTGTTTGAGCGTTAGGTCCACCGACGAGAACCACCGATCGGCGGTGTAGCGGAGAAAGAGCGTTCCGCTGTGCGAGGTGGAGTTTTGCAAGGTGTGGCGCGTGATCTCATTTTCGCGAGCGAGGCGTCGCCAATCGGCGATGCCCTCGGGCAGCCGGGCGAGGAGGGGGAGGGCGGCGTCGAAGGTGGTGGGCGCGCCGCTCAGGCGGTTGAGTAGGAAGCCGTCGGTGTCCATCCGGTTGTGGAGGTGCGAAAAGGCGTAGCGCGCACCCGGCACAAAGTGTTTGCCCACGGGCCATTGCAGTTCCAGCATCGAACCCAGTTGGGTGTTGCCGGTGGCATTGTCTCGGTAGCGGTGAAGCAGGTGGGGCAAGTTGTTCGCTTGGGGGCGGAAATAGTGGTAGCCGTCGAGCGAGAAGTTGTCGGACGCTGTTTCTTCGCGCCTCAGATACGTTTGCCAAGTGAGGTTCGCCCCTTGGGAGTTGAGTTTCTGATTGACGGTGAGCAGTTGGTCGACGTGCCCGAGCGTGTTTTCGCCTTGTCCGACCGACCGCTTGCGAGTCACGGCACCGAACATCGCGGCACGCAGCAGGTTAGGGGCGAAAACCGAATCGAGCGGGGCATATCCCGCGTTGAAGGGGTTGGAGTTCCACGTCGCGCCGCGCCCGTTGTTGTCCGAAGTGGTGCGAGCGCGCCATGCGTTATTTTGATAGAACACGTAGGTGGTCGCCGTCGGTCGCCACGTCACAAAGAGGTGCCCCGCCACGCGCGTCACGTGTGAGTGAGTGTGCTCCTCGGTCGCGTTGTAACTGCTGCCGCTGCTGAGCCTCGTTTCCAACTCCGTGTAGCGGGTGTTGCGCAGCGTGTTGTTGTTATAGTCGCCCGTGGCCTCGATCTTCAGATAGCCCGCGGCGTTCTCGTCGCTCTTGTTGCGCCAAAACAGGGTGCCGCCCGGCGAATGGAAGGCATTCTTACCGGAGGGATTGAAGTTGTAGACACTGATCGATCCGTCGCCGTTGTACCAGAGTTCGTTGTTCGTGTTGTTGGCATTGCCGAAGAGCGACACGCGGTAGCGGTCGGTGAAGGTATTGGCATAGCCTCGGGCGCTATAGAGGTCGGGCGTGCCGCCCGAGAGGTCGGCTTGCCCCGTCCACGTGCCCATGTATTTTTTGCGGAGCACCACATTGACCACCTGCTCGCGCGTACCGTCGTCGAGTCCCGTCACGCGCGCCAGTTCGCCGCGTTGCTCATAGGCTTTTACGCTCTTGACGATGTAGGCCGGCAGGGCTTCGAGCGCCATCGAGGGGTCGTTGCGCGAAAAGTCGAAACCGTTCACCAGCAGCCGATCCACAGGCTTGCCCATGTAGTAGAGCTTTTTCTTCCGAATTTCCATGCCGGGCAGTTTCTTGAGTGCATCGCCGAGGTTGGCACCGTCTTTGAGTTTCACGGCGTCGAGGTCGTAGATGATGGTGTCTTTGCGGGTGATGAAGAGTAGGCGCGTGGCTTTCACCGTGGCTTCGTGCAGTGCGTGTGTCTTCGTGCTGTCGGTGCGCACGGAGTCGGTAGAGTACGCTGTGAGCGAGCCGGCGCGAGCGGTGAGCCCGAGTGCAATGAAGCCGACAAGGAGGGCGATTCTCAATAGGGGTTTCATGGGCGAAGTGTGAAATTAAGTAGGTTTGCTGCAAATGTACGCTTTTTCTCGGAAAAGACAAGGGAAAATTGTTTTTTTTGTATCGAAACTTTCGTTAGATGTTTTTGTGTTTTCTGTATTCCTTCGAATACTTCGACGGAAAGCAGGGGACTTTCTCGGAAAAGCAGGGGAGAATGTTGAAAAAGTGGAGCACTTTTCGCGAGGAGTTGTGAAGGTGAAGAAGAAGCGAAAGGCGATTCGCAACGCCCTACGCGCGCGTACGTGTACACAACAGATTTTCGATTTTTGCCTTCACTCCTTCACCAACCCCGTTAAGCGATTGTGTCTGAGGATGTTGTGGGTGAAGATAAAGGCTGTGTTCACCTTCACCTATCGGGCAATCCGTTGTATTACAGCCGGTTGAGTGGTGTTTTTTGCTCCGAAGGGGGTGAACTGGAAAGTGTGAAGCCTTCACGCGCAACTCGCAGTGAACGAGTGGTTTATCGGCGTTGGGTGAAGAGGTGAAGGCAAAATACGAAAAACGCCGGACGCGCGCATGCGCGAGAAAAGGGCACATTTGTGCATCAAAAAACGGCGGACGAAGAGCGCCGCGCGGTGGGTGTTCCGCGGTGGGGCTCTTCGTCCGCCGAGAGGGTGGGGAGGGCGACGGAAAGGGTCAGTCGTGCACGTAGGTGCCGATGGGTTCGCCTTCGAGCACGCGGCGCAGGTTGCCGGGCACGTCCATGTTGAAGACGTAGATGGGGAAGTGGTTTTCGCGACACATGGCGGTGGCCGTCACGTCCATCACTTTCAGGCCGCGGCGCAGCACTTCGTCGTAGGTGATCTCGTCGAACTTCGTGGCGGTAGGGTCTTTTTCGGGATCGGCGGTGTAGACGCCGTCCACGCGCGTACCCTTGAGCATGACGTCGGCTTCAATCTCGATGCCGCGGAGCGAAGAACCGGTGTCGGTGGTGAAGTAGGGGTTGCCGGTGCCGGCGCTCATGATCACCACTTCGCCGCGTTCGAGGGCTTCGAGGGCTTTCCACTTCGAATAGAACTCGCCGATGGGTTCCATGCGGATGGCGGTGAGCACGCGGTTGGGCACGCCTTGCGCACCGAGGGCGGAGGAGAGGGCGAGGCTGTTGATGACCGTGGCGCACATGCCCATTTGGTCGCCTTTCACGCGGTCGAAACCTTTGCCGGCGCCGCTGAGACCGCGGAAGATGTTGCCGCCGCCGATGACGATGCCCACTTGCACGCCCATCTCGCGGATTTCGCGAATTTGGTCGGCATATTCGTTGAGACGCTGGGTGTCGATGCCGTGACCTTGGGCACCCATGAGGCTTTCGCCGCTGAGTTTGAGGAGAATGCGTTTGAATTTCATATCTGAAAATGAATAGTATTGTTGCGAAATGGGGAATCAGTGTGCCGTCTGCGCTGCGGAGGGGGTGAAACTGCGGCGCACGATGGCGGGGAGTTGCGCGCCTTGCACCAGTCCGCGCAGGGCGAGGTAGGCGAGAAAGGCGATCCACAGCCCGTGGTTGCCGAGGGTGGGGGCGAGTAGGCTGTGGAGGGCGAAGAAGCCAACGGCGGCCACGGCCACGCCGAGAAGCATGCCCGAGGTGGCGGTGGTGCCTACGAAAAGGCCGTCGAGCAGAAAACCGGACATGGCGACCGGGGGGAGCAGGACGGCGTAGAGGAGATAGCTTTCGGCGGCTTGGCGCACGGCGACGGCGTCGGTGAAGAGGGCGATGAGCGCGCTGCCGCCGAGGGCAAAGACGGCGGAGAATAGGAGCGAAAGTCCCACACCCCAAGCGAAGAGCGAGCGGACGAGGCGGCGGAAACGCGCTGCGCTGCCGGCACCGACGAGGTGACCGCCCACGGCTTCGCCGGCGTAGGCGAAACCGTCCATGACGTAGCTCACGAGGGTGAAGAGTTGGAGCAGTACGGCGTTGGCCGAAAGGAGGGTGGGGCCGCGCCGACTGCCGAAGGCCGTGAACGAGAACATGACGGCGACAAGACAGAGGGTGCGGAGAAAGATGAAGACGTTGACCGTGAAGAACGAACGCCACGCGCCGGCATTGCGGAAGGCGGCCGTGAGCCGCGGTGTGCTGCCGTGCCGCCGCAGGGTGCGGAGGGCGAAAAAGAGGGCGAGGGCTGCGCCGACCCATTGGGCGAGGAGGGTGCCGCCGGCGACGCCCATGAGTCGGAGCCCGAAGCCGTGAACGAGGAGCAGGCTGGCGCCGATGTTGAGGAGGTTTTGCACCACGGCGATGAGGAGGGGCGTGCGCGCGTCTTGCCTACCGAGCAACCAGCCGTTGAGGACGTAGAGACTCAGCGTGGCGGGGGCGCCCCAAATGAGCACGCGGTAGTAACTCACGGCCTGCGCGGCCACGGGGGCGGAGGTGGTCATGAACGAGAGACCGAAATGCAGCAGGGGCGTTTGTAACGCGATGAGGAGGGCGCCGATGCCGAGGGCGATGAGCAGACCGCGGAGGAGGAGCAGGGCGGTTTCGTCGTGTCGCTGACTGCCGTAGGCTTGGGCGGTGAGACCGCCGGTGCCCATGCGCAGAAAGTTGAAGAGGGTGTAGGTGACGGAGAAGAGGGCGCTGCCGATGGCGATGGCCGCGAGATAGTCGGACGTGCCGAGGTGGCCGGCGATGGCGGTGTCGACCCAACCGAGGAGGGGGACGGTGATGTTCGACAGGATGGAGGGGACGGCGATGCGGAGGATGGCGCGGTGCTCAGACATGGGCGGTGTGGGCTGTGGTGGGGAGGGGGACGACGAAGCGCACTTCTTTGAAATGGTAGTGGCGCAGGCGGCCGTCGGTGGTTCGGAGGGTGAGTTGGCCGGTGGGGGCGACATCGACGATGTGGGCGGAGAAGGTTTCGCCGCTCGTCACGTCGACATAGTCGTGCGCACCGTCGCGGTGATAGAGTCGGCGGAGGTATTCGCGGTGCAGGCGTTGCCGCTGCGCAAGACGCTCATCGGGATGGGGAGGGGTGACGGCGCGGAGCAGTCGGTCGAAATGATGCGCGAAGCGGCAGAGCACTTCTTCGCGATCGACGGGGCGACCGATGATTTGCCGGAGCGAAACGGGATTCGGCGCGTCGCCGACAAATTGCTTTTGGTTGAGGTTGAGACCGATGCCGACGAGGGTGGCGGAGATCTGCGCGCCGCTGAGGGTGTGGCGCAGGAGCATGCCACAGATTTTGCGGTCGTGATGATAAACGTCGTTGGGCCATTTCACGCTGATGCCTTCGGTGTAGGCATCGAGGGTGTGTGCGACGGCGAGGCAGGCGATTTCGGAGAGAAAAAACTGCTCGCCGGCGGTGATGTGCTGCGGCCGAAAGAGGAAACTGAAGAGGAGGTTTTCGCCGCGCGCACTTTCCCACACGGTGTTCACTTGTCCGTGCCCGTGGGTCTGGTAGTCGGTCGTGACGAGCTGCACTTTGCCGGTGTTCTCGTCGTCTAGAAGTATTTTTTTGTTCGAGGTGTTCTCGTCCGGCGTGTTTTCTCCGTTCTTTACTGTTTTCTTGTCTTTATTGTAGAGGGCATGCTTACTTTGCGCTTTTTGGTGCAGTGGCGTTTGTTCGGGGAGTTTTTCTTCGATTATTTCTCCCTTGTCCTCTTTTTTTTCCTTCTCTTCTTTATAGAGGGCATGCTCGTTTTGTGATTCTTTGCCGGGGATATTCACACCTTGGGCATGTTCTCTTTTTGAACTCTCGCTGTTCTCCTTTCTTCTTCCCCTTTCTTCTTCAATGAGGGCACGTTCTTCGAGGGCATCCTCGCGAAGGAGTTCCATCGTGGTGGGGACTTCGGCGAAGTGGTGGCGCTGCCAGTGGGGAGGGAGTTCAGAAAAAGCGGTCTTGCTCATGGTCGGGGCGGAAAGTGCGGGGCGGACGGAGAGGGAAGGCGTTGACGTAGTGACGGATGCGGAAGGGCGGCTCGCTGCCGACGAGGGTGATGATGTCGAAGCGAAAGGGGATGTTGCCGAGACGGTTTCGACGAATGTAGGCGATGGCGGCGAGCGAAAGACTCTCTTGTTTGTAGCGATCTACGGCGGCCGCGGGATCTTCCCAACGGTCGTCGCTGCGTGTTTTCACCTCCACGAAAACGAGTTCGCCCCAATCGTCGGCGATGAGATCGACTTCCAACGGATGGCAGCGCCAGTTGCGTTCCAATATGTGGTAGTCCCGCTCGAGCAGGTATTGGCAGGCGGCGGTTTCACCGGCTTTTCCCAATTCGTTGTGTAGAGCCATGAGAGAGGGTGTGAGGGGGGACGAAATGCAGACGCTTTGGCGTGGAAAGTGCGCAACTTATCTTCTGCGTTTGAAGAAATCGCTCATCAGTGCGCCGCATTCTTCGGCCAGAACGCCCGAAGTGACTTGCGTTTTGGGGTGCAGCGCTTGGGGCGCGTAGACACTGAAACCGCGTTTCGGATCGGCGGCGCCGTAGACGACGCGGCTGATCTGCGACCAGCCGAGCGCGCCGGCGCACATCACGCAGGGTTCGACGGTGACGTAGAGCGTGCAGTCGTTGAGATACTTTCCCCCGAGTTGTTCGGCGGCGGCCGTCACCGCTTGCATTTCGGCATGGGCGGTGACATCGTGCAGCGTTTCGGTGAGGTTGTGGCCGCGGGCGATAATCGTGTCGCGGCAAACCACCACGGCGCCGACCGGGACTTCTCCGCGGTCGGCTGCGGCGTGGGCTTCTTCCAAGGCGCGACGCATGTAGTGTTCGTCGGTCATGTTGTGTTTCTTTGAAAGATTAGCGTTGTGGATTGTTGGTGTGCGCGTCATTCCACGCTTTTCATGGAAAGGGCAATGCGGCCGCGGGCTTCGTCGATTTCGAGCACACGAACACGCACTTGTTGTTGCACGTGCACCACCTCATTCGGGTCGCGCACAAAGCGGTCGGCGAGTTGCGAGACGTGTACCAAACCTTTCACCTTAATACCGAGGTCGACAAACGCGCCGAAGTTGGTGACGTTCGTCACAACGCCCGGCAGAATCATGCCGATTTCCAAATCGTCGATGGAGTGAATACCTTCCTCAAACGAGAACACCTCTGCTTTTCCGCGCGGGTCGCGTCCCGGTTTATCCAGTTCCGCGAGAATGTCGGTGAGGGTGGGCAGACCCACGTCGGCTGTGCAGTAGCGTTTCAAATCCAAACGTTTGCGCGCTTCGGCATCGGCGATGAGTGCAGGCACGTCCAGACCGGCATCGGCTGCCATGTGTTGCACGATGTCGTAACGCTCGGGGTGAACCGCCGTATTGTCCAACGGGTTCTTTCCGTCGACGATGCGCAGAAAACCGGCGCACTGTTCAAAAGCCTTTGCGCCGAGCCGCGGCACTTTGAGCAGTTCGCGGCGCGAGCCGAAGGGGCCGTGTGTCGTGCGATACTCCACAATTTTCTTCGCCAGCGCCGCACCGAGACCGCTCACATAGGTAAGCAAGTGTGCCGAAGCCGTGTTGAGATTCACCCCCACGGCGTTCACGCAACTCTCCACCGTTTGATCCAAAGAGCGTTTCAGCGCGCCGGCGTCCACATCGTGTTGATATTGTCCCACCCCGATGGCTTTCGGGTCGATCTTCACGAGTTCCGCTAAGGGATCGGCGAGTCGGCGACCGATCGAAACGGCGCCGCGCACCGTCACGTCGTAGTCCGGAAACTCTTCGCGCGCGGTGGCCGAGGCCGAATAGACCGAAGCACCGTCTTCGCTCACCAAGAAAATCTCCACGCCCTCGACGTGCAAACCGCGCACAAATTCTTCCGTCTCGCGGCCGGCCGTTCCGTTGCCGATTGCCACGGCTTCCACCGCATAGTCCTTGAGCAAGCGGCGCAAAGTCTGTTCCGAACGCACGGTTTCGTTCTTGGGTGGGTGGGGATAGATGGTTTCGTTGTGGAGCAGCGCGCCCTGTGCATCGAGACACACCACCTTGCAGCCCGTGCGGAAACCGGGGTCGATGCCCATGATGCGGCGTTGTCCGAGCGGCGCCGCCAGCAACAACTGCTTCAAGTTGGTGGCGAAAACACGGATCGCTTCTTCGTCCGCCTGCTCCTTGCTCGAGGCCGCAAACTCCGTCTCGATGCTCGGGCGCAACAAACGTTTGTAGGCATCGCCGGCTGCCATTTCCACTTGTTCGGCGGCTCGCGTACCGCTCTTCACATAGCGTCGTGCCACCTGTTCCGTGGCGCGCTCATCGTCCGCCGGCGTGATCGTCACGCGCAGCACACCCTCGCTCTCGCCGCGGCGCATGGCCAACAAGCGGTGGGAGGTGCAGCGCTTCAGCGGTTCGCTCCATTCGAAATAGTCGCGATATTTGGCCGCTTCCGGTGTTTCCGATTTGCCTTTCACCGCCTTCGACGTGATCACCGCCTCGCGGCTGTAGATCCGGCGCAGCGTTTGGCGCGAATGTTCGTCTTCGCTGATCTGTTCGGCGATGATGTCGCGCGCCCCTTGCAGCGCCTCGTCCACCGTGCCCACTTCGTCCGTCAGAAAACCTTCGGCTTCCTGCTCCGGATCGCTGTTCGGGCGCAGCAACAAGCGTTGCGCGAGCGGTTCGAGTCCTTTCTCGCGTGCCATCTGTGCGCGAGTGCGGCGTTTGGGCTTGAAGGGCAAATAGATATCTTCGATTTCCGTCGCATCCCAACAAGCCGTGATGCGCGCTCGCAGTTCGTCGGTCAGCGCACCCTGTGCCTCGATGGTTTCGAGCACAAAAGCCTTGCGATGCTCCAGTTCGTCGAGCTGACGATGCTGTTCGGCCACGGCGGCTACGGCCACTTCGTCCAGACCGCCCGTCGCTTCTTTGCGGTAACGGGAAATAAACGGTATCGTGGCGCCCTCGTCGAGGAGGGCGATGGTTTGTTCTACTTGTTTTTCGCGGAGGTTCAACCGCTGAGCGATGAGTTGAATGGGCGTCATTGGGCGCGTTTTTGGGGTTACACGACGTAAAAGTACAACTTTCGCAGCGGCTTACCAAACCATGCTTGCGAAAAGTTCACTTTGTCGGTCTTTGCTCAAAAAAAGCCTCGACATACCCGAAAGTGTATGCCGAGGCCGATGGGGGAAATACTGCGAAGCAGCAAGGCATTAAGCCTTCACGCGGTTCTGATAAGAGCCGTCGCGCGTGTCTACTTCCACGAGTTCGCCGGTTTCGATGAAGAGGGGAACGCGGATCTTCGCACCCGTTTCGAGGGTGGCGTCCTTCAGTGTGTTCGTTGCTGTGTCACCGCGCAAACCGGGTTCCGTGTAGTCGATGCGAAGCACCACCTTGATGGGCATTTCTGCATAGAGGATTGTCTCCGTCGAAGCGTCGCTCACCACCGTCACCACGTCGCCTTCCTTCATGTAGTCCACACCCGTGATCAGGTCGCGAGAGATGGGCACTTGGTCGAAAGTTTCTTGGTTCATGAAGAGGTAGTCTTCACCCTCCTGATAGAGGTATTGATAGGGGCGACGTTCCACGCGCACGTCTTCGAGGGCTTCGCCGATGTTGAAGCGCTTTTCGAGCACGCGACCGCTCACCACGTCCTTGAGGGTGGTGCGCATGATGGTGTTACCCTTACCGGGCTTCACGTGGAGGAAGTCGATGCAGAAGTAGAGCTTGCCGTCCATGCGGATGCAAACGCCCTTCTTGATGTCCTGAGATTTGATCATGAGATTATCGTTGTGTAGTATATTTCTATTGCGCCGCAAATTTAGCGTTTTATTTTGAGCTGACATGCTTTCGAGGACGAAAACTCATCGAAACGGCTTGACGCTGTGTCTTTTTGCCCTTGCCTAAGTCTACTTTGGGTAGGGCGCGCTGGTGTTGTTGAAGGTGAGCGTGTGAAAGTGCACGCCGTCGAGGAAAACCTTTTGTCCGCCGAAGCGGCTCATCGCCGAAAGCAAGTGCTCGGTCGGCCGTACGAACGCGATACTTCGTAGCGGCGGAGTGATTCTTATGTATTAATATACGCGTATACGCGCGCGCGTCCAGTGTTTTTCTATTTTTGCCTTCACCTCTTCACCTTTTGGGGGTAAAGTATTGAGCAAGTGTGAGTTGCGGGTGAAGGTTTCACCCTTTTGCCTTCACCTGTTTTTTGCAATCGGTGTGGCGCAAGGTGCTGAAATTCAGCTTGTTGCGGTGAAGGTGAAGGTGAATGCAGGGTTTGCCTTCACACTCAAGCGGCTGATATACAGTTTGTTGAGGGGTGAGGTGAAGGGTGAAGGCAAAAATGACAAACTCGCTGAGAGCGCGAGCGCGTATATACGCGTAGGCGCGTGTCCTGCGCGTAGGATTGAATGGGAATTTGTGAGGGGTAGGGAGGTTTTGAGAGAAACAAGGGAGGAAGTCGCGAAAAGTGGAGAAGTTTTGAGAGAAAGTCGGCATGTGTTTTTTGAACGGAGTGGGGGAGTGAGAGAAAAACAATTTCTCTTGCTTGCTTGTGCTTGGTCTTTTCCGTGTAGTACGTTTGCTTTTTGATTTTGTCCTTTGGCTTTTCCGTGATGGCCTTGTGTTTTTTCGTCCTTGTGCTTGTATTTGGGCAGAACTTTCCTCGTTTTGATATTGCTCCGTCTGTGGTTAGATGAAAAAACGCCTGCTTTCCTCTTTTCTACGCCTGCAAAAGTCGAAATTCGGGTGATTTGAGCAGAAAATCTCCTCGTCAAACTGATTTTTTCGGCGAAAACAGAGATTTCGGGAGGGAAAATCCAGTGAGGAGAAGAAGGAAATACCCCGAAAAAGGTGGTTTTCGCCCCAAAAGTGGCCGAATCGGACGAAAAAGGGCGGTTTTGGGGTGGAAATCACAGGGAGGAGGTGAAGCGAAAAAACGGACTTAACTGCCGATTTTGCCATGCTATGAAGTAGCAAAATAGGTGCAAATGAATTTTTCTCGCATTTTTTTTCGTCGAAGTCTTGCAGGGAATGCTGAAATGCCCTACCTTTGCACTCGCAATCGGGAAGCAACGCTCTTGCAAGAGAGAGTTACGCTCTGAAAGCAACGAGGCAGCAAAAGTGCTGCTGTGATCTTTGAAAGTCTTACATAACAGATTGTAGAGAAGTACAAGGAACAATCGATCATGAAGCTTTCTTTCTTTCGGGAAAGAAGTTGCTTCGGGTAAAATGAATTGTACCGTCAAATTCTACTCCTAAACAAAATAAAGGATACAGGAACCTGAGCGACAAAAACAGAAAACAAACAAATATCATATTTACAATGAAGAGTTTGATCCTGGCTCAGGATGAACGCTAGCTACAGGCTTAACACATGCAAGT
>ERZ773180.493-NODE-493-length-23562-cov-4.859872_pt1 | contig 23562 bp, 17 predicted proteins | sample MGYA00511080_ERZ773180 | MGnify/ENA primary metagenome ERZ773180 (study PRJEB29015, sample SAMEA2738175) | human oral metagenome | biome: human oral; feature: human-associated habitat; material: saliva | place: China | collected 2178 ...
GAAAGTAGCTTGATACAGGCTACTTTTTTTTCTTGCATTTTAATGCTCGAAAAAGTTGATCTCGACATGGTTTATCAAGGAAAAGAAGCGAAAGAAATGATGAAATAATAATTACCAATACTAATATAACAACAGCAACTAAAAAATTCATCACACCACTCATAAAAGTTCCAAAAACTGAATCCTGCTCAGAACAAGAAACAAGATTCATAATCAAAACGAAGCACAAAAAGATTCTTTTCATATAATTATGTATTTATGGACGAAAAAAGTATAAGATTATACCCAAAAAAAGCAACAAAAAATTTCTTTTACACATCTCAAAAAAACTCTCTTTATTCTTCCTAACTGATTCAGTAAGAAAGAATAAAAAGAGTAAAGCAACGGTAGTAAAGTTTTAACGATCATCATCTTCGTGATCTTCTTTATCATAATAACTAGAAAAAAGAACAAAGAGAGATACAACAAGAAGAAGAAATAAGCTTAGACATCCGAGTCCCGTTACAATGGCAAAAAATACCTCCTTAATACCAAATAACACACAAAGGACAACAATCACTCCTAAGATGACCAAAAGACTACACAATTTTTTTCTCATAATAATTTATTTTTTTTGTTTAACATACAAATATTATTACAATTTTTTACAAAAAAGTCAAGAGTTTTTAAAAAAAAGAAGAAAATCAGATTTCTTCTTCAATTTTATTCTTAACTATAAAGAGAGACTCATCCTATCAAGAGGAACTTATTTTCCCCCATTTTGCCCTTTCGCTAGTGAAAGTTCAAGCTCTGATTTGAGACTATTTCGTTCTGCGATACTCATCTTTTGCCCATTAGCAATATCTTCCTGAACTTTCTTAACTTGATTTACAACATAAATACCGTATTTAATCATCATTCTATCTCCTTGAGCCTTACCAGTATCTGCCATTTGTTGTGCTTTTAGTTTGAAACTTTCGATCTGTTGAGTAAGTGTCTCATTTGCACCGACTTCTCCTACGATCTCTTCTACAGCTCCCAGTGCATCAACTGCCTGATCACTAGTTCCTGTAGAAGAAGCAGAATCTAAAGTTGAAATCTGACTAGAATCAGACTTTTGATCTGCTTCAGCAGTCTCTTGAGAGGAATCATCACTTCCAAGCACTACTTCCTGGACATCGTCTCAAGTTTCTGCTTGACTCTCATCAAGAGTAACCTCTCCCACATCCGTTCCTTCATCACTACCGGTCAAGCTAAGATCTTCATCCAAATTATCTCCAGTCAATAGATTTCCAGTTAATTCAGCAGATCCATGTTCCTGATCCCCAGTAAATTCGCCAACCTGAACATTTGCTGAGGAGTCTGAATTAATCCCAAATATCTTCTGAATCTCCTGAGGATACTTCAAAATAGCCATAAATCCAACAGCAATTACCAATGCAAAACTTCCCAAAATTGCAACAAGTTTAGTCATCCCAGAATTGGTAGCTTGTGATTGCGGTTGCGTAATAGGAGGATATGCAACAGGATTTGACAATGGATCTGGAGCTGAAACGTCCATCATACTATCCAAATTCATTGTAGGAGCTACTGTTGGTACAGGCTGAGCGATCATCTCATCCAAAGAAAGCATTCCAATAGGCTTTTCTACCACAGGCTCTAGTTGAGGAGCTACTGCTTCCTCTTGAACAGGAGCTTGAATAGACTCGATAGTTGGGGATTCCTGAACTGGCATAGAAGGCGATACTTCTTGAATAGGCTCATTAACAGGTGCAATTACTGGTTCTTCAATATTTTGAGTAACATTTTGATTAAGCGTAGCTCTCATCGCATCAAAAGGATCCATCTCTGCATGAGGAGCTGAAAAATTCACCTCTGAAGCTTGCTCTGAAGGAGTATCTACTATTGGCGCCTCCTCAGTCATAAAAGAAGTTGAAACCTGATTTTCTTCCTCATTATTTTCCAAAGAAGATTGCATCACTTCTTGAGTCCCATCAAGTGGTGTTACAGGGTTTACGGTATCTTCTGGGATTACAAAACTTTGCTGAGAAGTTTCAACATCCGAGTGCATATTAAGAGATCCTTCTTGATTTACCAAAGGCTGCTCATCAAAACCGACCTCACTCTGCTCTAGTTCATCATTTTCCTCAAAATTCTGTCCAACAGGCTCTACAGAAAAATCACTAGTATCCAAAGGAAGCTCCTCTACGCTCGCAATTCTTCCATCTCCTGGAACCGGAAAGGAATCCTCCTCTTCTTCTGAATTTTCTACCTGATTTTCATCTGAAACCACAGGTTCTTCTTGCAAAAAATCCATACTCACATCAACAGGAGCTGGTACTGGATCAGAAGTTTGCAAAAGGTCATCAGCCTGAGGAATTTGCTCTGGCTCAACATTGCTAACTGGCGCTTGTGCCTTATTTTCCTCAGTCTGTGATGGGAAAGAATCTGGCAAATCCAAACTAAAATCAAAAGCTGAAGTCTGATTTTGATCATTATTTACCACAGGATCCTGAGTTTGTCCTACCGCTGGAGTAACTCCTGTATTTTGATTATCAGAAACTGGAGTAAAAACTGTGTTTTGACTATCAGAAGTTGGCATTTTTACAAAATAGAGAGTAAAATTTTCTTTTTCACTCAATTATACTTCAAAAAAAATATTTTGCAAATTTTGTCAATCTTTATTTATCGCTATCAGCAAACATTCTTACAAAAACAAAAAAGCCTTACAGTTTAGGCTTTCAAATACTCCATACTCCAAGAATGAGAGGAATCGAACCTCCACCACTGGCTTCGGAGACCAATGTGCTACCACTACACCACATTCTTATCTGATTAAAAGATAAACAATCCCACAAAAATTGCAAGCAAATTTCAGTTGCCTTTTTCCTGTGTTTTTTTATACTAAAAACGATATTTATCTTTTAGCAACTCAAATCCGTGACACTTTCCGAAACTACTATCGAGCTCTTAGATTTCATAAAAAAAAATCCAAATCCCACACTCCTTGATAGCGATCTCCTTGCTCACACCTACCAAAATCTCATTGACACCCTCATTGAGCATAATCATCTCTACTATATTGAGTCTTCTCCTATCATCTCTGACTACGAGTATGATCAACTTTTTTCTTATCTCAAAAATATTGAAGAAATAGCACCGCATCTCATCACTTCAAATTCGCCAACCCAGTCCCTCATTGGTCAAATCAGTGAAGGATTTGCTAAAGCCGACCACAGAACTCCTCTTCTCTCCCTCGAAAATAGCTATAATGCACAAGATTTAACCAATCGAGATACCAGAATCAAAAAAATACTCGAAAAATCTGATCAGAATTGTTCGTTCTTTTACCGTCTTGAACCAAAATTTGATGGAATCAGCTGCGAAATCATCTATCAAAACTGACTTCTTACGCAAGCAATTACCAGAGGTGATGGGAAAACCTGAGAAGACATTACCATCAATGCAAAAACTATAAAATCCCTCCCCAAAAAGCTTACTCAGCCAATCAATATTCGCCTCAGAGGAGAGATTATGATGCCAAAATCACAGCTCTCCGCGCTCAATCTCAGCAGAGAGAATCTAGGGCTCAACTCATTTGCCAATACAAGAAATGCAGCTTCCTGAAGTATCAAACTCCTTGATGCTGCAGAAGTTGAGAGGAGAAATCTCATTTGTTTTATCTATGATATCCTCGAATCAGATACCAATCAAACAATAAAAGAAATCTGACTCCCAACCTTTGATCTTCCTGAAAAATTCCAGCACTTTGACAATATCCAATCTCTAATTGACGCTTGCTTAAATCCAGAGCTCAAGTCCTTCCTTGATGAGCAGGATTTTGACTTTGATGGTCTGGTAATTAAGATCACCGATAAAAATCTCCCCAACGGAAAGGATCAGACTTCTATTCGCACACTGTTAGGAGCTACAGAGCACCATCCTAGACGAGCTATCGCCTACAAATTTCCAGCTCAGCAAATCGCAGCAAAAATCAGCTCAATCGACTTCCAAGTAGGAAGAACCTGAATTCTGACTCCTGTTGCCAATCTAGAACCTGTAAATCTCAGTGGAGTTACCATATCCAGAGTCAGTCTTCATAATTTTGATTTTATCAAAGAAAAATGAATTCTAAATTGAGATTTTGTACGAATTCAAAGAAGTGGAGAAGTAATCCCATATGTCCTCTCAGCAATTCCTTCTAGAAGAAACGGCGCTGAATCTGAGATCTTCCCACCAAAACTCTGCCCAAGCTGCCAAACTCCAATTATTAGCCAAGATATCCATTATTATTGCAAAAATCCAGATTGTCCTGCTCAACTCAAAGAAAAACTCCTCTACTTTGTTTCTAGAGATGCACTTGATATTGCAGGATTTGGAGATTCAATTATTCAGCTCCTCATAGAACAAAATTTGCTCAACTCTTTTGCAGACTTTTATACCCTGACTAAAGTAGAAAATCAAATTCTTCTACGCAAACTTCCATCTTTCTGAGACAAAAAGATTTCAGAACTCATCTCACAAATTGAGCTTTCAAAAACAAAACCACTTCGAAGACTGCTCAATGCTTTAGGCATTCCTAATATTGGTAAAAAAACCGCGCAAGACCTCTCTACCTACCTTGCACAAAAAAAGGTTACAAACCTGACATCTCTGATCAATGAACTCAAAAACACAGAGCAGCTTTGAGCTATCTATGGGATCTGAGAAAAGGTTGCAACTGATATTGCGGCATTCTTTTCTTCTCCAAAAACTCTAGACCTCCTCTACAAGCTCGAAAACTTCTGACTCAATTTTTCAGCAGTTGAAGATCAAAAATCAAATACAGAGCAAAATCAGAATTCTCTTTCCTTTTCAATCACAGGGACCTTCCCATTATCAAGGACTGAAATTGCAAATCAACTTATTGCCCAAGGATATCAATTCGATGAAAACCCAATTCAAACAACCTCCTTCATGCTTATAGGAGAAAAAGCAGGATCCAAAGCTGACAAAGCACTCAAATACGGTATCAAAACCTACAACAATCGAGAAGAAATAGTAAAAACCTTCAATATCAAGCTACCAGCACCTCAAAACAAAAAAACTCCAACTCCTATCCAATGAGGTCTCTTTTAAGCTCAAAACAATCTTTTAACTCCTCTTTTTGTCAAGTTTATGATCAAAAAAATATTCTCTTTTCCAATCTTCATGCTTCTTTTCGGAATAAGCTTCGCCTACTCTCCACTTAGCAAAGTTCAACATCAACAAATCGATCTCCAACTTTCAGGCTTCTCAAATCTCAGCAAAAGCGAAAAAAGCAAAGAAGCTGATTTTTTTCTCCGTTTAGCTCAAAAGTCACTAGAAATTCGTCAAGCCTTCTCAGGAGGGAAAGGAAAAATCCCTGGAGCAAAACTCACAGAAATCGATAAACTCTATGTTCAAAAAAAAATAGAATCCCTCGCTAAACTCTCTAACACAGAGCTCCAGCAAGAACTCTCTGACCTCAAAGAAACCCAGCTCATGTCTACAGAACTCGGAAGGAGCCTCCAAATCGAATCACTTGCTAGCTTTCAAGGATACGGAGAAACCAAAATTCCTACTCCACTCTACCGAATGCCAAAAGACGATTTTGCTATTCATAAGCTCCTAGCTGCCAGTAGCAGCAGCACGGGAATTAAGCTCGATCAACAAAACCTCATCCGCGAACTAGCAGTAGTCCTCCCTCCCAAAACTCCTGTAACCCTTATCGGTGAATACAAAGCTGACGGTTATACTTATTATCTGGTTAGAACCAGGGAATTTGATGCATGAGCTGGTGCAAAACACGGATATTTTCTTGATGCAAGATTCATCAAAAAACTAGACAAAAAGCCTGAAGAAGTCTTTAATCCTCTCCCTTCTCGTGATACTATTATCAAAAACCTCCTTGCTACCAAAGGATCTACCTATGTACGAGGAGGATCTCGATACCAAGGACTCCCACAGATGGAAAGCTTTTTCCCTTCACAAACCCCACTATCATCAATCCACAAAAAACACAAAAACCTAGAATGAGTAGATTGTTCTGGACTGCTTCGAGAAGCAAATGGAGGGAATACCCCTAGAAATACCCGTCAACTCCTCAATATAGGGAAACCAGTGCTCATCGAAGGCCTCACTCTTGAACAAATCATAAATCAAGTTCAACCACTTGATATAATAGTACGAGATGGACATGTAGTAGTAATCCTAGATCAGACAAGAGCAATCGAAAGTAGACGAAGACCAAACTTCAAAGGTTGAGTAGAGATTACCAAGCTAAAATCTCGCCTCACTGAAATCCTCAAAACGAGAACTCCAGTAAATGACTATGCTAGCTCCCCTTTAAGCAAAACCAAAAAATTCGTTATCCGCCGTCGATATGGAGAATAATCAAATTTTAATCTTGCTTTTATACAAGGGAACCATATAGTGAAATCAGATTTCAAAACTTTTTTTATATCACATCAATAGCATGCGAGGACTCGTTATTTTATCACTCTTCATTGGAGCTGGAACTGGATATGCACTTTTCTATCGAAGATTTGAACAGAGAGATATTGTCGCTGAACTTAGAGACAACCTAAAAATGGCCAACGACCAAATCATCGATATGCAAGAAGAAATCGATGAACTTCAAGCTCAAAACGATCTTTTTAGACAAAAGACCACAGAACTTCTTGAAAAAAACGATGAACTCTCAGATGTGGTAGCAGAGCTAGGAAAATACTATGTCCATATCAAAAAAGCCTCTGAAAAAACTGCAGAACTCTCCAAATATCTTCATGAACCTGACGCAGAAATAGAAGGAAAAATCTGATCACTTGATGCCGATCAGTCCTCACAAAAAAGATTCTTCTAACAAAAAAACAGCAAACGATAAAGGTCTTTGCTGTTTTTCTTTTACTAACTAAAATACGGAAAGATTGAGTGAAGCTACTTTATTGAGTCCAAGATTGATCGCTGTATAGGTATTCCCAACCTGATTTCCTTGCACTTTAATTTCTACTTGTCAATCTTTAACAAGACTAATCGCTACAGGATCAATATTTACATTAGTACTACTTGCTACCAAAATAATCGGCTGCTGCAAAATACCATTAAAAGGTTGTCATGTCTTCTTATTTTTGATGGTAAGGGTCAGAATTCTCGTCTGATTTTTCTTGATAGGAGATGCAACATCACCTGTCAGATCAACACTCCACTCATCAAAGAATGCTTTACCATTATTATCCAAAGCACTAGTATCAATAATAAGTTTTGAAGTCTGAGGTTTTTCTTGATTGGCTTGTACAGGCACACTAATAACTGGTGAAGATGGAGCTGGAGATGGAACTATGGGTGCTACATTATGTTCTAGAGTAGATCCTGTATCCACTCCAGTACTCCCATAGGTCTTATTATCTGGCAAAGGAACCTCTCTAGGATGATCATCAAAAGGACGCTTAGCCTTTGCATCTTCCAAGAAAGCAATTGGATCCTGTCCATACTTAAACATCTGCTCACGGCAAAGCCCATTATTGATTGTTTCTATTCCGGACTTTTTCGCCTCACTACACTGCCCAAATGGATAAATAGGACGTCAAAAATCTCCTTTATTAATTTCAAAGTGGACGTGATTTCCTCCTAATCATCCCATTGTTGTTCCTGAATTACCGATCATACCTATCTTTTGTCCCTTCATAAGAGGTTGTCAGGTTTGAACAAGGATTTGATCCATATGTCCATAGGTAGAAAAGTACATCTTCCCCTTATAAATAAACTGAATCTTCACTACATTTCCATAACCAGCTTGCTGTCCTGCAAAAAACACTTTTCCATCGGCAATAGCATAAAGTGGAGTCCCCTTGGAAGAAGCTAAGTCTACTCCATAGTGGCTTCCATTTTCCATATCCCAACCACTCATATAGTTTCCTCCAAAAAGTACGGTATAAGTATTGGTATAGAGCGGATCTGCTCCATATTTAGCAAAGTTTGCCCCTTCTATAATCGGTAATTTCATCTTACAATCTGCATCAAGTTCAGACCAATGTTTGATTCTACATTCAAGCTTAGAAACTTCATCTACAGGATAAACCAAACTGGTATTGTTTGCAAGACTCGTACCATTTCCAAAGATCAGAGTAGAAAAACTAAAAAGCCCAACAACCAAGATTTCTCCTAAATAAATCAGATTTTGATTTACCTTATTGGAAAAGCTAAAAAGCTTATCAACTCTTTTACCTTTGTGATGCTTTTTAACAATTCTTGTTCCAAGTTTTTTGAGCAAATTAGAATTAAATTCCTCATACTTTTGCCATTTTGCAGTCATGTGTATTATGCTGGAATTAAAACAACACTAATATTTTAATCATAAAATCAAAATATGTCAACTTTTGCAAAAGTTTTTTTAACAAAAAAAAGAAATCTGACTTTTAAGCTTATTTTCACCTCTAATATCAGTTTTTTTACCTTTCTCTTTACAAATCAATAAAAAATCATATAATACGGTATATTTATCACTTTTTCATTACGATTTTGGCAAACAATCCTCTTATCGAAGAAATCCTCGCATCAGTCGAAATCAAAGATCTGATCGAAAGATATGTGCCACTCTCCAGAGCTTGAAGCAACTATTCTGGAAGATGTCCTTTTCATAATGAAAAAACTCCTTCCTTTATGGTTTCTCCAAGTAAAGGGATTTTCAAATGCTTTGGCTGTGGAAAATGAGGAAATGCTATCACATTTATGCAAGAAATCGAGAAACTTGATTTTCGAGATGCAGTAAAAGAGCTCGCAAAAATACAGCATATCGATATAGAAAAATACAGCATTGATAACAAAAAGCTAGCAGCAGAAAGTGACGAAAAAGCCAAACTTAAAAGACTTCATACCCTTGCTCACCAGTTTTTTCGCTCCGCCTTAACAAACTCTCCCCAAGCTCAAGACTATCTCAAAGAAAAAAGAAATCTGACATCCGATCTCATTGAACATTTCCAAATTGGTTATGCTCCAGACAAACATTATGAACTTATTCAATTTTTGAGATCAAAAGGATTTTCTGACAACGATTTAATCGAAGCCTCTCTAGCAAAAAGAAACCTCAATGGAGAAATTTATACCTTTTTTAGAAATAGGATTACTTTCCCAATTTTTGATGCTATGGGAAATGTTATCGCCTTTTCAGCAAGAGTAATAAATCCAGAGGATAAGCCAAAATATCTCAATAGTGCAGAACACAAAGCCTTTGAAAAATCAAAAGTCCTCTATGGACTCAACTTTGCAAAAAATAATATCAAAGAGTTTCAAAAACTGATTATCGTCGAAGGACAAATGGATGTCATAGGACTTGCTAGACTCGACCAACCTATTGGAGTCGCAACCTCTGGGACTGCGCTTTCTTCTGACCATGTAAAACTCATCAAAAGATATACTGAAAATATCTATCTTCTTTTTGATGCAGACAATGCTGGAAATCAAGCAAGCATCAGAGCGCTAAAACTCTTTTATCAGCAAAATCTCTACCCAAAAATTATCGAGCTACCAGACGGATTCAAAGATACTGATGACCTGGCAAATACTGAAAATGGGAAATCAGACTTTTTGACTTGTTTAGAAAATGCTGAAGACGGATTTATAAAAATCTATCATCGCCTTAGAGCCTCATCTGATCTAAGCTCCCCTATCGACAAACAAAAACTCATCAATACTCTTTTTGAGCTTATCCTTTCAGTCAACTCACTCACAATCCAAGAACACTACAAACAACTTCTAGCAGAGAAACTTGGATTTGCATCTGAAATTCTCGATGCACAATTCAAAAGATACAAAGCCTGAGACGGAAGATCAATCCTCCTACAACAACAAAGACAATCAGAGCAATCTCAAAGCCAAAAATATCAAATGGAAAGAGACCTTCTTGTACTCAGCCTCTTTTATCAATGAGCAATCCTCAATTATCTCCAAGAAAATGAAAAACTAGAAGACCTCTTCTCTTTTATCAATCTTCTTGCTGAAACCGATCCAAACGGAGCATTATCCCAAGTATTACAAGAAAAGCTCGATGAAGATATGACAAAGAAACTCGATGAACTAAGTCTTTGGCGAGATTCACAGATTGATCCCCTTTCTGATCCAGAAAAAAAACTTCAACTTATCTGGCAAACTCTTACTCCCTATCTTCAATCTAAACTCCAACGAGCACTCAAAGACCCTTCTGTTTCTCAGGAAAAGAAAAAACAACTTCTTGAAGCCAGGAAAAAAATTTAAAAATCTGAAAAAAACCGCAATCTACATTTTTCTGCGGTTTTTTTGATACAAACTTTGTGATAAACTTATTTTTCATATACATTTTTAATCAACTTTTCTCCCTCCCAAATACTAATTGGGAAAACATCACCCGAGAATTCTTGAACAAAAAGCTTTCTCTCTCAACTCAAATATGAAAGACTATCAGGATAAATTTTTGCTCCTGCAGAAGTAATTTTAAGAGGAACTCTTGTCCATCACGGAGTCAAACTTTTTAAAGTAAGCAACCAAAAGTCCCCCTTTCTCTCAAATCTAGTTTCAAGATTTTTTTTCAAATCCTGAGTAGAAAGCACCTTGATATCTGGAGAGAACTGCTCACTCTCCTGCTCTACCTCAAAAATCGCACCATTACTCTCCAAAAAAAGTATTGGATCCAAGGTATTCTCTCTAACAAGATTCCAACATCTCGCTTCATTGACATTTTGATTGAGCGTTACTCCTCCACAGTTTCCTGGATGATAAGGATGCTTTCACTCTGTTTTATCAATTTGAAAATGCAAATGTGGACCCGTACTATTTCCACTGGTTCCCATCTTCGCAATTAAATCTGAGGTCTTCACTTTGTCTCCTACCTTTACCAAAACCTCACTCAGATGCGCATAATTTGAATAAATCTTCTTACCTGCAAAACTATGCTCAATAGTAATCAGTTTTCCTCGTTCTCACTTTTTACCAGCATAGATCACCTCTCCAGTTCCAATAGCATAAATAGGAGTACCAATCTGCGAAGTAATATCAACTCCCTTGTGCGCGCCCCATCCAAAATCTCGTCCACCAAAATAGGTTCCTCCCCAAAGTACAGAATAAATCCTACGAATTAAAGGACTCTTTTCATAATTAAGATAGTTAGCTTGTTCAATCTTTGGAAGCGGGATTGTACAAATCTGATTGTTCCCACAAAATTTTCCACTCACTTCTTTTACAGGATAATCTCGAGCAAAACTAAGATTACCAAAGACAAAAGAAAAAACAGATAAAAAAATCAGACTTTTTATCTTATTTTTTTCAAAAAAAGAGGCTAAAACACTACTATAACGTAAAACAAAACTAAACCCCACACTCTTCCACTCTCCTTGCTGCATCAGAATCTCATTTTCTACAAATAAATTTTGGATCAATAATATCCATTATCCTCGCAAAAACAAGCCAAAAAATTTGCAAAAAAACAATTTTCAGCTATAATAGGACTGATTTAGTATATTATATCTAAATATGAATCAAAACGAACAATTTTTTGCAAATAATAACGCAAGCACCAATGCAAACTATCTCAATGATGAACAAAAGATTCAGGAGATTTTGCAGGAACAACAAAAATTGCAACAACTCTACAATCAACTTGTAGCCTATATTCAGGAACATCAAAATATGCCATCAGACGAGATGTTTAAGTACCACGCACAACTCAAACAGCTCACTGAGTATTATCAAGCAAACCAAGAAAAGCTAAAGCTTCTCTGATATTCGAATATTCAAGTAAACAAAAACGTACAAATAAAAAGAGGTGCAGCCTCCTCATTATCAGTAAAAAATGTTTTTATGGGATGCGGAATTTTATTCTTCCTCCTAGTTATTGGATTGATTGTACTCTTTTATACCGTACTACAAAATCCAACCGGATGAGGAGGATTGACTGCCCTAGGAATAGCACCAGCCGTAGCAAAAAATTTGCTTATGGGACTAACAGGAATTGCAATGCTCATCGTCTTTTTGGTGGGAATTGTCATCCTATTGATGAACGTTTACAAAGCCTTTACCGTAAAAGATAGACCAAAAACCTGGTATATTTGAGGAGGGATCCTTGGATTTCTAATTTTGTGAATTGGTATTGGAGCAGGAACCAGCCTTATGTCTCAAGTAAGCAAAATTGAAGTTGAGAGCCTTGCCAATCCAGATCAAACGGTTCTTGCTTATGTTAAGACGCCGACAAAAGATAATCCTGATGCAATAAGTCAGATTTCTAATTCTACTATCCTTATTGCCCCAGTAAATGTCCCATTCAAACTCCTAACTGCAAACTACCAAAAATACGCACAAATCGAGCTCGGAAATCAACAAGTAACTAATTTACAACTTGACTGTGGAAACAAACAAATCCTGACCTATAATCAACAGTCAACTATGTTCAACGGAGCTTGTTTCTATAGCAAAAAAGGAATCTATCAAATAAGCTTAATCATCTCCTACATCGACAACACTACCAAACAAACAGTAAATAAAAGCTACCTTCTCAAAGAGATCAATGTTGCTTCTGAACTATCACTTTCTACAACCTCAGACAAAAAACTTGAACTCATTGATAACGAATATGTGCTAGGACCACTTCCATCTGAGTTAACCTTTAATGCAGATCAGATTTTTAGAGATTTAGGACTAAGAAACTACCGTATCAACTGGGATGCTGAAGGAGATGGAACTACAGATAAATCTGATGAAACCACCTTTAGTTTCAACTATGAAAAAGCTGAAGTATACTATCCAAGCTTTAGTCTTCCAGATTATAATCCCAATATCATCTTCTCATTTCCTCTCAGAGTTGAAAAATCACTCTTACCGGTATGTAAGATTGAATTTAGCAAACAAAAAGTCAATACTTATCGTATCCAGGCATCATTCCTTGATGGTGGAGAAAAATATATCCAAGACTATGCATATCTCATCTCTGATGCCTCTACAAAACAATCTCTCGCAGATAGACAAGGAAACGAAGTAGGAATGGATTTTATCCACACTTTTGATGGACAAGGGTTTTATGAAGTGCTAATGAATTTTGTCACAACAGAAGGGAAGAAAGGATCTTGCCGTGGAGAACTAAGAATCAGTGATAAATCTAGTTTTAATGTAGATTATGATATCTTCTCACAATCTCCAAGACAAACACAATTTACCAAAGCAGACAAAAAGCTGATCTCCGATTCCAAGAGCATCAAACTCTCAGAGATCCCAACAAAATTAAAACTTAAAATCAACTCAATCCAGCCTTCAACCTACAATATAAACACACAAATCACTCTAGACACCAGACCTATTGTAGAAACGCTCGCTGGAGAATACCTCTTTGATGTCAGAGATACCAAAGCTCATACGCTCAAAATACAGATCCAAGATACTGTACGCGGACTGAGCTATGAAGAATCAATCAATATTACCATAGGTCTAGATGATGTACTCTGAGATCTCAAAGTAGTAGGAGAAAAAAGCTGATTTTCTCCATTGGTAGTAACCTTAGATGCCTCAGCAACAAAACTCAATGACCCAAACGATAGCATCGCATATTTCACTTGGGATTTTGATGATGGAGAAGTACAAAACAACCTCTCTACCTCAGTGATCAAACATACCTACATCTACAACAATACCAAGAATACCTGAATATTTACTCCAAAGGTAACTATTACCACAAAAAAAGGACGCACAGTAACTGTTCCTCTAAACGAATCTATCATCGTTAATAAGCCACTTGTAAAACTCAATATTTCATCACCATCTCATCCTACCCAAGAAGCCAGGATCGGAGATCAGGTCAGATTTGCTCTTGATTTCAATGGATTACCAAAAAAGATCTACCGATCCTTCGATGACGGTAATGAAGAACTCGCCTGTGATGGTAGAGAATGTATCGAAATGACCAAAGTCTTTGAAAAGGCAGGAAGTTATAATATAAAAGTTAGAATAGAATTTGACGATCAACAACAAGTAGAACAAAGCTTCCTATTCAAAGTAAGAAAATAAGAAAAAAATAAAGCACGTAGATCATAAGTCTAACGTGCTTTTTTATTTTATTGAACAATAAGTTCTCCTCTCGCCCTTGTTCGCCCACTAACCTGTTCGATAAAGGTAATAATTTTTTCTTCCTCTCATTGAGAATAGTGAAAGGAAATCAGCTTTTTTTCTGTTTTTATAAGTTTCTTTTCCTGCAAAGTATAACTCTTTGCATAATTGAGAACAGTAATATCCTCACATAATCCCTTTTTCAAAACTGCCATAATAAGATTTTTGAGTTTTCTTCACTCATTTGGTACAAGTATCTCAAGTTTCTCCATTTGAATTAGAACTTAATCAATAAATTGAGCAATCTTATAATTCTTCTTTCCCTTTCTAATCAAAAGAACTCCATTGCTAGCATCTTGAGTACTAAATGAACTCGCAATATCGCTGATCTTATTTTCATTGACATAAATTGCCCCCTGAGCAATCATTTTTTTTGCTTCTCCATTAGAATCTACGATGCCACATTTTACCAAAAGCTCCAAAACTCTGATCTCATTCTCACTTATTTCACAAGATCCTGTTTCTCTAGCTAAAGCTTGAATTTCCTCTCTTGAAAATTCATTGATCATCTGCATCTTATCCTCACTTCCAAAAAGGAAATCGGTAATTTTCTCTGCCTGCTCTGCCGCCTGCTTTCCAAACAAAGTTTGAATAACATAGTTGGCAAGTTGTCTTTGACCGTATCTAGATTCAGGTTTTTCATTGTGTTTTGCAACAATTTCCTCAATCTCTGCTATCTCAAGCAAAGTAAATGCTCTCAAAAATTTCTCCACATCAGCATCTGCACTATTGAGAAAATATTGATATACAAAATATGGACTATTTTTTCTCTGATCAAGCCAAATTGCGTTCCCCTCAGATTTTCCAAACTTTTTCCCACTCGCATCCATCATAAGAGGAATCGTCATTACATAACTTTCTGCCTCCCCTTCTGTCTTTTTACGAAGCATTTCTGTTCAAGTCACCATATTTCCTCGCTGATCAGAACCTCAAATCTGAAGTTTTACACCCTCATTTTCATACAGATGAACAAAATCATTTCCCTGCAAAAGCATATAGCTAAACTCGGTATAACTGATTCCTGACTCAGTATTTTCAAGTCTCTTTTTTACTGACTCCTTGCTCAGCATGGTATTGAGCGTAATATACTTACCAACTGTTCTATACCAATCAAAAACCGATAAATCTTTATAAAAGTCATAATTATTTACCACCTTAAATTGAAAATCCTTCCCAGTCAGTTTTTTTAAGTTCTCCAAAATCTGACCAACCTGTTCGGTAATCGCCTCTTGATTATGTCTAAGCTGCTCTAGTCCAAGAAAAGCTCTTGCTTCTGATTTTCCAGTCGGATCTCAAATCATTCCTGTCGCACCTCCAATCAACATCACAAAAGTATTTCCCCTCTTCATAAAATTTACCGCTGCCATAAAGGTCAAAAAATGCCCAAGATGAAGTGAATCTGCCGTAGGATCATAACCACAATAAAACTTCTCTCCTCCCTGATCATACAAATCAAAAAACGCCTCATTCGTAGTCTGATAGAGTAATCCACGAGCCTCAAGTTCTTCTCTCAAATGCATTCCTTATACCAAAAAAAATAAAAATTCTGATTAAATATATCGTTTTTCCCCTTAATTGCAAAAGAAAAACTCATTCAACCAAAGCTCAAATTTGACAAAATCATTAAAATCACTAAAATTAGCTACGAAACTTTTATATCCTCTTGTATCGTGAAAATGAACCCAGAATTTTCAAAATCCTACGACAACACCACAGAGACAAAAAACACCACGCTGCAAGGGACAGAGAACCTGGGGCAAAACACAACGGATAAATCCGAACAAGCAAAAGCTGATACTGAAAAACAAAAAGAACTAAAAAAACAGCAAGAACAGGAAGAAAACCAGAAACTCATTAATCAGCTTAATACTTTAAAAACAGACTTCCCAGGATTAGAATCACTATTTCCATCAGAAAGCAAAGAACTTTTATCCCAACTCAAAACCCCAGAAGTACAAAATCTTTTGCAAACACTCGATAATTTTGCAAAAAATTTTATGGACAACAAAGAAGTCAATCAAGAAAGACTCTTTGAAACTCGAAAACTTCTCTATCCAAACCTTGTAAATACTACATTTGACCCTACAAATATTCCAACAGGAATAAAAAATATTATCGAAACAATCAACAAACTCCAAAATCCAAAACTCAGCAATTTTGATAGATCAAATTTAACTACTTCAATTGACTGAATTCAATTCATCCTTAAGATGAAAACTTTTGAGAGTTCGAGAGCAATCCTGAACGAAAAGAGAATCAATGAAAAAATTCATACACTTGCTTCCAAACTCACTTGAAAAGATGCTTGAAAACTTACCGAATCCGACCTTACTCAAATCAATGCAAAAAAAGAATCAGTTGGAACTCTGACTTTTGAAGCTTGTATCGACGATTATTTAGCAGGAAAATTCACAGTTCCCGAAGGAGCAACTATTGATCAAATCTATGAAGCACGAGAACAATATTCTATAAATAAACTTTCTAAGAATTCACCAGAACGATTTCATACCGCACTCCTCTCCTCTTCTCAAAACAACCAAGGAATCAAACTTGACTCCTTTAAGCAAATCAAAGATTTTTCTGATGAAAATTCAATCAAGAAAGTCAACAACCAAGCAAATCTCAAATCAAAAGAAACCAACGGCTTCCTCAACCGTCAAGAACTCATCATCTCCGCACTCAAAGGAGCAAGGTCACCACAAGGAACCAACAAAATTCTCCAAGTTATTGGTCAAGTCTACTATAACGACAAATCCATCAAAGTCGATGGAATCCGATGAAAACAAACAAATACCATTGCAAAACAATTGCTTGAAGATTTTAAGGATAATCAAAAATTTATCGATAATGGTGTCATTAGCAAACTCCAGCAGATTCTAAAAACCAGACCTAAATACAACACCAGCATCATTAAAAAGAGCTTAAAAAATCGTATGCAAGCCTCTGTATTTGATACGCAAAAAACCACAGCCTATTACAAAGCACACCCCGAAGAAAACCCACTTCTCAAAAACGCAAACAACTCAGTTAAAAGCACAGGTTCCGAATATAAAAAATCCCAACAAGAACAAGAACAACAAGCCACTGCCGAGCTCACAAAAGACTCGTTTGATCACATTGATGATAATATGATCGACAATATGATCCCCGAAGACCAACTCACAAAATCCGCTTGAGCATTCGTTGATAGACTCATCGAGCAAGGTGCTATCAAAATTGAAAATAAACAAGAAAAAAATTCTGACTCAGAATCCAGTTCTGAAGAGGGAAATCAGGATTCCTTATCCTTCCCCACCAAAGAATCAGCCATAAAAACAGTTCTCAGCTGAGAAATATCTACAAAAGAACTTGAAGCCCTCAATAAGGCACGAGAAAAATCACCTGAAAAAGCTCAAGTTTTCACAGCACAAAAAGAACTCTTGACCCAGACTCTCAAAATCTCAGCCAAAGAAACAGTTGTCCGTGCTGGGACAGATTTTTTGAGGAAAATGGGAGTCCAGCTCGAAGGGTCACAAAAACTCATTACCCTCAATAATTGAGTCTATTATTATGAATTTAGCTCTATTGACGGGATCAAATACTATTATAGACCGGATACTTGAAATATTTCTACTCCAAACCTAAACTCTATCGACCACAATCAAAAAGAGCTAAAACTCTGATTTCAGGGGAAGTATACGATACTTCATCATATTCCTAGTTATGCACAGCTCACAGAGCAAGCACAAAACCTATCCTTTCTCAATACCGAGAAACCAAGATCCAATGAAGAACTCTCAAAAATTATCAAAAATGGGATGCAATCAAATATCGACCTTTCTGTCTGAGAACTCGAAACCGATGCTGTAAAAGAAATTATTCAAAAAGAGAACACAAAGACCAAAATCGCTCAAGATATTATCAACACCTTTAACTCAGACCAGAACCTTAATCTCAAACAGGAAGAGAACCCAGTCCTATACCAGACTTTACAACCTCTTCTGAATACACTCAATACACCACGACTTTCCTCATCTCAAGTACAAAATCTTCAAAAATTCACGCAAATTCTCAGGGACAAAGCAAAATTTTCTCGTGATACTCCACAAAACATCAAAGCTCACCCTGAAAATATGACATCACTCGATCAACTCAAAATCAACTCTCCTCAAGATCTCTTTACCCTCATCACCAACCAACTCGAACTCAAAAAGCTCAAAAATCCATCAGAAAGAAAAAAAGACGAAAAAGCTGAATTTTGACTTTCGATTTTGCTCAAATTCTTTGAAAAGTCTCTCGAAGGAAAAGGATCTGACTTCAAAATCCTTGACTTGCAAAAGATTGAGCCTCTCATAAATAATTTCAACGATCCAAACTTCTTCCAAAAACCAGGCTATCAAAATCTTCATAAACAAATCAAAAACCTCTATCCAAAAAAAATAGAGAACCAAAGGAGAAAATTGGATGAAGAAAATGCAAATAAAATTCTCAAAGAAATAGAGAACTCTTAACTTAAAAAAAACTTTTAATATATTAGCAATCATTACATTATGGAAATCTTCAGCTGAAAAATCAAAGTACTTCCTCTATCTCACGGAGAAGGGATCATCGCTGTCCTCAATACCCAAGAAGCCGCTGCCTACGGTATCTCTGCAACAGATAAAGTCTCCCTCGTCCGCAATAAACAAGAATACGTTGTAGATGTCTCACTTTCAGATGAAATCAAACCAGGGACCATCGGAGCATCACAGGAGCTCATCTCTGAATATCCTATTATGGAAGGAGATAATGTCCTCGTCTCTTTTGTGAGAAATAATCCCCTCTCTCTCCAAGCCATCAGAAAAAAGCTCCTCTGAGGAAAACTCTCCAGAGAAGAAATCAATGCTATCATCGAAGATATGCAAAACAATAAACTCTCAGATCTGCTTTTAGCCTATTATACAGCGACAAGTTTTTTCTATAGTTCTGACCCAGAAGAACTCGCCTACACTACCAAAGCAACTGCTTATACCTGAGATATGTACCGCTTTCCAGGTATTGTAGCGAGTAAATATTGTATCGGAGGGGTTTCCTGAAATGAAACCACAATGATCATCGTACCTCTCTTGGCATCACTAGGGATAACCATTCCAAAAACTTTTTCTAAATCGATTACTTCACCAGCCGCAACTGGAGAATGTGTTGAAGTTTTGATGAAATCAGAACTCACCAAACAAGAGATCATAAAGCTGATTGATCAGAATGGTTGTTGCCTTGCCCGAAATGGCAATCTCAACCTTGCTCCAGCAAACGATAGAATCATCAAAGTATCTGCTCCTTTGGGTATGGAGCCATACGCAAGAATGATCTCCTCTATCATGGCAAAAAACTACGCTATGGGGATCAATCACTGCCTTATCGATATTCCAGTATGACCTACCGCAAAAGTCTCTACTCAAGCTGATGCTGAAAGAATTGCTCAACATTTCAAAAATATCGGAGAATATCTCGATATCAAGACTCAAGTTATCTTAACAAAGGCGGAGCAACCAATTGGAAATGGGATTGGAGCTGTTTTACAGGTGAGAGAAGTCCTTAGAGTATTGCAACAACACAAACTTCGTCCGCACGATCTAGAGCAAAAAGCTCTTGAATTAGCTGCGCATATTGTCGTTTTATGTGGACTTTGCGAAACCTACGACCAAGCACTCGAAAAAGTCAGTCTTCAGCTTACTTCTTGAGCTGCTCGAGAAAAAATGCAAGAAATAATTAGTTCTCAAGAAGGAAAAAATCCAAAAATCTGATCCGAAGAACTCGAACTCGCTCCAAACACAATGGAAATTACAGCAAAAAATTCAGGGACAATATCTGCTATCGATATGAAATATCTCAATAGTATTGCCAGAACTCTTGGAGCGCCAGGAGATCTAAGCGCCTGAGTTTATTTGCATAAAAAACTCAATGATAAAGTTAAAGCTGGAGAGGTGCTCTACACACTCTATGCACAATCTGCAAACAAACTAGCACTTGCTCAAGAACTCTTGGAAAAAAAGGATTTCCTTACTCTTGAGTAATAACACAAAGTTTTGTTACTCATCATCCAAAGAGAAAAAAAGCTGACGAACTTAATCGTTCGTCTTTTTTTAATTGATTTTCCAGCTCAGATCAATACACTAAAATTCAGTTTTTTTATCCTTTTTATCCATCATTATGGCCGAGCTTCGTCCAAGCGGTTTCCCCGAATATAGTCCCGCTCAACAACTTATTTTCGATCAAATAACAGAGATCATCACTCGCAACTATAAACAATTTGGTTATACTCATATTCACACTCCAGCCGTAGAAAAAAACACTACCCTCCTTGCCAAAAATGGAGAAGAAACCTGAAAACAAATCTTTGGACTCTACGGTATGAGTCAGGGGGCTTCTGATCTGAAGGATTACGGTTTACACTTTGATCTGACAGTACCTTTTGCCAGATATACTCTCGATCGAGAACACGCACTCACCTTCCCATTCAAAAGATATCAGATCCAACCTGTTTGGAGAGGAGAAAGAGCTCAAAAATGAAGATTTAGAGAGTTTTTTCAGTGCGATATCGATGTTATTTGGAAAGGAGAAAAGGACTATCTTTATTATGATGCGGAAATCATTGCCACACTAGGCCAGACGCTAACTAACATTATCCAGTCTACAAACCTAAACGACAATATAACCTTCCATATCAACAATAAAAAAATCGTTAAATCTTTCCTCGCAGAAATTAGTGAAAGTCCAGAACAAGCTCAGGCGATCTCAAACCTCATTGATAAATTTGATAAAATCGGAGCTGAGAAGTTTGAAAGCTCACTTATCGAAGACCTGAATATTTCAGGAGAAAACAAAGACAAAATTCTGACTTTTATCTCTTTTTGTACTCCAGAACTGGGAAAACTAAATGAGCTTAAAAAGCTTAGTTCTGATGAAACTTTTCAACAAGGAATTAACGAGCTAGAAACTGTACTTTCTCTCCTTGATCAAATGAAATCTGCGCTCAATCTTTCATTCAATACAACCATTGATATGAAGATTATCAGAGGATTAGACTACTATACGGGAACTATTTTTGAAGCTACCTTTGATCAAATGCCATCACTTGGATCCATCTGCGGAGGAGGAAGATATGCCAACCTTACTTGATACATCGATTCTAAAAGGCAAGATTACTGCGGAGTTTGAGGAAGTATCGGTATCAGTAGAATTCTCAGTAGAATCTTTGACGAAACTGATCTCAAACAGCAAACTATTGCAGACTATCTCATCCTCAATTTTGAAAATAGTTTTGAAACCTGACTCTCTCTCATATCTCACCTCAAATCTCAAGGACATAATTTTGAATACTATCCTAACCCAGATAAGCTCGGAAAACAATTTGCCTATGCAGACAAAAAAGGAATCCCTTTTGTCATTATCTGCGGAGAGGGAGAAAAAGATCAAGGAATCTATAAAATAAAAGATATGAAAACAGGAGAAGAATCAATACACAAGCTATAATTTTTTTACCTCTCTTATAATACACAATCAACATGACTGAAATCAAACCAGGACTCTATCAACACTACAAAGGGAAACACTGTGAGGTAATCGGCGTAGCAAAGCACAGTGAAACAGGAGAAGAGCTCGTAATCTATAAAAACTGTGAAGAATCAGAAAGCTCTGGAGAGACAATTCTTCGTGCAAGACCTCTTACTCTTTTCATTGAAACTATCGAAAAAGACTGTATTGAGATCCCACGCTTTCGCCCAGTAGAAAGATAAATATTATAATTTTATCAGATCTTAAATTTATGGAAAATGAAATCTGAAAAGAGCTTCTATCTTTTAGAGACGCCAAAAATGCTCTTTTCGTAGCAAAACTCGTTCCAACCATTGATCCCAAAACCATTCTTGGGACAAAGATTCCACTCTTGAGAAAATATGCAAAACAATGTTTCAAAACTAAAGATTATCAATCCTTTCTTGATCAGACCCCTCACAACTTTTTTGAAGAAAACCTCGTACACGGCTTTCTAATAGAGCAAATCAAAGATTTAGAACAATCACTCATTGAAACTGAGAAGTACCTTCCCCTAATTGACAACCGAGCTACTTGCGATAGTTTCCTTCCAAAAATATTTAGCAAATATCCAGATATTATCTACAAAAAAGTAAAAATCTGGATCAGATCTTCGCATACCTATACTGTTAGATTTGCAATCTGAATCTTGTTGAGCAATTTCCTCGATAAAGAATTTAATCCTGAAATGCTCAATCTCGTTGCATGAATACAAAGCTCAGAATATTATGTTCAAATGATGCAAGCACGATACTTTGCTACAGCACTTGCCAAACAACCAATTCCTACATTAAACCTCATCAAAAGTCAGACTTTATCCTCTTTTGTCCAAAATAAGACCATTCAAAAAGCCAGAGAAAGTCTTAGAATCTCCTCAGAATTAAAAACTGAACTCCTCAAATATAAAATTTACCTCTCAAAATAACAATGCAAACCTACCAAGACCGTATCGATCAAAATCTTCAAGCTCAAAACTGCCCTTTCTGCTCTCCAAAAGCTGAGATCATCATTGACAAAAATGAGCATTTCCAAGTCCTCTTAGCTCGTGCTCCTTACACTCCTGATCATCTGCTAATTGTTCCGATCAGACACTTGATTTATATGCACGAGTTATCCAGTGATGAACAGACTTCTGCAATGCTTCTCATCAATAAACGAATGGATATCTTACATCAAACCTACCCTGACATCAATCTTCTTCTCAGAGACGGAAAAGTCAATGGCAACATCGGGAAAAGCGTAGACCACCTACACTTTCACCTCATTCCATCCATCACCATCTGAGGACAAATTTCCAAAATGAGACATCGCTGCTACTTTTCCGATACTCAATACGCTAAACTTATCAAAGATTTCAGACACCAGTTCTTAAACAATGAAAAAGATAAAAAACCTGAAATCATCCACGATCACTCTTATTGAACAATCCCCTACTTGATCAATCAAGACTGAGTTGCTGAGTTCCTCCTCATTTATCAAAAAGAAGGTTTCCGAGGATTTCCAAAAGGACACCTAGAAACTGGGGAAACTCCTGAACAAGCTGCACTCAGAGAGCTAAGAGAGGAAACCTGAATCACCGACTGCACTATCCTTACAGAGTTCCCTCCACTAACAATCTTTTACAAATTCTACGACCGCCAGCATCATCTTATCCATAAGTATGCCAGTTTCTACCTTACAAATCTTTGACCAGCGAGTAAATCTCAGCTTGCTATTGATAATTTTGAAGTCACTGAATCGAAACGATGTACCTATGATCAGGCTCTTGAACTTCTCACGCATCAAAATTCAAAAGACATTCTCCAAACTACTGTTGAACTCCTAAGTCTCTAAAAAAAATATCGCTTTGCGTTATTTACTTCGTAAAAATATCGCTTTGCGTTATTTACTTCGTAAAAATATCGCTTTGCGTTG
>ERZ773180.498-NODE-498-length-23480-cov-7.248154_pt1 | contig 23480 bp, 16 predicted proteins | sample MGYA00511080_ERZ773180 | MGnify/ENA primary metagenome ERZ773180 (study PRJEB29015, sample SAMEA2738175) | human oral metagenome | biome: human oral; feature: human-associated habitat; material: saliva | place: China | collected 2178 ...
ATCAGGTGCAGTCACTCTGGAAAATCAAAACAGATCCGTGGGTGGATACGGTTCTGATTTTCATCTATACAGGTTTTCGTATCACCGAGCTTTTAACGATGCAAACTGACCAAATAGACCTCCAGAACATGACTTTTCGCGGAGGAATTAAAACGGCAGCCGGAAAGGGGCGAATCGTCCCGATACACCCCAAAATCCTCCCGTTTGTGCAGGCGTGGGTAGAAAAAGGAAAGCCCTATTTGTTCACTTTCAACGGAAAAAAGCTTTCATCAAACCGATACTATAAATTCTGGGGCGAGGTCATGGACAAAATCAACGCGAAAAAGACTCCGCATGAGGCGCGCCACACTTTTGAAACCCTGCTAGACAATGCCGGCGGAAACAGAAAGTGCATAGACTTGTTGATGGGGCATAAATCCAGCGACATCGGAAACCGCACTTACAACCACAAAACGTTGGAGCAGCTCAGAGAGACGATATTGCTGTTGCCATAGCTGACACATTGGAACGGTCAATAATTTTCGTACTCGAATAGCTGAACTAGTAACAAAATAGTAGCAATAAAACGGTAAAACCCTTATGTTTAGCCGTTTCCTGCCACTTTAAAATTTGTTCTAGCATAACAACCAAGGGATTACCACCCCTCCCCGAAATGCGCAGTCATTTCTTTTCAATATAACGGCAGCGCACGCGGCGAATACCGCGTGCGCCGTTTGTCTTATTCCTTAGAGCTGAGTCCCATGCCCCGCGCGAGACGGCGGCTGAACAGAAGCACGAGCACACCGACCGCAACGACCGGGATACCCATGCTGAAGAAGTACGGAATCTCCGATCCTTCCTTGTAGAAGTTAGCGACCAGGGCGCAGAGACTTGCGCCGGTCGACTGTCCCATGAACCAAATCGTCATCATCTGCGTCGAGAACGCGAGCGGTGCCACCGAAGTCGCTGCCGAAGTTCCCGCCGGATAGCAGATGGCCTCACCGACCGTCATCACGACATAGAAGCCGACCAGCCAGAGCGGGCTCGCCTTCATGCCCGGCGCGTAAATCTTAAAGGGCGCAATCATAATGAGAATCGCAAGGCCGTAACAAATGGTGCCTATGCCCATCTTGGCGGGCGTCGATGGCTGCTTCTTGCCGAGTGCCGCCCAGAGTGTCGCCATGACCGTGCCGAGGATGACAGAGCAGACTGCCTGCAGGGTCTGGAAGGCCGCCGGGGTAATCTGAACGCCGAAAATATTCAGATCGACCGAGGTCTCCGCATAAATCGAGAGTATGGTCTGACCCTGGTAGCTGATTAAGAGGGTGAAGCAGTAGGCAATGAACATCGGGAGCAGGAAGAGGATGTGCTGCTTCTCATCCGGCTTGGTCTTGGGGCTCGTGATCACGTAGATAAAATAGACCACGGGCAGGAAGAGCGCGACAGAACTCACGCTGTTCGCAAAGCGCGTAATGGTGAGTATCCCGCTGCTGAACAAGAGATAGAGCGTCACCGCCGTGATCACGACAGCCGCAATCAAAATGTAGACAGCGCGCTTTCTCGCTGCCGGCGGCATGGGATCGTCCGGCTCTTCGCCTATGGTGCCGAACACCTTGCGCTCCATGATGAGGTAAAAGGCGGAACCAACGATTGCGGCCGCCGCAGAGAGCGCAAATGCCGCGTGATAGCCGAAGAGCAGGGCAACCGTACCGCTGATACTCGGAATCGCCGCGCCGATGTTCGAAATGACATAGACATAGGAGAAGGCACCGTCGCGCCGTTCATCTCCCTTGGCATACAGTTTTCCGGTGAGCGCCGTCATCGCCTGGCCGGCGACCATGCTGCCGATTAAGTGTATGCCCATGGCCGCCGCGTACCCGATCAGGCCGGAGCCCGGAATCGCGAGGATGATGTAGGGCAGAGGACCTATCGTGACGACAATGCGCAGGGACTTTCGAACGCCGAAGACGCGGTCGGACATGTAGCTGCCCACCACGCCGCAGACGACAATCAGCGCAAAGTAGAGCGATAAGAGCTGCGCCGCCTCGGTTTTCTCAAGGCCGAGGCCGCCCTTTGAAACTTCGGTGTAGAGATAATAAATCAGAACTGCCGTGAAGCCGTAATACGCAAAGGAACTGCAGAGATTCTTGACGCAAACGGTGAACAAGCCCTTCGGATGTCCGAGGAAACTCTTATCCCGGTACAGGGCCTCGTTCGGATCTGCCGTGCCGTTAACACTGCCGCTACCCATTTTCTTACTCCTTCCGGTTTTGAATTCTGTATTCGGTTGTAAAAACGGCGCAGGGCGGGCGGCGATTCAGCCGCCCGCCCTACGCGTGACTCTCTTGTGACGCGTTTCACGTCATTCTATTCGCTATTTGCTGTCTTAGCTCGACTGATACCGCTGCTCTTATGCCGCTTCCGCCGCAGGGCCTTCGTTCAGACCCATGCCCTTTGCGAGACGCTTCTCAAAGAACAGGAGGATAAGGCCGGCAAGCGCCGTGCTGAGGCCGATGCCGAGGAAGTAAACGCCCTCCGAACCCTCGTGGTAGAAGTTCGAAACCAGGTTCGCGAGGTTTGCGCCCGCGGTGACCGAGAAGCCCCAGATGGTCATCATCTGCGTGGAGAACGCCGCCGGTGCAAGCTGGGAAGCTGCGGAAGTTCCCGCCGGATACGAAACCGCCTCACCGATGATCATGACAAAGTAGAATGCGATCATCCAGAAGGGGCTCACCTTGACGCCCGGCGCGTAAATCTGGAAGGGAATCACCATGATGAGGGCGCCGAGACCGTAGCACATGGTTCCGAAGCCTGCCTTCCACGGGGTGGAGGGCTGTCTTCTGCCGAGTTTGCTCCAGAGACCGGTGCAGATGATGCCGATCACAATTGCCATAATCGCCTGAATCGTCATAAAGACGCTCGGCGGTGCCTGGAAGCCGAAGAAATTCAGATTGACCGAGGTCTCCGCATAAATTGCGAGTATGGTTGCGGACTGATACCAGACCATCATCGAGAATGCGCCCGTGATGAACATCGGAATCAAATAGGGCAGGCGCTTCCGCTCGCTGTTGCTGGTCTTCTTACTTCTCAGCATGTAAACAAAGTAGATTGCCGGCAGGCAAAGGGTCACGACACTGACAATGTTCGAGAAGCTCGAAATGGTCAGTATGTTGTTGTTGAAGAGGAGGAAAAGCAGACCGCCGAAGGCCAGAACACCGAGTACAAGGCAGGTAACCGCCTTCTTCTTCTGCTCCGGGGGCAGCGGATCGTCCGGCTCCATGCCGATGGGGCCGAAGGCGCGCTTCTCAAGTGCCAGATAGACCGCACTTCCGAGTGCACCGACAATGCCGAGGATAAAGAAGGTCTTCTGATAGCCGACCACCAGGGCAATGGAACCGATGACCACCGGGAACATAGCGCCGATGTTCGAGAGCACGTACTGAATCGAGAACGCACCGTCTCGCCGTTTATCGCCCTGGGCATAGAGCTTGCCGAGCAGCGAGTACATGGAGCTGCCGGCGACCATGCTGTTCAGGTAGCCGATGCAGCAGTAGAGAACCACGCCGACAATGCCGAGTCTCGGAATGGCGAGGGAGAAATAGAAGAATGGCCCGGTGATGGTACAAAAGCGGTAGGCCCTTCGATTTCCGAAAACGCGGTCCGCCATGAAGGAACCGACAATCGAGAAGATTGAGGCAAGTGCCGCATCGAGGGTAATAATCTGCGATGCCTGCACCTTCGTGAGGCCGACTCCCTCGGGAGCTGCCGCATAGAGGTAATAGATGAAGATGGCTGTCATACCGTAGCCGGTAATCTGTCCCATCATAAACTTGAAGTTCATAACGCCGACGCCAAAGGGATGGCCGATGAAACAGGTTTCGTTCTGCAGCTTCTTGATTTGTTCCTGCCGCTCTCTCTCCTTTTCATCGAGTACTGCTGTTGCAACTGCTTCCATAAACAAGAACCTCCTATCGCAATGAAAAAGTTACTTCAACCAGTAAAAAAGAAACAGACCTCCTTTCCCATCCGATTTTCATCGGCGAAACCGCCGTTGTAACTGCGTCTTGCTGTGACTGGGAAAAATTACCTCTCTCTGTTTGTATTGTATCACTCTATTGTTTAATTTCAAGGATATTTATCCCAGTATCCCGTTAGTCTTTGTAGTAAATTTAACAAATATAAAAATAAAATAACCGACACTCGGCATTTTGCCGAGTGTCGGTTATTTTTCTTACGCGGCTTCCGCGTTTTCGTTTAGGCCCATGCCCCTCGCAAAGCGCTTGGAGAAGATGACTAAAATCAGACCGACCAGGAGCGTGCTGCCGCCGATGCCGAGGAAGTAGAGGCTCTCCGAGCCCTCGCGGTAGAAGTTCGACGCCAGGGTCGAGAGGTTGGCACCCGCCGTGCCGGAAAAACCCCAGACCGTCATCATCTGCGTCGAGAACGCAACCGGTGCGAGCGCCGAGGCTGCCGCATTGCCCGACGGATACGAAATCGCCTCGCCGATGATTACGATGAGATAAAAACCGACCAGCCAGAACGGATTTACCTTGACGCCGGGCGCATAAAGCTGGAAGGGAAGTATCATGAGCAGCGGACCGAGGCCGTAGCACATGGTTCCGAAACCCATCTTCCAAGCTGCCGAGGGCTGTCTTCTGCCGAGCTTACTCCAGATACCCGCGCAGAGTGTTCCGATTGCAATGGCAAAGATTGCCTGCAGAGTCATGTAAATACTCGGGGCCACGCGATGTCCGAAGAACACCAGGTTCACGCTGGTCTCCGCGTAAATCGAGAGTATCGTGGTCGCCTGATACCAGACCATCATCGCAAACGCACTCGAGATGTACATGGGAATCAGATAGGGCAGACGCTTTCTCTCCGCATCGCTCGTCTTTTTGCTTCTCAGGATATAGACAAAGTAGATGACCGGAAGAATGAGCGTAAACACGCTTACGATGTTTGCAAAGCTCGTAATTGTGAGGAGCTTGAAGTCAAAGAGCAGGAAGAGAATGCCGCCGAACGCGATAAAAAACGCAATGAGAAGGGCAACCGCCTTCTTTCTCTGTGCGGGCGGCAGCGGATCGTCCGGTTCCATGCCGAGCGGGCCGAAGGCGCGCTTTTCAAGTATCAGGTAAACGATACTTCCGAGAGCGCCGATCACACCGAGGATGAAGAAGGTGACCTGATAGCCCGCGACCAGGGCAATGCCGCCGATTACAACCGGGCACATGGAGCCGATGTTCGAGAGCACATAGATGACCGAGAACGCACCGTCTCTTCTCTTATCGCCCTGGGCATAGAGTTTGCCGAGCAGGGAGTAGAGAGAGCTTCCCGCGACCGCACTGTTCACATAGCCGACGACACAGTAGAGTATCAGGCCGAGCATGCCGACATTCGGAATTGCGAAGGAGAAGTAATACATGGGCGCCGTAATCGCGCAGAAACGGTAGGCTCGCCTGTTTCCGAAGACGCGGTCCGCCATGTAGGAGCCGATGACGCCGAAGATGGAGCCAAGGGCTATGTCGAGGGTAATGAACTGCGAAGCCTCAAGCTGGGTGAGCCCCAGGCCCTTCGGCGTCGCCGCATAGAGATAATAGATGAAGATGGCGCTGAAGCCGTAGCTTGTGACGCTGCCCATCATGTACTTGAAACTGACAATACCGACACCAAAGGGATGGCCGATAAAGCAGGTCTCGTTTTGCAGTTTTTTGATTTCTTCCTGCCGAGCCCTCTCCTTCTCTGCCGTTGCAAGCGCTTCCATACCGAAAACCTCCTGTTCAAAGTTGAATCAATGCCGAACAAAACGCCCGTGAAAAACGAACCTCCTCTCCTCCTTGATGCGCGCCCGGTTTTATGCATAATCCGTGCTGTTTTGCATAAGCGTATCATATCTTTCAGCATTTACAAGTACAACCCCGGCTTTATTTACAGATTTTTGTGTACTATTCCCGAAATATAAAAAAAGAATGTCCGCACACCGGCATTTCGCCGGTGTGCGGACATTCTTACTCTTGTATCTTACTTTGCGGACGGGCTCAGTCCTTCTTGTCGATGCCCATGCCGTGTGCCAGAGGCTTCTGCAGTACCAGGATAATCACAGCTGCCGCGACAACTGCGACACCGATGATCAGGAAATACATGGACTCACTGCCCTCTTTGTAGAAGTTCGCAGCAAGCGCCGAGAGGCTTGCGCCGGTCGACTGTCCCATGGACCAGATGGTGAGCATCTGCGTTGCGAAGGCCGCCGGTGCGACGATGGTCGCCGCAGAGGTTCCCGCGGACCAGCAGATTGCCTCGCCGACGGTGTAGACCGCGTAGAAGCTGATGAGCCAGAGCGGACTAGCCTTTTCACCCGGTGCGTAAATCTGGAAGGGCAGGACCATAATCAAAATCGAAATGCCGTAGCAAAGCGTGCCGATGCCCATCTTGCCCGGGGTGGTGGGCTGCTTCTTGCCGAGCTTTGCCCAGAGACCCGTAATCAGAGATCCGAAGAGGATGGAGAAAATCGACTGCAGGGTCACGAAGGAAGCCGGGGTGATCTCCTTGCCGAAGAAGTTCATGTTCACCGAAGTCTCCGCATAGATGCTGAGCACGGTGTTACCCTGGTAAGAGACCAGGTTCGTGAAGCAGTAGGCAATGAAAATCGGAATAATGAAGAGCACGCGGCGCTTCTCTTCCGGCTTGGTCTTCGGACTGGAAATCACATAAACCAGGTAAATCGCCGGCAGGAAGACTGCGACCGAGCTCACCGTATTTGCAAACTGCTTAATCGTGATGATGCGGTTGCTGAAGAGGTATGCGAGGATTGCCGCGATGATCGCAACAATGCCCGCAAGCACGAAGACTGCCTTCTTTCTGGTTGCCTCCGGGAACGGATCCGCAGGCTCCTCTGCGATGCTGCCGAAAACGCGGCGCTCCGTCGAGAGGAATATCGTGGAACCAACCACCGATGCCGCCGCGCAGAGCGCGAATGCAGCGTGGTAGCTAAAGAGCAGCGCAATGGTTCCGGTCACGGCCGGAATTGCGGAGCCGATGTTTGCAATGATGTAGATGTACGCGAAGGCGCTGTCTCGTCTCGCATCGCCCTGCTGATAGAGCTTTGCGGTCAGCGTGTTCATGGACTGGCCCGCAATCATGCTGTTGCAGAGCAGAAGGCCGGTTGCAACTGCGTAGCCGATGACGCCGGAGCCCGGAATCGCAAGGATCATGTAGGGAATCGGCGCTATTATATTCATGATGCGCAGGGCCTTCCGGACACCGAAGACACGGTCCGCCATGTAGGAGCCGACCACACCGCAGATAACCACGAGTGCAAAGTAGAGCGACAAGAGCTGTGCCGCCTCTGTCTTATCGAAGCCGAGACCGACCGGCGCTTCTTTGTAGAGATAGTAGATTAGGATTGCCGTAAAACCGTAGTAGGAAAAGGAGTTACACAAATACCGTAGACATATCGTGAGCAAGCCTTTCGGATGCCCCAGAAAACTGCGATCTTTGAAAATCGCCTCATTGTCAAGCATAGGTCTGCCTGCCATGGTCTTCCCCTTTCTGTTGGCTCTGATTCGCGCAGAGCGTCGCGGTGTACTATCCCGAAAAACAAAGGCTGCCGAACCCGTTTGACAACGGGCCCGACAGCGCAACTTACATTTTAAATGTGCTGAGGTTTGTTTCCGTTTTGTTCGGTTGTTTAAGCCGCCTGCTTCGAGAAGCCCATCTCCTTTGCGAGCTTCTTGGAGACGAGGAGAATGATGAAACCGACCAGGAAGGTGCTTCCGCCGATGAGCAGGAAGTAGATGGTCTCGCCGCCTTCCTTGTAGAAGTTCGAAGCGAGGTTCGAAAGGCTTGCGCCTGCCGTCATGGACATACTCCAAGTCTGCATCATCTGGGTTGCGAACGCTGCCGGTGCGAGTGCGGAAGCGGATGCGCTACCTGCCGGATAGGAGATACCCTCACCGATGATAACGACCATGTAGAATGCAACAAGCCAGAACGGGCTGACCTTCACGCCCGGTGCATAGAGCTGGAACGGAAGGATCATGATCAGGGTGCCGACACCGTAGAGCATGGTACCGAAGCCCATCTTCCACGGGGTGGACGGCTGCTTGTCGCCGAGCTTACTCCAGAGACCGGTGATGATGGAACCGAAGACGATTGCCATGATAGCCTGGAGCGTCATGTAGATGGTCGGGGAAACCTCGTGACCGAAGAAGTTGAGGTCAACGCTGGTCTCCGCATAGATTGCGAGAATCGTGGTAGCCTGGTACCAAACCATCATTGCAAAGGAGCTTGCGATGAACATCGGGATGATGTAGAGGAGCTTGTGCGCCTCTTCTCTCGTGGTCTTCTTGCTCTTGTACATGAAGACGAAGTAACCTGCCGGCAGGAACAGGGTGATGGTGCTGACCGTGTTCGAGAAGTTCGCAATGGTCGCGATGCCGCTCAGGAAGATAGCCGCAAGGAAGCCGCAGAATGCAAGCGTTCCGACGATGAGGTACATGATAGCTTTCTTTCTCTGTGCCGGCGGAAGCGGATCGTCCGGTTCCATACCGATCGGGCCGAAAGCTCTCTTCTCAAAGAGAAGATAAACGAGAGAGCCGAGTGCGCCGAGGATACCGAGCACAAAGAAGGTGAAGTGGTAACCCGCAACCTTAGCGAGCGTACCTGCGACGATCGGAGACATAGCACCGATGTTCGAAAGCACGTAGGTGATTGCGAACGCACCGTCACGTCTCTTATCGCCCTTTGCGTAGAGCTTACCCATCAGGGTGTAGAGCGAGCTTCCGCAGATCATTGCGTTGACGTTACCGAGCGCGTACTGCATGATAACACCCGTCATGCCGAGGCCCGGAATCGCAAGCAGGAAGTACAGGAACGGTCCGGTAAAGTTAACAAAGCGATATGCTTTTCTGTTACCGAAGACGCGGTCCGACATGTAGGAACCGATGACGCTGAAGATGGAACCGAGTGCCGAGTTCAGGGTGATCATCTGAGACGCCTGAACCTTGGTGAGGCCGAGGCCTTCCGGTGCCGTTGCGTAGAAATAGTAGATGAGAATCGCGCTCATGCCGTAGCTGGTGAGCGAGGTCATGAAGAACTTAAAGCTGACGATTCCGATACCGAACGGATGGCCGATGAAGCAACGCTCATTCTGAAGTTTCTCGAGTTGAGCCTGCTCCTCCTTTCTCTTTGCATCCAGTTCTGTGTTTACAGCTGCTTCCATAAAATCCTCCTGTCTGAATTAAAACCGTAATTCTGATAGAAAAACAAAAGTAACTGCAAGTGTTACTTGCTCCCCCTCCTAGTTACTCCCTGTTATTTTACGGACAGAGCCGAGCTCGCAACTCGCTGCCCCACAGGGTTATCTGCATTGTTCCTCCTCTCTCGAAATATCATATCGCAGGCAGAGAGCGCCGTAGCGCCCTCCGTGCTGCGGATACTGTTGTGTTTATTGCTCGTCGCCGTGGCCGGTGCCAATGCCCATGCCCTTTGCGAGCTTTTTGCTGAAAATCACGACAATCGCGCCGCAGAGCGTTACCGCCGCGCCGATGGCGAGGAAGTAGAGGCTCTCGGTACCCTCGCGGTAGAAGTTCACCACGAGCGAACTCAGGCTTGCGCCGGTCGACTGACCCATGGCCCAGACCGTCATCATCTGCGTCGAGAATGCGGCCGGTGCCACATGCGATGCCGCCGACTCTCCGGCCGGGGTGACAATCGCTTCACCGATGGTCATGATTGCGAAGAAAACGACCAGCCACATGGGGCTCACCTTGACATCCGCCGGGAAGAGGCTGAACGGAATGATCATAAAGAGAATCGAAATTCCGTAAAGTGCCGTGCCGATGCCCATCTTCGCGGGTGTGGACGGCTGCTTCTTGCCGAGCTTACCCCAGATTCCGGTCAGAACCGCACCGAAGATGACAGCGAAAAAGGCGTTGAGCGTCCAGTATGCCGCCGGGGTGATTTCAAAGCCGAAGAGGTTGCGGTTTACGTTGGTCTCCGCATAAATCGCAAGCACCGTGGTCGCCTGATAGTTCACAAGTAACGTAAAGCTGGCAGCGATAAACATCGGAATGATGTAAACCAGACGAGCCCGTTCCTCTTTTGTCGTCTTTGGACTCAACATAATATACAACAAATATGCCACGGGCGCAACTACACCTACACTACTTACCGCATTCGCAAACTGGGTGATGGTGATAATCCGATTTGTGAACAGGAAGCTGAGCAGCGCTGCGACCACCGCGACGCCGGCAACCAGCTTTAAGACAGCCGTGCGGCGCGCCGCAGGCGGCAGCGGATCGTCCGGCTCCGTGCCGATGATGCCGAAGGACTTCTTCTCACTCACGATGAAGAAGATGGAACCGATCAGCGAGAACACCGCGCAGGCAAGGAAGGCCGTGTGGTAGCCCGCTACCAGTGCAATGGTTCCGGTGATGCCGGGAACGCAGGCGCCGATGTTCGAAATGACGTAGGTGATTGCGAATGCGCTGTCCTTTCTGGTGTCGCCCTTCTTATAGAGCTTTGCGGTCAGCGCATCCATGCTGCGGCCGCCGAGCATGCTCGAGAAGAGCATCATACCCTGCGCGCCCGCATACCCCGCAATGCCGAGGCCCGGAATTGCGAGCAGGAGGTAGGCAATCGGCATTACGATACAGGTCAGCCGGATTGCCGTACGCGGTCCGAATACGCGGTCTGCCATGTAAGAGCCGATGACGCCGCAGATGATAACCAGTGCGTAGTAGAGCGAGAGGAGCTGCGAGGCCTCGGTCTTCGTGAGCCCCAGTCCCTCCGGAAGTGCTGCGTACAGGTAATAAATCAGAATCGAGGTGAGTCCGTAGTAAGAAAACGAATTGCACATGAACTTGAGTCCGATGGTGAGCACGCCGACCGGGTGTCCCACGAATCTCTTGTCCGCCTGAATCTTTTCAATTTCTCTCTGTTTTTCTTCCGCCGACAAAACTTTTACGTCCTGCATAGCCTTATCCCCCTACTGTATTCGACTCAGACCTGATTTTCCTTGCACCAAGTTGCCAGTGTTTCCGCAATTTCCTTCATGCTGCCCTCGCCGAAGGGATTCTGGAAGCCTGCCTGCTGCAGAAGGTCGGAGTAAGTCTCGCTGCCGCCCTTCTTCACGAGTTCCACATAGCGCTTCCAAGCTTCCTTCTCATCCTTCAGGTGAAGGGCAAAGAACTGGAGTGCCGCGGTTCTCGCAAGGCAGTAGTCAATGAAGTAGAACGGGAATTCGTAGATGTGCTTCTGCTTCTGCCAAGCGCCGCCGTCCGCATAGAACGGAAGACCGTCGTTGTCAATCCACGGGCGATACTTCTTGTCGAGCTCAAGCCAGACCTGATTCCGCTCCGCGGGGGTGAGCTCCGGCTTCTGGTAGACAATGTGCTGGAACTCATCGACCTGGCAGCCGTAGCAAGTTGCAACCAGCGCATCCTCTGCGTGCTGCAGCTGGTACTTCGCCGTATCCTTTCCGAAGAAGAGGTGGTGGAAGGGCGAGGTCAGGAACTCCATCGAGGTGGAGTGAATCTCGCAGGTCTCCATGGCCGGCTCGACGAGCTCAAGCGTGAGACCGAGCTTGTTGCCCACATAGCCCTGGAACGCATGTCCCATCTCGTGGGTAATCGTATCGACGTCAAAGGCGCTGCCGTTCCAGTTCGCAAACACGAAGGGACCGTAGCCGCTCACATTGTACATGTAAGCGCCGAGGAGCTTGCCGGGCTTGGTCAGCACGTCGAAGCTCTCGTTTTCAAACATCCAGTCGATGAACTCCTGTGTCTCCGGGCTCAGCTCGTCGTACATCTTCTTGCACATTGCGAGCATGTAGTCGGAATCGCCTGCCGGCTCCGGGTTGCCGTCCTTAAAGCAAATATCGAGGTCGTAGAGCTTCGGGTTCTCGATGCCGACGCGCTGCATGCGGAGATCCATGAGCTGCTTTGCGACCGGGACCAAGTCTCTTGCGACCTGCTCTCTGTAGTTCTCGATGTCCTTCATGTCGTAGCCGATGCGGCCCATGCGGAGGTAGGAGAGCTCGGAGTAGTCGCGATAGCCCATGCGACGCGCCTGCTCGTTGCGGTTCTGAATCATGCGGCTGAAGATGTCGTCGAGCTTCTCGTGGTGCTCGTCGAACCACTTGCCGTCGGTCTCGCGCGCAGCACGGCGGGTCGCGGAATCCTTGCCGCCCATCATGTAAATCGCAAGCTGCGGGAGCGTCATCTGCTTGCCCTCAAACTCGACCATATAGCTCGCGTAGAGCTCGTCATACTCCTGAACCAGTGCGTTGTCCTCTCTCTGGAGGTCAATGACGCTCTCATCCGCAGCGTCCAGCGCGACCTGCATCTTCTTCGGCAGAATCGATCCGAACTTATCCGCGAGAACCTGCAGCTTCGGGTGCTCGAGGAGCGCCTTGTAGAGCTGGTTCTGCGTGTTGTAATAACTCGGCGAGACACTGTTGAAATATGCCTTCTCTCCAAGATAAAACTCATCCTTGGTGTTCATTGTATTGCGGATATAGACGGTTCTGTCCGAGAGATTGAATTCGGTGCTGAGGCGCTGGTGCGCTGCCCAGATATCCAAAATTTCCTCGTCGGTCTCCGCTTTTTTGACCCGCTCAATGAGGGCTTTGTAATCCTCCTCAATGCGCGCGACATTCGGACGGCGGTATTCAAGTTCGCTGAATTTCATGCTCTTTCTCCTTCCACAACTGTCTGATGATCCCCGTATTGCTTCAATTTTGGTCCAGGATGTTTTGCCTTTCTTTATGAATCCCGCGCTTTTGCACGAAATGCCACCCTGATAATCAGGCGTATTATAGCACTATTCCCCAAAGCTGCCTAGTCATAGCGGCAGCGCTTCGGATATGGACATTTACGCTATCTGCTATCGGCTTATAAAATATCCGTTCTAAGTTTTCACACCTCGCCGTTATAAGCGATACAAAATCGGACGAAAGCCGGAATATACGCGGATTCATTCGAGCATAAAAAAAGAGAGAACCGAAAGGTTCTCTCTTTCCGTATCGTTTTTACTCACTGTCAGAAAATCGGGACAACCGCGCCCTGGTACTTATTCTCAATGAACTGCTTGATCTCGGCGGTCGTAAGTGCCTTCACCAGAGCCTGGGTCTTCTCGCTGTTCTCATCGCCCTCGCGAACCACAACGATATTTGCGTAGGTCTTCGCCGCGACGGAATCCGCAGCCTCGGTTGCAAGCGCATCCGCAACTTTCAGGCCGGAAGCGATGGCAAAGTTGCCGTTCACAACGCCGAAGTCGACGTCCTGGAGGGAACGCGGAACCTGTGCCGCCTCGACCTCGACAATCTCAATGTTGTGCGGGTTCTCGACAATATCCTGCTTGGTCGCATTGATATCCGTGTTGTCCTTCAGCGTGATGAGGCCCTGATCCGCAAGGAGCAGCAGCGCTCTCGCCTCGTTCGTCACATCGTTCGGAACCGCAATCTTTGCGCCGTCCGGAAGGTTCTTCAAATCCTTCGACTTACCCGCATAGATGCCGAAGGGCTCGTAGTGAATTGCCGCCACACTGACTAACTTCGTGCCTCTCTCCTTGTTGAAGTTCTCAAGGTAGGGCAGGTGCTGGAAGTAGTTTGCATCAAGGCTCTTCGACTCGAGTGCAAGGTTCGGCTGCACATAATCGGTGTACTCAACCACCTTGAGCTCATACCCCTCTGCCTTGAGTGCCTCCTTTGCAGCCTCCAGAATCTCCGCGTGCGGGGACGGGGATGCGCCGACCGTGATGACCTTGTCGCCGGTAGCCTCTGCCGCGCTGCTGCCTGCCTCACTGCTGCCCGCTGCGCTGCTGTCTCCCGAAGCGCTGCTCTCCGCCTTCTTCTGGCTTCCGCAAGCCGTGAGCAGAGACAGTCCGAGAAGCGTTGCCGCTAAAAATACCTTTTTCTTCATTTTTGTTTCCTCCCAAATCTTGTTGTTTGTTTGATGTCTATGATATGCCGCCGACGGCGGAATCAAAGCGTGTTGTCTCAGCGCGCGCGCTTATCGGCGCGGCGCGACAGGAATAAGAAGAACTCCTGTATCAGTTGGACGATGATCACAAGGACCACGACCGTCACCATCATCACATCCATGCGATAGCGATAATAACCGTAGTTGATGGCCAGCGTTCCAAGACCGCCGCCGCCCACAAAGCCTGCCATGGTCGAGTAACCGAGTATCGTTGTAATAGATATCGCGGCGCCGGTGAGCAGCGAGGGCATGGACTCCGGCAGCATGACCTTCCAGATAATCTGGAAGTTGCTTGCCCCCATCGACTTTGCCGCCTCAACGATACCGGCGTTCATCTCCTTTAAGGAGCTCTCCACCATGCGGGCAATGTAGGGCGAGGCCGCAATGACCAGCGGCACGACCACCGCGCTCGGTCCGAGTGTGGTCCGGACAATGAAGCGGGTAATCGGTAGCACCGCGAGCAACATGATGATAAAGGGCACCGAGCGCAGAATGTTGATGATAATACCGAGCAGGGTGTTTACGATGATGTTCGGCTGTATGCCGTCCCGGTCCGTGACAACCAGGAGAATGCCGAGCGGTATGCCGATCACATAGGACAGAAAGGACGAGAGAAAGACCATGTAGACCGTCTCTTTTAGGCCGAGCAACAACATGTCTACAATCTGTGAATTAAAAATCACTGTTCTTCACCTCCTCCAGATTGACGCCCCGCTCGCGCAGGTAGTGGATGAGCTTCATCGCATCCGCTTCGTTCTCCGGAAGCTGGAGCACCATCTGTCCCGCCGCCTTACCGCCGATTTCCTTGGTCGCCGCAAAGAGGATGTTCACCGGCAATTGACAGCCGAGTATCATGTTTGCGATGACGGGCTCAAAGGCGGAGCGTCCGTCGAAGGTCACGCGTATCTTCTTCGAAGCGCCGAATTCTTCCTGGCGCACATCGCCGCCCAGAATGAGCTCGCGCCCTATCTTTGACTGCGGCGCGGAGAAGATGCGCTGCACCTCTCCCTCCTCCGCAATGCGGCTCTGGTCGATGATGGCGACGCGGTCGCAGACCGCCTCGATGACCGACATCTGGTGGGTGATCATGACGACCGTGATGCCGAGCGTCCGGTTGATATCCCGGATGAGATTCAGAATAGACTCGGTCGTGTTCGGGTCGAGCGCCGAGGTCGCCTCGTCGCAGAGCAGCACGCGCGGCTCGGTCGCAATGGCTCTCGCGATGGCGACTCGCTGCTTCTGTCCGCCGGAGAGCTGTGCCGGATAGGCCTTCTCGCGGTCCGCGAGCCCCACCAGATTCAGAAGTTCTCTGGCCCTTGCCTCCGCCTTCACCCGTTTCATGCCGCCGAGTTCCAAAGGAAAGCAGACATTCTTAAGCACATTTCTCTGCTCCAGGAGGTTGAACTGCTGGAAAATCATGCCCATCGAGCGGCGCACTTCGCGCCGGTCCCTCTCTTTCATCTGCGACAGGCTCACACCGTCAAAGAACACATCGCCCGAGGTGGGGCGCTCCAAATAGTTGATACAGCGGACCAGCGTCGACTTGCCTGCGCCCGAGAGTCCGATGATGCCGTAAATCTCGCCGTGGCGTATGCTTAAGTTGACATCATCCAATGCGTGGACCACGCCGTTCGCCGTCTTAAATTCCTTGACCAGATGACTGATTCGTATGATATCGACTGCCATACCCGCCTCCTCTCTTTCACTGATATGTGGCATTGTAAAGAAATGCGCGCGCCCTGTCAACGCGGGCGCGCGCATTTGCTCATACTATATCTCTATCTGATTCTATTACTTTTTTTAATAGCTTTCATCAGCCGCAGAGATCCACGATGACCTGCGCAAAAATCTTTGCCGAAGTCAGGAGTTCCTCTACGTTTGCCTGCTCATCCGGCGCGTGCATACGCGTGTCGCTGCCCGGATAGAAGGCACCGAAGGCAACGCCGTTCTTCAAGTCGTGAACATAGGTGCCGCCGCCCATTGCGACCGTACCGCCCGGCAGACCGGTGTAGGCCTCAAAGACGCGGTTCAGTTCCCGCACAAAGGGCGAATCCGCCGAAACCGCGTGCGGCGCGCGAAGCCGTCTGCCGTCGAAGACAAGGCCGTAGCGCCCGAAAGCCGCCTCGCAGGTCTTCACGAGACCCGCGCCGTCCATCGTGACCGGATAGCGGCAGTCAAAGAGACCGTGCAGGGAAGTCTCGTCAATCGAGAGTTTCGAGAAGGTCAGGGTGAGCGGGCCGCTCTCCTTGTCCTCGAATGCGACGCCGAGCGATGTTCCGTTCGTCTCGCCGTAAGGCATGAGGGCCACGAGTCCCTGAACGGCCTCCGTGAGCTTATTCTTCGCAAGCGGCAGGAGGGAGACAAAGAGCAGGAGGCCGGTCAGCGCGTTCTTGCCGGATTCCGGCGCCGCCGCATGGGCGTTTCTGCCGCTGACTTCCACCTTCTGCAAGGTCACGTGACCCTGCTCTTCGGCCGCCGTCCCCTCCCGGGTGCTGATCGCCGAGATCTCGATTTTCAAGCCGGTCTGCTTCCGCACCGTGTCCGCGGTCACATCGAGCACCATGCGCGGCACACCCGCGAGCACGGCACTTGCCCGCGGCGGCACCGCGTTCTCAATGCTGCCGCCGGTCAGCGAGATGAGGCGCGCGCCGCTCGTCTCCGCGGTAAAGTTGAGGGAAAACTCACCTGCGAGTCTGCCCTTCTCCATGTTGACCACCGGGTACTCCGCATCCGGCGAAAAGGTGCAGGGTGCCTCCTTCTCCGTCGCGTAGTAGTGCGCAATGCAGCCGGAACCGCTCTCCTCGTCGGTGCCGAGGATCAGGCGCACGCTTTTTTTGAGCGGAATGCCGAGTTCCTTGACCGCGCGCAGCGCGTAGAGCGCCGCGACCGCCGGTCCCTTGTCGTCCGCGACACCGCGGCCGTAAAGAACGCCGTCCTTCTCAATCGGCTCGAAGGCCTCGGTCACGGTCCAGTCACCCTGGCCCGGTACCACGTCGAGGTGCGCCAGAATATCGAGCTCGCGCTCGCCCTCGCCGAGGTCCGCCGCAAGGACATAGTTCTCGTAGTTCTTGGTTGCAAGACCGTAGCCCTTCAGCATTTCCTCCGCTGCCAAGAGCGCGCGGTAGGGACCGTCTCCGAACGGCTTGCCGGGCTCCGCGGCGCCCTTACTCGAATCAATGCGGCAGAGGGTCTTCACATCCCCCAAAAATGCCTCTCTGTGTGCATCCACCCACGCCGAAATCTGTTCCTTGTGATTCATACCGTTCGCCTCCTTCTCTCTGCCTCTGTATTTGTCTTATATCTTCAGGATTTGCCAAACTCAAGAAGCTTGAGCCCCGGATTGCGCTCTTCCACCATTCTGACACTCCAGGGGTGGGTAAAGAGCAGCAGGGGTTCTCCCTTCAAATTCTGAATCGCTTTCATGTCGCTAGTGCCCTGAATCTTATCGACATCCACCTTTTCCGGCTCGTCGATCCAACGAATGTACTCGTAGGGCAGGGTATCCAACCTCACCTCTACATTATACTCCGCTTTGAGGCGGTACGTCAGCACTTCAAACTGAAGAACACCGACCGCACCGACAATAATCTCTTCCATACCGGTGTTGCGCTCCTGGAAAATCTGAATCGCACCCTCCTGCGCAATCTGCTCTATGCCCTTGGTAAACTGCTTTCGCTTCATCGTGTCGATCTGGCGCACTCTCGCAAAGTGCTCCGGGGCAAAGGTCGGAATGCCTTCGAACTCAATGCGTTCCCGCGCATTTTCCAGCGTGTCGCCGATTGCAAAGATGCCGGGATCGAAGACACCGATGATATCGCCCGCGTAGGCGGTCTCGACGATCTTCCGCTCGTCCGCCATCATCTGCGTCGACTGGTTCAGACGTATCTTTCGACCGCCCTGCACATGCGTGACCTCCATGCCGGCCTGATACTCGCCCGAGCAAATGCGCATGAAAGCAATGCGGTCGCGGTGTGCCTTGTTCATATTCGCCTGGATTTTGAAGACAAAGGCAGAGAAGAAGGCATCTTTCATCGGGTTCACCTCACCCGTCGTCGTCTTTCTGGCGAGCGGAGAGCTTGTCATCTTTAAGAAGTGCTCGAGGAAGGTCTCGACACCGAAGTTCGTGAGTGCGGAACCGAAGAAAACCGGCGTCAAATCGCCGCGGGATACGCGCTCCATGTCGAGCTCATCACTTGCACCGTCGAGAAGCTCGCTCTCTTCAAGGAGCTGCTCGAGGAAATCTTCGCCGATTACGCTGCCGAGCTTCTCATCCTCCAGGGAGAGTTCCTTGGTCGCAATCTCCTGCATGCCGGCGTGTGCCGCCTGGAAGGTCGTGATTTTCTTTGTGTTCCGGTCAAAGACGCCCTTAAAGTTCTTGCCGGAGCCGATCGGCCAGTTCACCGGGCAGGTGCGTATGCCGAGCAACTCTTCGATCTCGTCAGTCAGCGAGAAGGGATCTCTCGCCTCGCGGTCCATCTTGTTGATGAAGGTAAAAATCGGAATGTGACGCAGGGTGCATACCTTAAAGAGCTTGCGCGTCTGCGCCTCCACACCTTTCGAAGCATCAATCACCATGACCGCCGAATCCGCCGCCATCAGCGTGCGATAGGTATCCTCCGAGAAATCCTCATGTCCCGGCGTATCCAGAATGTTGATGCAGAAGCCCTCGTAATTGAACTGCAGCACCGAGCTCGTGACAGAGATACCTCTCTCCTTCTCGATGTCCATCCAGTCACTGACCGCATGCTTACCTGTCTTTCGCCCCTTGACCGAACCGGCCAGATTGATGGCGCCGCCGTAGAGCAATAATTTCTCGGTCAGCGTCGTCTTTCCCGCGTCCGGGTGGCTGATAATCGCGAAGGTCCGCCGCTTTTTAATCTCCTCAAATTCGCCTGCCACTTGCGCCTCCTGTCGTTGTTTTTCCCGTCAATCTATGTTATAAAACCCTAGAATATGCTGTTTTTGCGCGGGAAATTATATCATATTTCCGCGCGGAAAGGAAGGAATCATGATACTCGCCATTGATATGGGCAACTCCAATATTGTAATCGGCGGCATCGACGAGACGAATACGCATTTCATGGAGCGCATCACGACCGACACACGGAAGACAGATCTCGAATATGCCGTGAGCTTAAAGAGCATACTCGATCTCCATCACATCCAAGCCGAGGAGCTGGAAGGCGCCATCCTATCGAGCGTGGTTCCCCCGCTGAACGCAGTCATCACCGAGGCAGTGCAGAAGGTCACCGGCCTCACTTGCAAGCTGGTCGGCGCCGGCATGAAGACGGGCATGAACATACGCATGGACGACCCGAAGCACATCGGCTCCGATTTGATTGTCGACTCCGTCGCGGCCAAGGCAAATTATCCGCTGCCCATCATTGTGATTGACATGGGCACGGCGACCTCGATTACAGCGCTCGATCGAAACGGCGACTATGTGGGCGGTGTCATTCACCCCGGACTCCGTGTCTCGCTGAACACTCTGAGCGGCAGCACGGCGCAGCTCCCCTCGATCGATTTAGAGTCCCCGGGGCGGGCTCTCGCCAAGAATACGATAGAAGCCATGCAGAGCGGCATACTCTACGGCACCGCCGGCATGCTGGACGGCATTTTGACCCGCATGGAGGAAGAGCTCGGCAGCAAGGCGACCATCGTCGCGACCGGCGGCCTGGCGCGCTTCGTGACCCCGCTCTGCTCGCATCAAATCGAGTTCGACGATCTCCTGCTCTTAAAGGGCCTGCTGATTCTATACCGCAAAAACAGCTGAGCGCGGCGGTGTTTATGCCGCCTTCCGCGGCACAAAAAAAAGAGAGCCGAGGCTCTCTTTTTTTTATGCTCACTTCCGGCTCTTTAAGAAGTCCGGAATATTGATCTGCACGTTTTTATTCTGACGCGGCTCAAAGCTGTAAGCGCCCTGCTGCGGCTGTGCCGGCTGCTCCGGCTGCCGGAACTGCTGCTGCGGCTGCTGATACTGCTGCTGCACCGGCTGCTGGTACTGGGGCTGCTGATACTGCGGCTGTGCCGACTGCTGCTGCGGCTGCTGGAACAGCGGGTTCATGGTTCCGTTGAAGCCCGCGGTCTGCTGCTGCGGCTGTACCGGCTGCTGCTCCTGCTGGGGTGCTGCCTGTCCCTGCTGCGGCTGTGCGACGCGAATCGGTGTGCCCTGCTTCGCTGCGTTGGCCTGCGCGTTTCTGCGATAGCCCGCCGCGCGCTGCTCCTTTGCCTGCTGGCTTGCCGCCTGGTCGAGGCCGGTTGCGATAACGGTAATCGAGCACTCATCCTGTGCGTTCTCGTCGTACATTGCGCCGAAGATGATGTTCGCATCATCTCCCGCCAGCTCCTGTACGTAACTCGCCGCTTCATTCGCCTCGATAAGGCTGATGTCACCCGAGATATTGATGATGATATTGCTTGCGCCGTCGATCGTGGTCTCAAGCAGCGGAGATGCGCAGGCAATCTTGACTGCCTCGATTGCCTTGTCGTCGCCGTGCGCCTTACCGATACCGATGTGCGCAATGCCCTTGTCGGTCATAACGGTCTGCACATCCGCGAAGTCGAGGTTGATGAGACCCGGCATATTGATGAGATCCGTGATGCCCTGCACTGCCTGCTCGAGCACTTCGTCCGCCTTGCCGAAAGCCTCCGGCATAGAGGTGCGGCGATCCACAATCTCAAGGAGCTTATCGTTCGGAATCACAATGAGGGTGTCGACCGAATCCTTGAGATGCTCGATGCCCGAGAGCGCGTTGTTCATGCGCTGCTTGCCCTCAAAGTTAAACGGCTTGGTCACGACACCGACCGTGAGTATCCCCATCTCTTTTGCGATGCGCGCAATGACAGGTGCCGCACCGGTACCGGTTCCGCCGCCCATGCCGCAGGTCACAAAGACCATGTCCGCATTCTTCAGCGCTTCCGTCAAATCTTCGGTGCTCTCCTCCGCCGCTTTTTCGCCGACCTCCGGCTTTGCGCCGGCACCGAGACCGCGCGTAAGCTTCTCTCCGATCTGCATGACGGTCGAGGCCTTGCAGAACTGGAGCGCCTGCTTATCGGTGTTGATGCCGATAAACTCTACCCCTTCGATGTTCTCGTCGATCATGCGGTTCACTGCATTGTTGCCTGCGCCGCCAACGCCGACTACGATGATCTTTGCAGTATTATCGTCTTCGTTCAGTTTGATCTCTAACAAGGTACCTGCCTCCTGTAACTGCTTATTCACAGATTCTTTCACACTGGATAATATGGTCTATCATACTTATTTTTCGGGAAAAGTGCAAGCAGCTTTGCGATTTTAGGGCTGTGCGGGCCGAAACGAGTAGGTTCCGTCCGCCCTCCTCTCCTGAAAATCCAAAATTCCGGCCGCATCACCCAATCTGGGAAGCGCCGTCGAGAGATCCTTACACCTCTCCTCCGTCTCCTGCGCGCCGCCGAAGAGCACGGTGATTTTGCCGCAGGAAAGAGTTGCGCGGTAGGCGCTGTCAAAGGAGACCTCTTCCGCACGGATATCGTTTTCCCGGAGGTTGTAGAGCAGATTGCCGACGATGGTTCTTCCGTTGCGATCGTCCGAGAGCAGATACTCGCCGACACCGACTGTTCCGTTCTGCAGACCGGAAACCAGCGGATAGCCCGGAATCGCCTCCTGCACACTCTCCACGACACGTAGTTCGCGGTCAAAATAGAAATCCGCACTCATATAACGTACATAGCCGAGCACGTTTTTTTCGTGCAGCACGAGTTCCACGGAAAACGGTGAAGTAAATCGAATTTCATAGTCGTCGAGAAACGCCGGTTGCTTTTTTTTACGCTGACGGCACTCGAGAAAAAGCTCTGCCGTGCGCATACCTTCCGCACGGGGCAGGAGCAGTTTACGCGCCTCTTCCTCGCTGTAAATCCGGTTGCCCCGCACGGTGACCTTCTCGATGCGGACAAAATAAATTGCCGCCGCGGCGAGCGCCGCCAGCAAAATCAAACTGCCGAGCAGGATTTTGATTCGCAGTTTCATAGCGGTTTCTCCGGGCGCACTTCTCTGGAAACCGAGAGCACCAATGCAATCTCGGCCATAAAGCAGAGCAAGGAGGTGCCGCCGCTGCTCACAAAGGGCAGGGTAACACCGGTATTCGGCATGGCGCCGGTCACAACCATGATGTTCATCGCGGTGTGTAAGAAAATATGAATCGCAACGCCGCCGCAGAGCAGCGCCCCGTAGCGATCCGGCGCCTTAAGCGCGGTCCGTATGATGCAAAACAAAAGGCTCAGGTAAAAGAGCAAGAGGATGCAGATTCCGACCAGGCCGAGTTCCTCGCCGATTACCGCGAGAATGATATCGTTTGCGGCTTCGGGGAGGTCCCGCTTGATATAGCCTCTGCCGATGCCGGTTCCCAGCCAGCTGCCGATGCTTAAGCCGAACTTACCGCCGGTCACCTGATCCGGCTGTCCCCGCAACTTTGTCACCGGATGCAGCCAGTTGTCAATGCGCCCGATCTGGTAGGCCTTCAAAAACGGCATTTGTTTGTAGTAGTTCAAGACGATCCAGAGCACAAAGGCCGCCAGTAGGATGATCCCGATGTGTATGCGGGTGCTCTTGACGCCGAGAAAGGTGATGAAAAACACCAGACTCGCGATCAGAAGGCCGGTGCTCAGGTTCTGGCGCGCGACCATGAGGGCCGGCACACCGCCGAAGACTGCCATCACCCAGATAATCCGCTCGGGTTTTTTCGCAAGCCGCCGATATTCGTTGACCAGATAGACCGCAAAGAACAAAATCAACGCGGTTTTCATAAACTCGGAGGGCTGGAAACTAATGCCGCCGATCTGAATCCAACGCGCCGCACCGTTTGCCCGTCTTCCGACCGCCATGGTCGCGACAATCAGAACGATTCCGGCAATGTAAGAGGTACACCAGCCGAGGCTCAGTAGGCGGTGGTAATCAATGAACGGTAAAAAAACCATGAGCGCAAGCCCGAGTCCCGCGTACATCGCCTGTTTTTTGACCGCACCGAGCGGATCGTCCAAACGAAACGAGGAGGCTGCGTAAATCATCGCGAGACCGTATAACACCAGAAGTACGGTAAAGCCGAAAATATAGCGGTCCGCCCGCCTGCGGGTCTTCTTTGCCTGCGCCCCGCTCGCACAGGGTACCGCAAAGAAGAGCGTATTCCACGGCTCTCCGATGCGTTTTTTTGTTCCGACCCGCTCCGGATAGACCGCTCTCACCTTGGATGCGCCGGCAACCCTGACGCGCGGCCCCGCACTTCGGTTCTGCGAAGCGGCCCTCCGCCTATTTTGCGGCGCAACCGGGCGCGGTCCCGCACTTCGGTTCTGCGAAGCGGCACTCCGTCTGTTTTGCGGCGTAACCGGGCGCGGTCCCACGCTTCGCCGCTGCGCCGCTCCCGGCTGTTTCCCGCGCGGCTCTCTCTGCTGCGCGTTCCTTGTCCCTGTTCCCCCGGACGGTTTCACCGTCATAATGCCCGCACGCACTCCTTAAATACTTTGCCGCGCACCTCGTAGTTCGGAAACATT
>ERZ773180.500-NODE-500-length-23366-cov-12.781906_pt1 | contig 23366 bp, 41 predicted proteins | sample MGYA00511080_ERZ773180 | MGnify/ENA primary metagenome ERZ773180 (study PRJEB29015, sample SAMEA2738175) | human oral metagenome | biome: human oral; feature: human-associated habitat; material: saliva | place: China | collected 2178 ...
GTGGTGTCCCGAAGAGGATTCGAACCTCCGACACCCGCTTTAGGAGTACAACAGAGATTATTGATATTTCAACATGTTGAAGAGGAAGTGCAACACTATAAATCACATCAATGCTGCAGCTTGATTTATTAGTTCGAAATCAACATGTGTATATATGTTGGCGGTCATGGCTATATCAGCATGTCCCATTAGATATTGAGCTGTTCGAATATCAACACCGCGCTTCTGCAAGTTGGTGCAGAATGTATGGCGCAAAGAGTATGCGGATATATCTGTTGCTAACGGATAAGGCGGTAAAAGCTCATTGCGATACACCTTGCATCCCATATCTATATTCATTAGTCTAGACAAGTGCGCCCAGGCTCTCCGCTTGTTATCTTTATTCAGGGCCTGGCCTTGCTGATTTTTGCAAAGCAATTCGAACGGAGATAATTTGCGCGGTAACAATTTAGCGAGGCCATCAACGATAGGCACATATCTATCTGCTGCCTTTGTTTTAGTTCCGCGAATATGTAAATATCGCTCACCATCTCGCATGACTATATCACGAAATTCAACTGCAGAGGCTTCGGAAGGGCGGCATCCCGCATAATACATCAATGCGAAATATACGGGCACATAATGTTGATTAAGTACATTCAAGAAGTGCTGCTCTTCTGATGTAGTTAATGAGCGCCTAGGATTGTAATAGCCAGAAGGCTTTACAAGATTTTCAGTAGGATCTATATTGATTAGCTTGTTGATTTTTGCGTACTTAAAAATAAAACGCAGCATCTGATATGTATCATTGATAGTTGCTTTTGATTTAGAACCTTTTAAATTCAAAACGCGCTGACACATGATAGGAGTTACATCCTTGATCAATAGAGCACCAATCTCATTGAGCACATATGATTTTAGTTTCTGCAAATACTTCTCGCGTGTTATTTCGCTCTGATTTACCTTGTATGTATCAACGCATTCAAGCGCCCACGATGCAACAGTGCGCCTTGCTGGATTCAGCACCTCATCGCGCTCAAGAGCCTGTTTCTTTAAAATGAGCTTTTCGATAACAGCGCGCTCTGTTTTTCCGCGCACAAAATAGCGCTTGCCGTTATATGTAAATGTTTTGGTAATCATTAAGGACCTCGATTAATAAAAAAAGAGGAGTCTATTAAGACACCTCTTTCCTTTGGCTATACAACCTTGTCATTTAGTATGGTGCGTGTAGCACTTTGTTTTATCACTATAGCACAATAATGGGAAAAAGAGTCAATAATTTATGGAAATTTCACGTTGTTTATTTATTCTTCGATTTCGTCGTCTTCTGTTATTTCAGATTTCTTTTCCACTGTCTGGCTTTCATTCTTTTTCACATTATTCTTTACCCAACATGTCTGAACTCCATCAATATGTTCTTTTAAAGTATCGGCAATACTTGACATACCCATTGGATCAAGTATAACATCAATACCTTCGCGACGAGCAACCTTTGCCGCTGGAACGAAATCACTATCTCCTGCAATTAAAATTATTTGGTCGACTTGTCTTCTGTATGCAAGAGATGCTATGTCAATTCCTAATTTCATATCCACACCTTTTTGTCTCCAGCTAGGAGAAAAATCCATCTCTGTTAAATCATCTAGTGTGATTTGGTTCTGTAATAAAGCTTTCATCCTGTTTGGCTTAATTGCGAAAGCCGCATCGGAATCAAGTAGATAACCTTTGCGAAGACACATTTTTCGCTGCTCCTTGAGGTAACTAAAGAATTCCAGTGTCCATTTATATGTATCTGTTTTCTCAAAATCTATATTTTTCTTTAAATAAGGATGATAGACAACCTTGGATAATGGATTACAGTCATAATAGAATATTCTATAAAGTTGTCTATCAGAACCAACGCAGTCCTTTGGATGAAGTTGTTTATTATCAGAATAAATATAAACATCATTTGTTCTAACCTTTTGTATATGCGACATACAATAGGCGTATAATTCGTTGGCTCTTGATTTAGGGTCTTTATGTCCCCAACGAGTTGCGGCTCTTTTTCTATAAAAACCACCATCAACAAATATAGCTGTTTTGTTCATTAATACCTCCTAAAATTAAAAGCTCTAGACCTCAGCCACACCCATATCCGCGGGTTGCCTACTATCTAGAGCAAAATAAACTTTATTATTAATGTACACGAAGTGTACCACTCCAGACACAAAAAGTCAATATATAAATATGTTTTTTTATTTACTTTTTCACCTTTTCAAGCTTCATCTTTTTCTCCACACCTAGTGCAGATGCTTTATAGGTAATATATTTGCCGTCGTAGGAGAATTCTTTTGTATCATCCTGGGATGCCATTAAGGCGCTTTCGTGCTTTTCTTTGTTAGCTGTTGAAGTCCATTTATAAACCTTTGTATATTTTTTTGGCTTTTCATATGTTCCAGACCAATATAGAGCTTTCGTATCATCGCTCATCCAATAGATCTCAATAGTATCCTCTGTAACGGTCGCCTGTTGCCATCCATCTTCGTCTCCGTTGACTTGCTTCCACTCGCCAGTTAGGTTATATGGCTTCTTTGGCTTGGATGCTTTCTGCTTGCTATTACAAGCTGTCATTCCAAATACAACGGTTAGCATTACTAATAGAGTGATTAATTTCTTCATAATGTTCTCATCCTTTCTTAATCACAGAGCAGGTCCCAACACTCTATAAACGACAATTTTAATAATAATAAATATATACTGCAATCACTCGGCAAATGCGCAGAGTGGTGTTGCCACAGATTGATGCCTAGCGCTCTCTAAATCTTCAAGCGGAATCATACAAGAAAAATCGCCATTGCTGATGTGCTCAAGCTCGTGATTATATGAATTATGGTGTTGCTCGCATGAATCATGAGCATTTAAGAAAATTGTATAAAACAACTCGCCAGATGTATCAATAAAATATGCTGTTGCCCCGTGAATTCTGTGAGGCATATCAATGATTTTGACTTGAACATTCTCCGTCATTCTTCGTCACCAAACTGGTCCTTCTTTAATTTTTCTAAAATATTTGCAACGCTCAAAATATCTTCTTTTGTTACATTGCGCGATGCGTCAAATAGCACCTTCAATTCTGGGCGCTCATACATCTCTTTAGCTGCTTCTGCTGCTTCTGGATCTAGATAGTAAATAGAGCCTATTTCTTTTCCTGTAATGTAATTCATATCAACATTAAAGTAATCACAAATAATATCCAACGTGTCTTGGTCGGGATATCGCTCGCCTCTTTCATACATACTAACAGCACTTTTTGAAAGCCCGATTGCATTAGCTAAATCTGCTTGCGAAAGCCCTTTTCTAATTCTTAACTCCTTTAATCTATCCTTGAATTTCATGTGTTTTCCCTCCCCGTTTGATTAATTAAACCACAAAATGTGTAGGTTCTCAATAAAATAAACACAAAAAGTGTTGACACATGTGCACAATTCGTGTACAGTAGAGAAAACGAAGGGAAATAATATCAAATAATCAACAACTTGTGTACAAGACATATAAGGAGGACAAAATATGGATGTTAAGAGTGTAGGGGAAAGGCTGAAAGAGCTGCGCGGAAATAGGTCGCAGGAAGAAATTGCAACTGCTTTAGATATTCCAACAAGAACATATGCATCATATGAGCAAGGAGTGCGAACACCGAAGGATTCAATGAAAATCAAAATTGCGAAGTATTATGATGAAAGTGTTGAGGCAATTTTTTTTAACTAAAAAGAACACGAAACGTGCACTTAACATATAGATGAAGAGGCTGAAAGATGGATAAGCAGACAATTACGAAAGATATAAAGAAAGAAATAGGCAATTGGCCTTGTCTATCAGATATAGCCAAATATCTTGGCAAGTCGCGAGATTATGCTAATAACCTCATGCAAGGCTGCGAATTTATCTTTGATGGAAAAAAGAAACAATACCTTGCTTCAGATGTAGCAGAGCAGCTTATGAACAAGAGGCGGTGTGTGTAATTGGGGAAATACGATATAGCAGAGTACGCATATCAGAGCTACAAGGCGAATAAGAAGATAACAATCAAGTGCTTATCGCAAGAGAGGCACATCACAAGAGAAGATGAATCACTTATCAGAGCTGCATATTGCATAGGATATCGCAATGCGATAGAGCAAGCCTGTGAGGCATTAGAAGAAAAGGAGTCTGAAAATGAAAGAATTTAAAGAAGCATTAAAATGCATGTGCTCTGATGAGCATGGCAAATTCCAAATCACAGAAGTAATTGCTGGAGTGGGAATCGCTCTTCTGATCCCTATGTTGTGGCTGTTTCTGTACATGTGCGGAGCGAGATAAGGAGAAATGACTATGGAAAACAAAATAATTATATTAAGCGAAGAGGAGCAGAATCCTTTTGCAAATGAGAGATTTAGTCGTAACGGTGGCGGATATCTGCAGCCACACTACAGATTTGAATACAACGGAATCGTCGGTGACGTGTACGACAACAACTGCGGTGAATATGGTACTGACTACACCGTAGCTTATAACGGAGAAGAAGCTGCTTTCTGTACAAAAGATGGCAGGGAAGAAGACTACTCCACATTTACAGACGAGGAGTTTGTTAAAGCATTCAATGAAGAGTTCCCTTGTTACACGATTGGGTTAGCTGATTAAGGAGGTAAACAGATGTTAATCAAAGCGTTCATTGTATGCATGACATTAGTCGGTATCATATTTGCACTGACAGAAGCACACCGATACATGGCGTACAAGGCGATATAGAACAAGAGATATCTAATAATGAAAGGTAAGGATAAATCATGGGGAAATATAGAAGTACAGCATTTAGAGGGTTTCTCGATAAAGAGGTTGCGCAGGAAATAGCAGATTTTATAGGAGCAGTAACTGAACAAGAAGCAATAGTGATCGTGTCTTGTCCGCACGGAAGATCCCACATACATATTTTGGCGGCGAATGAATTTGTAAGTGCCAAAGACAAGGCAGAGATTAATAAGTGGGTAAAAAAAGAGGGTGGAACTGTATATAGGTCAAGAAAATAAGAGGGCTGTTTAGCCCTCCAGAGATAAAACTAAGATTCTTGATTATAAGGAACTGTGCAAGGTGGGAATCTTTCGCACAACACAGCATCACCGTAATCAAATGCTGAAAAAGCACCCTCTGAACTTAATTGAAGAAGAATGGAGCGAAGTTCATCGAAACTGATTCCCAAAGAATCTGCACATTCAGAATCAAGTTCAAAATGGTGGTTATCATCAGTTAGATGATTAAGAACATATTTTCTTATCTTTGACTTCATAAAACACCTCGAATAACAAACAAAATAAGAATTTTAATTGATTATATCACAACGTATATAGAGAGGAGTACAACATGGAAGGATTTTGCAGAGATTGTGGGCAACTACATTTAGTTGCAGCAGAAACACAAGAGGAAGCGGATGAAATCGCAACAGCAAGATGTGATTGCGAGAATGAAGAGAAGTGGCACAGGCTCATGAATGCAAATGTTGAAATGCTGTGTGGTGAGAGATCGAGGGAAATGCAGTTGCAACCATTGTGAAATTCTGGCATCGAACTTGTGAAGAAAACATGCGAACTCATAAGAGCTAATGTGATCGATAAATCGAAAATCAATATCGCAAACAGCGAAATAACGATAACGAGAAAGAATGACAAAATCGACATCAAGCGAGTGAAGAAGCAAACAAATCAAATGATGATTTAAGAGAGGAGAGGCACGATGGAACAGCTACGAATTTTGCATTATGCGAAAGCGCATATTGAAACGCAAATCGAGGTAATTGAGGAGAAAGCCGAAGATGCGCGCGAAGATTATCAGACGGGAACAGCAAGCCTCTTGTATTCAACAATTGAAAATCTAAAGAGAGAACGCGAGGACCTCAACAAGATGATTGATGAATTAGAGTGGAAAGAGAACCACCGGGAGGAAACAAAATGATGATAGCAATGTTAATGCTGGTTATATCGCTGATACTTGGCATCGCAGCCATGTGGATGCACTACCGCCAGCGATACGAAATATCGAACATATTATTCTTGATGTTCGATATCGGAGTGATCGCAACAATCCTACTTCCTGTGGTGTGTGTGTAAATGAAGGGGAACTATTACGAGAACTGCGCCTATCCAAAGCCTAAAAGCACGAAAAAGAAAAAGAAGTCGAATGGCTGGAAAGATAAGGCGAACAGATTTTGTGCATACTGTGGAAAACCATATGCAGAGCGACACGAGGTATTTGGCGGCTCAAATCGTCAAATCAGTATAGATAATAAATTTCAAGTTGATGTGTGCAGAGCACACCATGAAGAGCTACATAGCAACGCAACAGAGTGGGCTCATGCTGAAAATGAAAGGCTAAAAAAACACTATCAACAGCAGTATGAAGCAAGGTTGATTGATGAAGGTTATACAAAAGAACAAGCGCGAAGAGCATGGATGTTGCTCATCGGTCGCAATTATTTATAAGGAGAAAACATATGAATTGGACAGCAGTTATTATTACAGCATTAATTTGCGTAACGGTCGTATTTTTGGCAGCAATTGGAAGCGATAAATAATGAAGGGAAAAGCTGAATGCGATGCATGTGGCTGGGAACACGGAACACCGGGCGAAAATCGAGCATTTAGATGGTGCAGACGAATCAGAGGCGATGTGTGCGATAAGTGTTGCAAAGCATGCGAGCATAATGATGATTGGCGTTGTACCTATGACAAAATGGGGCGATTAAAGATGAGGGAGCTTATTTTTAAAAACCGCATGGAAGAAATCAAGCTAGAGCGTTACAAGTCGCAATTAAAGTATATGAAATCGCCAATAATTGCGGAGCATATCAGAGGCATTATATCAATCATCGAATCACAGATTGAAGAGCGCGAAGCTTTGGAAGAAAAGATATGGAGTGGCGAAATCAATTATCTGGAGAAAGAAAATGAACGAGAATGAAGTTATATATGAAGCTGACGAATATGACAGAGCATCTGTAGAGTTTTTAGCAAGCGAATTCATGCTTGAAAACAGAAGACAGCCAACAATTGAAGAGTTGCATGTTCTGCAAACAGGCTTCACGGCTGGAATTAAATTCATGAACAAGCTAATCGAGGAGAGTTGCAATGAATGATATCAAATGGAAGGTATTGCGCGAAGATTTTTTAGAAAATCTCGGTATAAAAGTAACACTATATGCGCCAACGAGTTGCGCAAGCACGATTCGCATCGAATCGGAGAAGAGTGCAATCAGAACTATCGGTGGTAGTCGCTATGAAACAAAGGGCATTTATATTTTAAAAGATGGAAAGAGAACAAAGCATAAGTATTCAAGTTTCGCAGAGGCAAAAGCTGCAGCGGAAAGGATGATTAGATGATAACGAGCAAAGAATATATCGAAGCAAGGAATGAAGAGATGGCAAGATTCATGCTTGCTCATTATGGGCTAAAAGCACAGAAGATGAAGATGATTGAAGAATTATCAGAGCTGATCCAAGCGCTTGCAAAAGACGATATCAACGCAATCAAAGAAGAAGTTGCAGATGTTGAAGTTATGCTGATGCAAATAAAATCTGGCATGCACATCGAAACTGCGGAAATAATGAATTACAAGCTCAACAGGCAGAAAGCGAGAATCGAAAATGCCAAGAGATAATGACAGTGTGAAGACACCAGCACATTATGATTTAAATCTAAACGGAGTTGAGAGCATAGATGTAGTTAGGGCGGTGCTAGGCGATGAAGGTTTTCAGAAGCACTGTCGAGGCTGTGCACTCAAATATCTAATGCGAGCCGACAAGAAGAACGGATTAGAAGATTTAAAGAAAGCGCAGCAGTATCTCAAGTGGGAAATCGAACTGCGGGAACATGCGGAGAATAAGAGCGCCCATGAAGAAAAATGGGAACAGAAGAATGCAATCAACATAGATGGAGTTGCGCTCCATCGTTAAAAAGCTATAAAGGCGGTAGCAATTATTTACCTCTATAAATAAGCAAATCAAACTTGTATCGGTCATGAAGAAACTCCAATAAGCTGCCGCCTTTATATATACGAAAGGGAAAAAATATATATGAAATTTATTGACTTCTTCGCTGGAGTGGGGGGGTTCACAAGAGGGCTAGAGCTTGCGGGACATGAATGCATAGGGCACTGCGAATTCGATAAATTCGCAGAAGCTAGCTACAGATCTATGCACACCATAACGGAAGAGCAACGAGCTCGCCTTGGCAAACTAGATAAAAAGAAAAGACAGAAGGAGATTTTGAAAAGTGAATACCTCAACGGAGAATGGTATGCAAATGATGTTCGAGCAGTGCGAGCTGCCGACATACCCATTGCAGATTGCTGGACCTTCGGAGCACCTTGTCAAGATTTCAGCATCGCTGGAAGAAGAGCAGGGCTTGACGGAGAGCGAAGCAGTCTTGTGCGAGAAATTTTTAGAATTTTGGAAAAAACAGAAGAAGAATATAAGCCCGAATGGCTTATATATGAAAATGTTAAAGGAATGTTGTCTGCTAACAGAGGACTCGACTTCTTGTCAATCCTCGCTGAAATGGACCGACTCGGGTACGATGCAGAATGGCAAATTGTCAATTCAAGATGGTATGTTCCGCAAAATCGGGAGCGCGTATACGTTATCGGACATAATCGAAGAAGACGCAAATCCACGATATTTCCTATCACGGGAAATGGCGGAGAAAATAGTACAAAGCAATTAATTGGCGGTGCACAAGCACATCGAGTGTATGACAGCAACGGAATCGCTTTCACACAGAACGCGCAAGCTGGCGGAGTTGGCGCGAAAACAGGACTATACGCATTCGGCATTGATAAATCATCTAATAAGCCACAAGAGCTACAAGTTGCGAACTGCCTTATGACAAAAGATTGCGGAGTATCAAAGAGAAGAAGTGAAGATACAGCAATCGCGATACCAGTGCTAACACCAGCTAGAGCAGAGAAGCGCCAGAACGGAAGAAGATACAAAGAAGCTGGGGAAGAAATGTTTACATTAACCGCTCAAGACCAACACGGAGTAGCTATTGATATAAAAGCATTATCAAGCAAAACAAGAGGACAGCCGTTCCGATATGGTTATGCAGCTACGTTAGACCATAATTGCGCACAAGCCGTTATAGCACCAAAAGCGGTGTGGAGCGAAAAGTATAATTGCTATCTAGCAATTAGAAAGCTGACACCTAAAGAGTGTTTTAGGTTGCAAGGCTGGACTGATGATTATTTTGAAAGAGCAGAATTCGTAAATAGTAACAGTCAATTATACAAGCAAGCTGGAAACGGAGTCACAGTGAATGTTGTTAAGGCGATAGGAGAAAAATTATGAAAACATTATTTACGGATATGGAGACACAGAATGAGTGATAAAAGAATAATAGCGATTGAGGTGACTTGTTGTGCGGACTGCCCGTTTTACAGCAAATCAATGCCCATATCACCGTTAATATCTCGAAAGGGTGTTTGCAAGAAAACAGGGAACTCTAATATTGAAAGCGCATCGTCGCATTTTATATGGGGCTGCCCTTATAAGCCAACGGAGGAGCTCGCAAATGATAATTAAACTAATAGGCGTGATATACGGAAGGCACAGCACGATATACAGAAGAATGATAGATGAGAAGGAGAGTAAGAAAAGAGGTTAAACATGTTGATAACACCAATGATAACACTGCTAATTATAGTAGTAGGTGCCGCAACACACGACTATTTTCAACGAAACGAAGAAGAAAAGAAAGCAAAAGTTGTGTTTGCTGCAATAGTAGTGGGAGTGGCTTATATAGGTGTGCTCCCAGTATTTATTGAAATGTTTGGGCACATAAAAGAACAGATATTAACCATGACGGCGCTTTTATCAACAGCATCTTTGATGTTTATTGCGGACCTCTAAAGGAGAAAAGAAATGAATTCAGTAATACTGATTGGCAGATTAACAAGAGATCCAGAACTTGTGTATACACCAGGCAATCAAACTGCAGTAACACATTTTAGCATTGCGGTTGATAGACCAACAGCGCAAGGGAAGGAGAGGCAAGCTGACTTTATTCGAATAACAACATTCGGGAAGCAAGCAGAGAACTGTGATAGATACTTACATAAGGGAAAGCAAGTAGCGGTGAATGGTCGAATTCAGACAGGAAGCTACAAGAACAAAGAGGGGCAAACAGTATATACAACAGATGTAATTGCTAACAATGTTGAGTTCCTGGGCAGCAGCCAGCAAGGAACTCCAAGGCAGCCAGACGAAGCATATAGCGATAGTGCACCGAATTATCAAGATGAGATGCCTGATGCATTTGAAGCGACTGAAGAGGATATACCATTTTAAGGAGGTAAAAGAGAATGACAATTGAAGAGGCTATAAAGCGTGAAGAGGAAATTGCAGCAACTAACTGTGATGAATGCAGAGAAGAGCATGAGCAGTTGGCAACATGGTTGAAGGAGTTGAAAAAACTGAAGACGGAATCAATTGTGATTTCAAAATACAGCACAGCATGGGATGCTGCACAGCTAATCATTAATACGAAATGTGGCTATAAACCAGCATATTCAAAGAGAGAAACAATAATGAAAATCTTTGATAAAGAAGAAATCTGGGCACTTGGAAGACATCTGTTAGCATATGCGGAAATTGAAGAAGAGTTAAAAATGAACGAAAGAAACATGATATGAATCTGCGGTTACAATTTAATACCGATAATAAAGAGCACACAAAACAAATAAACCGTAGAGCATATAGATTCGCAGATGGCAAAATGCCATCTGCAATTTAAACAAAAATATACATTATATATAGAAGAAAAAGAGAGGCGGTGAGAAACCGCCTTGAAGGTTCATCAGAGTATTAACAGTAGGGCTATTAAGAGGAATAAAAAATGCTAGAAAGAGTTATCAGAGAAACATGCATCGCTGGAGCAGTAATTGATAGATGTATCAAAGCTAGCTTTCCGCACAAGGGAAAAAGAAAAAGAAAAGAGAAAGCGACATCTGATGCGGTGAAAAAGAATAATGATATGCTGGCAACTAAAATGCTCACAAGATTGTTGAACCTAAATTTTTATCCGGGAGACTATCACACCACATTAACTTATGCAGAAATTGTTACAGTTGAAGAGGCTAATCGACAACTTGACAATTGGATTAAGCGAATGAGGAGGGAATATAAAAAACTAGACAAAGAATTTTATTATATCGCAGCAACAGAATGTGAAAATCACAGAGTGCACCACCATATTGTGATGAACTATATCGATAGCAGAATAATTGATAGGCAGTGGAAGTGCGGTCACATCTGGCTATCAACATTGGATAAGTCACGCAACTACAGGAAGCTTGCGGAGTATTTAATAAAAGAAACGCAGAAAACATTTAGAGATCCTAGCAATTCGACAAAGAGGAGATGGAAACCAAGTCGCAATCTGAAAAGACCTGTAGTCAAGAGAGAATGGGTATCAATATCACAGCTCTTTCAGAGCTTTGACGAGCTGAAACCGATTAAAGGCTATGAGATTGACAAAGAATCTGTGCGCAAATATACCAATCCAGTAACAGGGCTTGAGCACATCGAATATCAAATGATATCAACGGAAGCTGTTCCAAGATTGAAAGTATGGCGCAATGGAAGAAAGTTGAAGCGGAACGAAACATATATTCGTATGCAAGATATAAGGCAGCTTGATATGGAGCTAGAAGATAATGCGGCAATCTGGGATGTGCTGTAGGCACTTTGAGTGCGGAAAGGAAGGAAGCATGATAGCTAGAGAATTTCTTGAGGGCTACAAAAGAATCATTACGAGAATAAGACAGCTTGAAAGGCAGATTCAAGACATCGAAGAAACACTAGGTGTGAAAGCAGTTAGCTATGATTCACAGCCACATGGCTCTGGAATAAGCAAGGTCACAGAGAGCACCGTAGTAAAACTGGCAGCAATTCGAGATCAGAAAGAATTATTGATTGCAAAGCTTTGGAAGCAGAGGTTAAGAATCGAGAATGAAATTTACAAAATGAGCGATGCAACATATGCAGAAATTCTGCGCAGAAGATACATTGAAGGTGAGAGGTGGGATGATATCGCAAAAGCCATAAATGCAGCAAAAAGATGGACTTTGACACTACACGGAAGAGCACTGAAAGAGCTTGACAAGCAATTAAAAGAACAGGGCAAAGAAAGCTAACCATACTAACTCCTTAAAATAGCGATTGCGAAAAAAATCAAAATAAATCACTAAAAATCATTTAAATGCACATAGCCGACTTGATATAGTATAGGTGCAATAATAAGGATTCAGGGGAGAGCGAAGGTGTTGAAAATTCAGCATCATCGCTTTTTTCTTGCGTTAATACAAATATAAAATACTGCTGAAGAGGCTAGAATGAAAATAGAAAAAATCGCTATCAAAGAAATAAAACCGAATGAGAATAATGCGAAGCTCCATCCACAGTGGCAGCTCGACCAGATAAAAGAAAGTATAGTTCAATTCGGCAACAACGATCCTATCGCCATTGACGAAAATAATGTTGTGATAGAAGGTCACGGAAGATTGATGGCGCTAGAGCAATTAGGTTATGAAGAGGCTGAAATTATAAGGCTCGAACACCTAACGGAAGAGCAGAAGAGCGCATACATTCTGGCGCACAACAAGCTAACCATGAACACTGATTTTGATTTAACCATACTAGAAGAAGAGCTAGAGAAAATAGAATCAATCGACATGGAGAGCTTCGGCTTTGATTTATCAGACGAATACGAAAATTTCATTGATAAATTCCAAGAAAAGAAAACAACAGATGATTGCTACACACCGCAAAATGTTTATGATGCAGTCAAAGAATACGTTGTGAAGAAATACAATCTAGGGGGAAGAGAAATAATAAGACCGTTCTATCCAGGCGGAGACTATCAGAATTATAAATATCCAGAAAATTGTATTGTGATAGACAATCCGCCATTTTCAATAATTACAAGCATATGTGATTGGTATAACGAAAACGGAATAGATTTCTTTTTGTTTGCACCATACCTCACGAATTTTCAATCAAGAGCTAATCACATTATCACAGAAGTGAACGTGACATATCAGAATGGTGCAACTGTGGCAACTTCATTTTTGACGAACTTGGGAAAAGCATTAATTGAAACAGAGCCAGAGCTCCAAAAGTTAATTGAAAAAGAAAACGAAAAGAACACAGAGAAAGAAAAAAGAAAATTAGAAAAATACAAATATCCGAAAGAGGTTTTAACAGTCACAAGATTAGGATATTTAGCAAAGTATGGAGTGAAATTAGAATTAAGAAAAGATGAGTGCATATCTATTAAAAAACTAGATGCACAAACTGATGAAGGAAAAACAATTTTTGGCGGCGGCTTTTTGACTTCAAAAGAAGGCGCAGAAAGATACACACAAGCAGAGGCACAAGCAGAGGCACAAGCAGGAAATGTGATTGAATGGAAGCTATCAGAAAGAGAACAAGAAATTGTGGATAACTTGGGAGTGAAGTAATGTGGCGAATGGCAAATATAAAGAATGGCTAAAGAAAGATAAGCTGAAGCTTCTTGAGCATATGGCTCGCAATGGCGCACGTGATATTGATATAGCCAAGAAGATTGGAATAAGTAAGGTCACATTGTACGAATGGAAGAAGAGATTTCCAGAGTTCTCCGAAGCTCTCAAGAAGGGCAAAGATGAATATGATGATGAAGTTGAAGAGGCTCTCTATAATCTCACTAAAGGTTATTATGTTGAAGAAGAAACCGTGAAGATAGAAGAGGATGAAGAGGGCAACAGAACGATCGTTCGCAAGAAAACAAAACGATATATCACTCCGAGTGTAACAGCTATAATTTACTGGCTACAGAACAGGAGAGGCGATAGATGGAAGACGAAAGCAACAGAGTTCCAGAATAATCAAACGCAGATTAATAAAGAACGTTTGAAGCTCGAAAAAGAAAAGCAAGAGGACAAGTGGTAATAGTAGGAGAAGGACATGCCAGCACATTGCAAGGAGATTGATGCATTCTATCACTCGAAAGCATGGAGAGATTTATCATACTTGTTAAGATTAAAGAGCGGTAAGTGCCAACGGTGTGGGCGCATTGCTGATGTAAAACAGCTACATGCACACCATAAGGTGCTACTAACACCGTCAAATGTTAACGACATAAGCATATCGCTGAATCCAGATAACATAGAGATTCTATGCAGCAGTTGCCATGATGAAGAGCATAATCGCTTCGGCTACGCAGAGCATCACATATATATAATCTATGGTGCGCCATGTAGCGGCAAGACAACATACGCACTAGAGCGAATGGGTAACAATGATATTATTGTTGACCTTGATATGATATACGAGATGCTCACAGGGCAAGACGGACACGAGCACAGCGATGGGCTGCGCTTTATTGCGTTTAAGATACGCGATACTTTGTATGACATTATCAAGACACGATACGGAAGATTTAACGATGCATACATCGTGGCTGGCTTGCCGCACAGAGGCGAGCGCGAAGCTCTGGCACGTAGGCTAGGAGCAGAGCTGGTGTATATAGACACCAGCGAGGGTGAATGCATCAAGAGAGCAGAGGGAAGACCAACACATACTACGCAAATAATAAAAAATTATTTTGCGAATTTTGAAGAGTGACCCCCCATCATTGATGATTGAGAGAGGTCCTATAGAACCGAGCCCCCTCACCAAAAACATCCGCATCGAAATTTTGACTTTTTGATTTTGAAATTTTGAGAAAGTGAAAAAACCAATGACAGAAAAAGAGATCAAGGAAGAAGAGCAGAGAATTGCCAATCTGAATGAATACTATCTTGAATTATTTTGCCCACCAGACGAAGACAACGAAGGGCGCAAAGAATTCGACAAGATGAAGGGTTTGATTTTAAACCTTGCAAGATGTGAAGCTGGCCTTGAACAACTACATGAGGCATTGCAAGAGAGTGGCGGCATAGTGCTGCGACACCCTCGCAATCCTCAACTTCTGAAAGCTAATCCGCTCAATGCTGAAATCGTAAAGCAGAGAGCACAGATGGTGAACATCATGCAGATGCTTGAGCGCCATCTAGGCAGCAATGCTGATTATGAAGAGGACGAATTGAATGAATTTATGTAAAAAGAGTGGCACACACTCTTTTTTAATTGAATACGCAAACAAAATACAGAGTGGCGAAATCCCTGCGTGTTGGTGGATAAAGCTGCAATACAAGTTGCTTCTTGAAGACATCGAAAAGCCAGATGAAATCTTTGATGTTGAAGAGGCTCACAAGCGAATTAGATTCATCGAGGCAAAGTGCAAGCACACAAAATCACCGTTTGCCGGGAAACCTGTATATTTAGAGCTCTGGGAGAAAGCAATTGTAGAAGCTGCGTATGGGTTTTATGTACTAGATGAAAATGGCGAGCGCATACGCAAATATACATATGTGCTGCTTTTTATCCCGAGGAAAAATGGTAAATCAACATTAGCCGCAGCTCTAGGAAATGCGGAATTTTTTTGCGGCAATTGGGGAACTGTGATATTCTGCGCCAGCAACGATTACGAGCAAGCTGATATCGTATTCACCGAAATTGATTCGATGCGTGATTTATCGGCATCACTTGAAAGAGTGACAAGACGAAATAACACAGGCATCTATTTTGGCAACAGGAAACAGAGACGAAAAACAGGAAAATTCAGCAAACAAAATAAAGCTGAAATCAAGAAGATATCCGCGCGAAAAAAAGGCAAGGAAGGGCGCAACATTGATCTAGCGATTGTTGATGAATCACACGAAATGGAAGATGAAACACTTATCGAACCGCTAGTGCAATCAATGAGCACCAAGGATGAATGCTTGATGATTGAAATAACCACGGAAGGCACGGTTGATGATGGGCATCTTGACAAGAAGATTCAAGAGGCAAAAGCTGTGCTACAAGGTGAGCGAGAACGAGGGCAATCGCTGTATTTCTTATACACTATGGATAATGAAGAGGAAGTCTGGACAAATCCTGGAAGTTGGATTAAGGCTAATCCAAACCTCGGTGTGTCGAAAAAGATGCGCTATTTAACAAGAGAAGTTGAAGAGGCTAGAGGCAGCTCAACAAAGAGAAGCTGGACACTGTGCAAGGATTTCAATATCAAGCAATCAAATGCAAATGCTTGGCTTGATCCAGAAGTTATCAGAAATGAAAGAACATTCAGCATGGAAGATGTGCGAGGGCGCATGTACCTGGGCGGAGTTGATTTAGCTGTTACAACGGACCTTATGTGTCTAACAATGCTATTTCAGCCAGAGTCGGAATTCTTGGCACATCAGCATTTCTGGATGCCGAAAAGTAAGCTCGAATATCGTAATGATGAAAAAGCTGGCGCTAACTATGAACAATGGGCGCGCGATGGCTGGATAACCATTGTTGATGATGTTGATATCGATACAGCAATTGTTGCTGATTATGAATATCAAATGTATAAGGAGTTCGGAGTGCTGCCATTTAAGGGCGGTTACGATAATAGGTTTGCGAAATCGTATATCAAGCGACACAAAGAATTATTCGGTGATGGCATACTTGAGAATGTACCTCAAGATGCAAAAGGACTCTCGAATCCAATGAACAACACCGAAGAGAATTTGAGGCAAAAGAAAATCAACTACCAAAATAATCCAGTCACATATTGGTGCTTCAAGAATTGCAGTTATAAACAAGATAATATAGGGCGAATAATGCCGAAACGAATTAAGCGCGAAATGAAAATAGACGGAGCAGCATCTTATTTAGATGCTGTTTTCGTTTATCAGAGTTACAGAAATGAATATTCAATGATTTAGGAGTGAAGATGAAATTAAAAGATTGGCTAGCCGACAAGCTCGGCATATCACAAATAAACGGAAGTAGCTCTAGTTATCCGCTTGGCAATCCAACGATTCTACAAGGGCTAGGCGGTAATGATATCTATCTATCTGATTTTGTAAACAACTGTATAGATAGAACTGCTAGCGAGATTTCAAAAATCAAAATCAAATCCGTTGTTGTTGGAGAAGGAACAGCGGTTGCTAATGATGATATCACAAGGCTTTTTAGATACAAGCCGAACGAGTATCAGACAACAAGTGACTTTTTGGCAGCGATTGAATGGACCAGAAGAAAGCACATGAATTGCTGGATATATCCGAAATACGAATGGCGAAGAACTGCTAGCGGAAATTTAATCAAGTGGTACAAAGCATTTTATGTGTTATCACCTAAAACTGTTGATGTTGGTATTGGTGATGATTACATCGAAATCAAAATGACCTTCGCAGATGGCTCTACATTTACTCTCCCGGAGAGTGAGCTAATCAACATCAAGTGGCGAAGAGGAACTAACATGGTGCTGGGCGGTAATGATTACGGAAGGCCAGATGATGCGAATGTAATGCACAGTGTAGATGCGTTGCACAAGACTATTGAAGGGCTGCCGAAATCAATCGAGGCTAGTTTACAAATTAAGGGTGTATATGCAGCGAAGTCAATTCTTGATGGTGAAAAGCTCAATTCAACGCGTGATAGTTTTGAATCACATATCATGAAGAGCAAGACAGGCATTATCGCAACAGATCTTGTTGGCGATTTTACACCAATAAAGATTGATTTCGCACAGGTTGACAGCGGCACACTTAAATTTTTAAAAGAAAATGTGTGCGAGCGATACGGAGTATCATTAGCGATTCTATCTGGCGATTACGATTCAGAAGATTATACAAGCTTTTATCAGAGCTGTATCGAGCCGTTTATTAAGCAGTTTGAAGAGGCATTCACCGCACACTGCTTTACTGAACGCGAAAAAGATGTGGGACATCAAGTGCGATGCTATTTTCTTATGCTGCAGAGGCTAACACCACAAGACAGCATCAGCCTTGCGACACTCGCAACAAACACAGGGCTAATGTATCTTGACGAAATCAGAACAGAGCTATTCGGTCTTGAACCATTGCCAGATGGTGAAGGTCACACAAGAATGCAATCGCTTAATTTTGTTAATACAGATAATGCAGCAGATTATCAAGTTGGGAAAGGAACTAAAGAATAATGAGCAAGCCGAAATTTGAAAGAAGGATGATGGAGATTAGAGCGGCCGCTGAAGAGGGAATGAAGATTGAGGGACGCGCCATCGTATTTAATTCACCACAGACATATCAGTTTGGAGATGAAGAGTATACAGAAATAATTGCACCAGGCGCACTAGACAACACGGATATGCGTGATGTGCCGCTTCGATACAATCACCATGATGAATTCCTTATCATGGCAAGAACGAGAAACAAGAGCCTTGAGCTCATCAAGAGCCTTGAGGGGCTAGATATCGTTTCAGAGTTAATTGATACATCATCTAACAGAGATGTATATACATCGATTAAGAGTGGGCTGCTAGACAAAATGAGCTTCGCTTTTACAACTCGCAAAGGAACAGACAAATGGGAGTATGTTGAAGAGGGCGACAAGCTCAAAATAACCAGAACTATCACGGACATTGACAAGCTCTATGATGTGAGTGTTGTTGATGTGCCATTTTATGATAGCACCTCAATTTATGCGAGGAGCTTTGAATTGCTGGATAGCGAGAAGAAGAGCCGCATGGATGATGCGAATGATTTTGAATTGAGGAAAAAGAAGTTAGAACTTGAAGCAATGTATAAGATGATTTAAGGAGACAGACAATGAAGACATTAAAAGAACTACTAGAGATGAGAGCCGCAAAGATTGCAGAAATTGCAGAGGCTAAAAGCGAAGATGCACTGAATGAAATCAAGCTAGAGCTCAAGAAGCTTGATGCACAGATTGAAGAGGCTAGAAAGCTAGAAGAGAAGACACCAGAGGAGAAGGCAGCAGAAGAGAGATCCACTGCACAGCCAGAAATCGTGAAGACAAATCACGATGCAGAGAAGGTGGAGCAGAAGGGCATTGACCTTGATAATCTAGCTGCTGAAATCAGAAGTGGAAAGCCAACTGTAATTTCAGCAGAAGCACAGAGAGAAATACAGAAGAGAGCAATTGCATCTTCTTCCACGCAGAAGCCGACAGCATACAAGGGCACACTAGAGGAAGCACCGAACCAGGTCGCACAGGCAATTGACCTTGTTGCACACGTTCCAATGAAGGGTGCTGCTAGATACGAAGTTGCATTCGAAGTTGATGTTGCTGATGCAGATTACACTGCAGAGGCTGGAGCATACACAACAGCAGAAGGCACATTTAACACCAACGATACTGTTGCAACAAAACTAACAGCGAAGGTTGTTGTTAATGAAGAGGTGAAGGAGCTCAACACAATTGATTATCTCGATGCAATCATTAAGAACGTGCAGAAGTCACTGCGCAAAAAGGCATCAAAGGAGATTGTTATTGGCGATGGAACAACTAACCATCTTCGCGGAATTGCAAATGCACCAGCTAAGGTTATGCCAGCTGATTACAAGCTAGATGTTAGGGCATTCGATAAGAATACACTCCGCAACATCATCATGGCATATGGCGGTGATGAGGATGTAACATCTCCACTCACACTCTTCCTCAACAAGAACACACTTAATGAGTTCCTTGCTGTTGAGTTAAAGAGCGGAGATCCAGCATACAATGTTAAGTTCGAAGGAACAGGCGGAACAATCTCCGAGGCGAAGGGCGGACTAGAAGTGCCATTCTCAATCAATAGCGGTTTCAAAGCATTCTCTGCAGAGGTAGCGGGCAAGACATTCGCTGTATACGGAGATCCACAAAAGTACGAGCTCGCAGAGTTCTCGGATATGGTAGTTGTAGAGAATGATGCAATCTACCAGGATAAGGGGCAGATTGCATTTTTCGGACATCAGCATCTAGGCGGAGTCGTTGCTGGTTACAAAGCGTTCTTGCCAATTAAGAAGCTCGCATAGTTCGAGAGGTGGAGCAGATGAATGCGAAATTAACAAGCAAAATCAAAATGCGTGTGGGCATCGTCTATTCCACACCAGAACAAGATGAGATGATTAACAGCATGATTGAGGCGGCTCAAGCCGCCTTGATTAATGCTGGATGGCGCAGAAATGATTTTGAAGAGGATGCGCAAAAAGGCATCAAGAATGAACAGGCGATTGAGGCGATTGCCAAAATCGTAAAAAGAAATCTGAATACAGAAGCGGACCATTCTGCGATAGATCCTATGTTGATATTCGACATCGGACAGAATCGAGGTGTATGAGATGCGAATTGATACACCACTAGAATTCTACATCGTGGATCAAGATGAATATGTTGCTGGCGGCTACAATCAAACAAGATGGAAGATGGTCGCGGAAGACAACGGAGCAACAACATACTATGCGAATTGGAGCGGTACATATGGAGCTGTTCAAGCTGCCGCCATGACAGCGGGAATTACAGAGAGTGTGAATGTGCGCATGCCATTCGCACCAAATCTATATGAAGCACTAGCACACAGACGAGTTGTTGTTGCGAAGAATGGTGCTGATATTCTCAAGGATGGACAGCCAGACAGATTGAATCCGAACTGTTATGAATTGTATTCAGGAGTAAATGAAAAGCAAAATCGCATGATGAATTTCATGCTGAAGAGGTATGAGGGGAAATAGCTATGTTCGCAGTTAATGGCGATTTAATTCTGAAAAAGGCACTAGATGATGCAATATATCCGCAAGTGAAAACTTATGCGGGCAAGTTGCCAGATCTAGAATCTGCACCAAGAGAATTTTGCGTGTATTCTGTGAGCTCAATGCCATCACAGATATATCAAGATGATGGGCTAGTTGCTGGGCAAGACAAGATAATTTTGAGATATTATCATACGCGAAGCATGAACCTCAAAGAGGTTAGAGCTCGCGAGCGCGAAATATTGAACACATTGCTCAATGCAGAGTTCACTTGCCCAGGTGGCGCATTCGAACTAGGCGACATTGACGGAATAGGCTATGACACAACAGGCTATGAACTGTTGTATTTTTCGTGGGAGTTATAAATGAAATGCACAATGGCCAACTTCGACATTATTGTTGATGAAATCTTGAATGAAGCGGGCATGCAAGTTGCAAAACTAACAGACAAAGCTGTTGACGAAGCTGCAGACCTAGTTAAGGGAAGATTAGAAAATGCGTCACCAAGCGGAGCTGGTAGTGGCGGGCATCTTGCGAGCAAATGGAAAATCAAGAAGGGCACGCACAAAAGAATAATAACCAACACAAAGAAAGTTAAAGGAAAGGGCGGCACAACGGTGCCGCTTGTTAATATTCTTGAATATTCAACAAAGCATGGGCATCCTTTTGTTGATTCAACAATAGCTGGATGTGCTAATGATGTTCGAAGAATATTCGAAGAAAATATTGATTTAAAGTAAAGGAGAAAAGAAAATGCCAGAACCAACAAAGCCAGAGGCAAAATATCATCTTGGATTAAAAAATGTGCACTACTATCCAGCAACATGGGATGAGAAGTTGAACAAGCTAACGCTCGGAACGGGCAAGCCTTGGAGGGGAGCTGTTAGTTTAAGTGCAGATGTGTCGGGTGATTCAAACTCTACATATGCAGATGATGGAACGTGGGCTATTATCGAGGCGATCCAGAAAGAAGAACTCGAACTTGAAATGTTCCAGATTCCAGAGGATTTCCAGACAGCGCATCTGGGAGCAAAGCGCGACACAGATGGGAACATCGTCAATGGCGATTCCGACAAGGGCAGTTATTTCGCACTAGCGTTCGAATTCGACCAAGACACACAGGCAAGAAGATTCCTATATTTCTACTGCAAAGCTGCAATGCCAAGCACCAGCTCGGAAACGAAGAAGGAATCCAATGAGCCAAAGCCAATTAAGATTAAAATTAAGGCAGCAGGACTTCCAGGAATTGGAAGAAGAAAAGTATCATCTGTGCAGACAAAGCCAGAAGTATATGAAGCGTGGTACACCGCACCGAAAGTGCCAACATTTGCTTAAACAATTTAATAAAAAACTTTATTACCTCGCCAGCAAAAGCATGGCGAGGTTTTTCGCGATTTAGCACAGGAGAAGAATAATGGCTAAAAAAACAATTATTAAGAATGGAAAAGAATATCATTTCGCAGCAACAGGAGCAACACCGAGGAAGTTTAGAAATCACTTCAAGCGCGACATGCTAACGGAGTTGGCGAATATCTATAAAGATACAGATGAAGAAACGATGAAAGCGCTCCAGAATGGCGATGTAGATGTTGCCAATGTAGACATTGAGCAAGTTGATATGGGACTTATGGAAGACATGGCATACATTATGTGCATTGATGAAAAGCCAGCAACAGTTGATGAGTGGCTAGAGCAGTTTGAGTTAATGGATGGTATCGAGATTGTAACAGAGGCATTCGAACTGTGGGAAGACAGCGAGAAAACACTTGTTGAAGCTGAAGAGGCTGGAGGCAGCGAAAGCAACGAAAAAAAATAGAGAGCAGTCGCAAATTCACGACTGCTCTTTTTTATTTGAGGTGCACAGAGATAGGACTGAGCCAACAAGACATTGAGGAAATGGATATAGGGCTCGTTTATGACATTATGACAGAAAAAATAAACGATAACTATTACGAAGAAAACAAAGAGGAAAAACCTCCACAAGAATTCTTCGATAGATTCGCAGAAGGGTAAAATGACATGGCGAAAAAATCATTAGAAATTGAAATATCTGGAAAAAGCGTCAAGTTTATCCAAGCGGTAAAAAAGGCACAGGCGGCCACACGGAGCATGCATAGCGAGATGAGCTCCGTTGATAAGCTAATGAAGAATGATCCTCTGAATGCAACATTGATGAAGCAAAAAGGGCAGATTCTGAATGAACAGCTAATCGGCACGAAAAAACATCTTGCGGATTTACGAGCAAATCAAGAGAAGGTGAAAGCTGCATTCGAGCGAGGTGATATCGGAGCGGATGAATATCGCAAGTTTCAAAGAGAGATTATCGCAACAGAGCAGAAGATTGCACAACTTGAAAAAGCGCAAGCTCGGTACGTAGCTTCGCAAACAAGAATAGGGCAACTCGGAGCGAAGTATACACTGCTAGGGCAGAAGATTGAGGCTGTTGGGCAGAAGATGAAAGCGGTATCAATTGCAGCTGGAGTAGTTGCTGCAGCACTTGGCGGAGTTGCGTATAAGGCAGCAAGACAAGCTGACGATTTAAATACATTATCAAAGCAGTACGGAATCAGCACAAAAGATTTACAAATGTACAAATCAGCTGCAGAGCTCGTTGATGTTCCTGTTGAAACACTAGCGAAATCACATAGCAAGTTGAAGAAGAACATGTTAGCAGCTTCTCAATCTGCAAGCGGTTCGGCAGCAAAAGCATTTAACGCACTCGGGATAAGCGTCACAGATAGCTCTGGGCATC
>ERZ773180.502-NODE-502-length-23236-cov-6.096760_pt1 | contig 23236 bp, 41 predicted proteins | sample MGYA00511080_ERZ773180 | MGnify/ENA primary metagenome ERZ773180 (study PRJEB29015, sample SAMEA2738175) | human oral metagenome | biome: human oral; feature: human-associated habitat; material: saliva | place: China | collected 2178 ...
AATGGATATAACAACTCCCTCCTAAGGAGTAGTTGCAGGTTCGATTCCTGCAGGGGGCAGTACTAGCCACAAAAACACTGGATAACCAGTGTTTTTTCTTTGACCAAATTTTGAACCATTCATAAGATATCCATGGTGTGGTATAATAGTAGAAAGTATAAGTACTAATTTGATTGGGATTTCTCTCTTGATTATGAGATCGGATTAATGAATTAAATAATCAATCTATAACGGATGCAGCTAAGGATGCCTTAATAAAAACAACAGATGCAATTGGCGATGGCTTAAAAACAATAGGAAGGTGGTTTAGTTAATGGCAAAGATAAATAGAAAAAATAAAGCAAAGATTACTGATATAGAAAGAGAAAGATACCACGGGCCGTTGATTGAAGATGGTGTCACCCTAGGTTATATTAAATTTTACCCTTGGATTATTCTACCTATTAGTTTGTTTTTATATTTTGGTGGTGGTTATGAGGATAATATTGGAATTATTAAAGTTATATTTCTTACCTGTGTCATCATTAATGTAGTGAGTGTTCTCTTTGGTCGTTTTAACTCTTTGATAAACCGCTTTAAGTCTTTGACCTACATTTTAATTGCTTTAGTGTCTTGGACAGTGTTGGTCTGCTTATGTTTTATCACACTATTGATGTTCGTCACAAACGACGGAGATTCTATTAGTGCACGAACTGTCTACGATTCGGATTTGAGTCTATTCTATGTTATTCCAATGTTGTTGCTTTTTATCTTTGCATGTGGTCTCTATGCTTGGTATTATCTCCCAAAGAATCAGGGGAAAGTTTGGAAGATTAACCAGTGGGAAACTTACGGTGTTAAAGCAAAGAGTAAGAAGAAAGAACTGCTGTTCAATTTTAGTGTAATCTTTGGAGTTGTTACGTTTATTCCAGCTCTGTTAACTGGCTATGTTGTAAATATTATGGGTGTCTTATTGGGAATTCTATTTACATTGACTTTCCCAGCTGTTGTTATAGATGCTATTTATGCAGCTATTTATATAAAGAAGCACCCTGATAGCGATGAATTAGCTTAAAAATAAAAATAGTTAAGAAAGCAGTTAAGCGAATTTATCAGAATAAAAAATAAGCAAATTTTTGACCAAAAATTGACCAAGGAAGTTAGAAAAGCCTTTAAATCAAGGGTTTGAAACCTATTTTTCGATTCCTGCAGGGGGCGTTCAAGAAGCGTAAAGAAACATAAAGAAACAAAAGGAACACTGAAAACTCAGTGTTTTTTTTTGTTAGTTTTCGCTAGCAAACCCCTCATATCAAGCGCTTGTATGGTATAATAATGGAAAACGTTAACATTGATTTTTAAGGTAGTTCTATCATGCTGAAATACCAAATAAAAAATACTATGAATGCTCTACAAGTTTAGTCTAAAAGGGATATAAGAAAAGGAAGAAAAATGAAAATTTCTGGTACAAGGTCTATCATCACATTTGACTATGAAAATGGTTATGTTTTAAAAGCAAAGGGAGAATTGTTGACCGATGGAATTTTTACTGTATATAGGTCAAGTATACAGAATTGGGAGCCACCATACAACCACATTCGTATCACACAGAACGAGATAGATAAACTTGTCGAGGAAGTGGATTGCATGATGACTGAGCAAACAATACAGATCGAATTTATCTGAGTTAGAGTAGGAGAAGGATGATGAAAATCGATTACAGTGAACGGATGGTTATATGGGAGTGGGATGATTCTGTAATAAAGATAGAACTACCAGATATCATTCATGCGGAATATAATAAAGATGAGAATATTGTTGTCGTCTATAATGGAGAAAACTTTGTAAGTAAGATCATTTTCTACTTTAGTTTAGAAGGAAAATTGTTAGGGCAACAAAATCTACTAGAAGGGACCCTAGATTGGAATCATAATGGGAAGCATCAGATTAGTTTTCATCATTTACATTGTCTTCGCTTTAGCCCTAAATATCAGCGTATCTTGAGCATATTTCGCTCATCCAGCGATTTTGACGTTCCATCAGAACTAGAGGTTTATAATTTAGATGGTGAGAAAATCGACCAAATTGAATCTCCTTCAGGGGTTACAATGCTATATATTTCTGAGATAAGTAAGAAGAAACTGAGAATTGTATGCGAGGCTCTTAAAGAGGATTGTTTTGATAAATCTGGTCGAAGTGATTTCTATTTTAATTTAGATTTAGAAACTAGAAAATGGGTAAAAGATGGCTTCGCCTATTGAGGAAGAGAAAAAGAAGCCTGATTTTATGATATTCTGGTTGGGAGAAAAACTTGCACTAGGAGAATACAAATGAAACCAACAAATCTAGAATGGGAAGATGTTATCCAGTTTGAAGAGGTAAAAGGTTATTGTCAGCATATCTGGAGAGATGGTAATCATTTTTATTACGTTACTGAGGAGGGAGGAATTGCCCCTCAGCGTGTAGTTTATGAATTACCAAATGAGCTGTTTGCCTTATTAGAAAGTGGAGAGAGAACGCAGTTAGAAATATTAAGTAAACTTCAGACCGATCGTTGGCCACCGACGGAGGAAGAAAAGAAAGCTAGTGAGAAACGATTCATAGAAGAGAGTCCTACATCATTAATTGATTTACCTGAAACTAGAGAGTTATTTACTCAGGAAGAGCTTGAAAGATTAATTCCAATTGCTGAGCAAATGTGGATTGACTGGAGAGGCAATCTTCCAGATGATTATGTATCGCCACTTAAGTAAAAGAGGTATAAAATGAAACTAACAAACCTAGAATGGGAAGATGTTATCCAGTTTGAAGAAGTAAAAGGTTATGGTCAGCATATCTGGAGAGATGGTAATCATCTTTATTACGTTACCGAGGAGGGAGGAATTGCCCCTCAGCGTGTGGTTTATGAATTACCAAATGAGTTATTTGCCTTACTAGAGAGTGGGGAAAGAACGGAGTTAGAAGTATTAAGTAAGCTTCAGACTGATCGTTGGCCACCGAATGTGACACAAGAAGAAGCTGATAGAATATTCTTGAGGCAATATCCAGAAGCTTTAAGAGGAAATCCTAAAGCACAAGGGTTATTCACAAAGGCCGAACTGGAAAAAATGTTACCTGAAGGGGCTGAAATTCTAGCGAGTAGCGATTAAAAAGCGGAAACTAATCTTGATAACTCCAAAATGATAAATTTTGGAGAGAACAAACTAAGCCTTTTCGAAATTGGAGATAAGTGAGATTATCAAATGAAAAACTACAGAAAACTCTTGTTAGAAGCTATCCAAGCTGGCAATGTTGCAGGGATTTTGCGAGGTGAAAAAAGATATCGCATAGAACCTCCTACCTCTGTACCAGATGTTTTTCCAACAGATGTTTGCCAAGTGTTAACTGAGTATTTCTACAAGCAGAATGATATTGACAAGATTCAAGATATATTAGAAGGCAGTCTTATAGAGTTATCACAGAGTTCTGCCGTTGATTTATATATTTCAGTTTTGTTTTTTGATACAATCCTTTTTATGCAAGAAAAAAACATAGCTAGCTTTACAATCCATACGTCTACAGTTGCACAAGCAATCGCTAAGGGAATTAAGGATTTTCAAGAGGAATTGAACAACAGTATCACTTTCCCAAACGGTCTTGTTAAATTAAAACCCATGAGCCAGCTGGAAAAATTCAATCAAAAATATCAAAAGATTGAACGGTTTTCCATTATTGAGGAATAGTGATAGGAGTTGTAACACTCTATAGATAAATTGTTAGTTGGGACAAATATTATGAATGATAATTTGAATTTAGATTTGTTAAAACAAGATGTAGAAAAAGAAATTAGAGAAAAAGGCTTTGAAAATCTTTATTATGCTTTGTTTGATGAGCATAGTAGTCAACTTTGGGCCATACATCTATACTATCGAGATGGGAAGTTTATGGTAAATAGTCGGGACGACCGGACCTATATAATGGGGAAAACATGGGAGTTTGAGAATTTTGAAGAGGCAAAGCTATTTTTTCTTAATTTAATGGAGTCTTTTATCGAAATGAACAGATATTTTGTACAGAATGGAGATTCACCCTACTATTCTTGTAGTTTGTGGGATAAATAAGGAGGTCAATCTAAGATGAGAGACGAAGCCAAAGAACGTTTAGAACTGTTATCAACCATTCAAGATTTAGGTTACGAGAGTTTAAGATTTTCTATTTTTAATGATCATAGACCTTCTGAGTGGGAAACTAGGATAGATTATAATCTAGAATTTGAATTGTATGAAGTTTACTCAACGATGGACCGAGCAAGTACAGAAAGTATTTTTAAATTTAAGACATTTGAAGAAGCAAAAGAAAAATTTATCCATAATCTGAAGCTAACAGTTTTTATAAATAAAATGTCTGTAGAAAATGGAGAAGTTCCTGAATATTCCTCCCCGTTATGGGATAAAAACGAAGCTGACATTGAGAACATGAAATGTATAGTCGAACAAGAGATTAAAAAACGACATTTTGAGTGCTTACAGTATGTTCTTTTTGATGAAAATAAAAATCTTCCATGGGCATTTCACTTATTCTATAAAGATGGGAAATTTATGATTAATGGTCGAGATGATCGATCATATGTGATGGGGAATACGATAGAGTTTACTAGTTTTGAAGATGCAAAAATAGCTTTTTTGGAAAGATTAGAACATTTTGTAAAATCTAATCAATTCAAAGTAAAGATAGGGAAACCCCTGTATTATTCTTCCCCACTTTGGGACAATGAAAAGGCGGATTGATGGTTAATTGCAGGAGATAATGTATGAAAAATTTAGATAAAGAAAAGCAAGAACTCTTATCAGCTATTCAAGATTTAGGTTACGAGAGTTTGAGGTATTCTATCTTTAACGAATATGGTCCTGGTGAATGGGAAGTGGTAATCGAATATGACGATTTTAAGCAAGTGTACAATGTCTACGCTACCATGGATAGAGCAAGTTATAATAAAAAATTGGAATTTGAGAATTTTGAAGCTGCTAAAAATAAATTTCTAGAAAAACTAGATCTTACTGTAGAAATAAATAAACTTTTTGTAGAAAATGGGGAACCTCCTGAATACTCCTCGCCGCTTTGGGATAAGGAAGAGACTGATTAATTTCTCAGAGCTAGTGGTATAAAGATTTTAAGCAGAGAAAGAAGCTGAAAATATGACTCAGAAAGAACAAGCAATCATCTCCCCTATGCCAACTGATGCCTTATTGCATGAAAGAGAAGTAGCGTGGAAAGTTCGACTACCTGATGATTATAAGGAATTTATAAAGAATGAGAATGGATTGATTCCGTCAAAACGGTATTTTCATTTTGGGAATAATGAGAAAGTAATCGAGCACTTTTTAGCCATACTAGCTATTTCAGGTGAGAAGGCAGAAGAGGCTTATGATATCGGAGTTGTGAGTACACAATTGGAAGGTCGAATTGTCTTTGATGAAGATTATGTCGGAATGCAACTAATCCCAATAGCAGCATTGTTTGGGGGTGATTTTGTTTGTCTAAATTATATAGAGAATCCCGAAAATCCAAGCATATGTATATGGTATCACGAAGAATCCTACGAGCTAGAGCCTGCTATAGAGTTTGTAGCTAATAACTTTACAGAGTTTTTAGCGATGCTATATTGATAGAAAGAAAAAGGCGTTATCCGCCCATATAAAAGGAGTTATTACATGTTTGAAAATCAATTAAATCAACTGTTTAATGATATAGCAAATCATGTAAATCGTATTATTCCAGTAACTTGGAATGATCTATACTTTAATGTTGAGTTAAAGGAAGGGGATGGAGAAATTTTATTTTATTTTAATACGAAAGAAAATCCTGAAAAATATATTTTCTCACATGATATACCAGCAATTTATAACATTCCATTTGCTGAATATATGGACACCTTTAATCAATTAATGAGTATTTCTAGAAGTATTTTAAAGGTTTTAGAAGATAATAATCAACCTAAATGGTATGCAATGGTTTTAATAGTAAAATCTCAGAAACAATTAAAGGTTGAGTTTGATTATACTGATTGGTTTGCTAGTCCCTTTACCTCGAATCAAAGGTTGTCTTTTTTAAAATATAAATATTTAGGAGAAGAGCCCGAAAATAATGATTTACTCCAACTTTTTAAAGAAATGGAAGAATATAAGAAACAAAGCTAAACATCTACAATGAACGCGTAAAGGAGTTGGAGTACTTTCCATATGATTTGTTGGTGCAGGGAAAGTAACCTATAGAAAAGGAGTTACCGCATGATAAGAGATAGAATCAAAACTGAGGAATACTTCCAAGAAGACAAAGAATTGTATCTAGGTTCGCTAAATAGGAGATTAGCAAAATATGATAAAATTACACCAGAAAATAAAAGTGTTTATTTTCGAAATCTAGTAATTGATAATGAAACTTTATTCAAAATAGGGTATTCTATAGGGGATTCTGTACAAACTCTATTTTCCTATTATCAGGGCGTTCTTTCTAATTTGAAACTCATTGCATCAGAGGGAGTTCCATTTGACTTGGCAGTTAACATCTTTTCCTTGGGAGTTCTCTATAGTGAGCGCAAGGAAGAGTTTCTGGATGATTTGAAGGCTATTTATGAACAGATGGACCACACAGATGGCTTGATTGAATACTACATGGTTTATCTATTCCATGATAAGATAGTCCCTTTTCATTCGATTTTAGAGTATCAAAATATGATTGAGGATACTTATGAGAGTGTAGCCAAGGCACAGGGCTTTTGGTACTATAGTCACTCAGATGAACCTTGGTATAATTCTCATCAATATGAACACTGTGATTATTATGGTTACTGGAGTTTTGACACCGCCGCAACTTGCAAGATTAGAGGGATTTTCGACGAACGCTTGAAGGACTTAGAGTGCTTTCCATATGACTTCCTGGTCCAAGAAAATTAAGAAAACTGGGTTTGCTACTAGTTTTTATCGAAAAAAGAAAGTATGCAAATCTATAGTATCGTTTAAATAGAACAATAATAGGAGGACTTAAAAGATGTTTGAGAATATAAAATCAAATCCATTTCATCAGTTCTATCCACTCTCTAAAGATCAAATCAAAAACAGTGAATCAAAGTTAGGAATTGTGTTTCCGCAATTTCTGAGAGACTTTTATTTAGAGATTGGCTATGGTTTTATTGGAAGTAAGGTGGATAACATCAACCGAATCATGGATCCAGAGTCTGTTTTAGACTTTAGATTGAAACAAAACGATTTTGAATTTTATCCTGATATTGAAATTTATGATGAATGTACTGAAGATAAACTTGTCTTTTTTGAGGCTAATGAATCCACTCTGATCTCAATTGGTTTCGGTTCAGGGAATAGGGATAAAATCTATTATTATGATGTAGAAATTTCTAAGAATCTTGAAGAATTCTTAGAAAAATTGTCAGAGGATGATACTTTTTATTATAAATATTTCTAATTTCGACGATTTTTCTGAGTGAGAAGATTGGATATTTTCCAAAAAGAAATGAAGTAAGAATATGAAGTGGTTGAATTATAAAGATAGTTCCATAGATACTATAGAAAGTGTGGAACATAGATTACAGATTACTCTACCAGATGATTTTAAGAAATTTGTTTTAAAATATGATGGTGGTTATCCTCATCCTAATCATTTTACGGTGGATGGAAAGGTGGAAATTTTCAATAATTTACTGAGCCTAGATGAATATGAATGCGGTAATATCTATGAAGTTCTTGAAGATTTACAAAATCGAATAGGTGATCAACTGATTCCATTTGCTGAAGATGGTTTTGGAAATTTCTTATGTTTTGATTATTCAGCTGATAAAAACATCGTTTTTTGGGATCATGAGAAGAACTATGATGATTTTAAAGAAACAACATTTGTTTGTTCCAGTTTTTCTAATCTAATTGAGAATCTATTTTAAGATGTCTAGTAGTAAATGACTATTATTGAGTATAAAAGTATGAAAATTGGAAGGAAATCGTGGGTATGAATCAGCATAACGCACTATTGAAATTAGGAATAGCAACATGGTTATCCAAGTCAATGCAGGAAAGTCAGTTTTATCAAAAAATCGATGAGCTTCTCGAAGTATGCTGGAAATGGGTAGAGAATCATGAAGTGCCTGGAGATTACATCTATTCCCTTCTCGATGATGGAACTGAATTTGGAGGAGCTTTTGTTTATATGCAAGAAGATGATCCAAAATATGAATCAAGGTGGAATTGTATAATTGAAGCAGGTGCTTCCATAGCCTCGTTAGCTTATGAGTGTGAGGGAAAAGACTATAAACCTACCTTGTTGGAAGAGATTGATGCTGAACAAGAAGAATTTTTTAGTGAACAATTGCAAAATATTATTGGCAATAAAATACAGTCCATAGATCACTTTAAAAACTATTTATCAGTTGGCAACGAACAGAATAAAGAAAAGATACTAGAGAAATTATCAGAGATATTGGATTTGCTGTGATGTTGAGCAAAGTCAGGAGTTACCGCATGTTAAGAGACAAACATAAAGATCAGGCGTATTTTGAAAGACGCGTTACTCGCCTACAAAAACGTTTAAGAGAAGATGTCGAGATGACGAATGAAATTTCGGAGAAGTATTTGTTGTTCCATTATCAAGATTTGGTTTTGAATAATGAAGAACTAGTGAAACTTTCCTATTCTATAGGGGCTTCGAAAGAGGAGATTTTTCCCTATTATCAAGGGATTCTGTCTTATCTCAAACTCATTGCCTCAGAGGGAGTTCCATTTGACTTGGCAGTTAACATCTTTGCCTTGGGAGTTCTCTATAGTGAGCGCAAGGAAGAGTTTCTGGATGATTTAAAGGCTATTTATGAGCAGATGGACCACACAGATGGCTTGATTGAATACTACATGGTTTATCTATTCCATGATAAGATAGTTCCTTTTCATTCGATTTTAGAGTATCAAAATATGATTGAGGACACTTATGAGAGTGTAGTCAAGGCACAGGGATTCTGGTATTATAGTCATTCTGATGAACCTTGGTATGGAACACACAAGTATGACAATAGAGGATATGATGGTTACTGGAGTTTTGACACCGCAGCAACCTGTAAGATCAAAGGAATCTACGATGAACGCTTGAAGGAGTTGGAGTACTTCCCATATGATCTTCTAGTCCAAGAAAACTAATCATGGATTTGAAAGATAAGTTGATTGATCGAAAGGGGAAATGAACGGAAACAGAAAATACAGTGTCTATCTGGGTAGGTAATTTTGAAAGTAAAACTCAGTTAGATGAATTCCTTACTTTAATTTACGATGATGAAGGTGAAGTGGTTCCGTCACTATTTTATGAAAGTTATGAGATTGATATTGATGATATTGATGACGATTTTATAGAATCTGAGGTCTATGATGTAGAACACTCAAATCTCGAACGGATGTTGAAAGGTGTGTCCTATGAACAGACGATTCTTCGAAATTTAAAAGAGGAGGGAATCAATACGATTATTCCTCCCAGCAACACCATCATTTTGCTTTACAATTATCATTATATTGCTAATGTAGTAGCAAGGGAAAATACGAGATTTATCGGAACTGTTAGCTATAAAGAGGCCTAGTTTATTTATTGCAAGGTAGTGATATAAAAGGAAAAGCAAATGAAATGTAATGATAGTTTATTATACTTCCTTCAAGAATTGACTTTTAATTTAGTCGATTTAATCAATCATAAAGAATACAAGGACTTTGCTCTGGACTCCTTGAAACTTGCTAATCAATCGCTTGACCAGGACAATAAGATTTGTCCAGATCTTTTATACAGTCGTTTGGAGAATGTGGACGAAAAGGATATCTTAACATTTATGGAGCTGGATAAGGAGACCAATCCTCTTGTATGGAGCTGCATTGCCAATTATTTTGTCTTGGTTTGCTATCATTCGTATCAGCATTCTGGAGAAAAGCACCTACCCCAAACAATTGAAAGTGTTGATGAGGAAACGATTGAAGATTATGTTTCGAGTTACCAGCAACTGCTAGCTGATAATAATCAATTAGTGGACCAATTGTTAGCACCAGAACTTGAACAGGTTTTGAATGATCCTTTAGTTGCCAATTATTTTGGGAATTTGCTTCAAGAAATCAAGTTGAAACAATGATTCTGCAGTCTTAAATTGACGACAGGACGTTCTAAAACCAACTCGTCCAGATAGTACTAGACAAGGAGAGAATATGTTTGAAAGCTATTTTATGCTTACTTTTTCTGAAGCAATTGCACATCAGTTAAGCTCGCCCTATAACTCTCATATTCGGACGGCTTTGGATGCATGCTGGAGTTTTTGGGAGAAGAGAGATAAAAGTGGAGATGAGCTCTATGCTCTATTAGATGATGGAACGGACTTTGGTGGACTTTTTATCTATATGCAATTAGATGATAATGAGGCGCATGTGGCATCCTGGGATAATTTGACTTATGCAATAGCTACCATTGCAAAAGAAGCTTATTCATTTGAAAATAAGAAAGTGCTACCGTCTCCTTTGGAAAATATCGACGATTCTTTGATAGAGATTTTTATTGAGAATTTAAAAGAAATCAATAGTAATTTTTATGATCACGTACAGGATATCAAAGACTTCCTTGCGCGTGGCAAATCACCATCTAAAGAAGAGGCCATAAACGAATTAAAGAGAATAGGATTATTGCAATGACACAATTTGAAGATAAATTATCAGAAATTCAAACAGATATGATTAGTCTAGCGCTTGAACTAGCAGAAGGTAAAATAGATATTGCATATATTTACGGTTCCTGTGAGAATCATTCATTATCTTTTAACAGCTTTTTTGCTAAGGATAAGAAGGTATATACGATCAATAAGCTAGATGAGCTGGGTATAGAGAATTTAACGACTGATAGAATGTTTCAGTATTTAGACATTGGAATGACTGATTTTGAACGATTGATAACATTATTCCAAGAGGATAAAAAACAAGCCCCAACACAACTGAAATTGGTCTATGATAATGTGAATAAAAAAGCTAAGGCTAAATATTCTTATGAAAATTTTTATTCAAATTCTGACTCACTAACTCCTGAAGATATTTTCATGGAATGGTACAAAGAAATAAAAGAAGAAGTGGAAGGACATAATGACTTTTGAATATAAATTTATGGAAGTTCAGGCTAGTATGATTTCACTAGCTATGGAATATGTCCATAATCAAGCAGAAAAAGTATATATCTATGCGATAGCGGACAGTTTGTATAGTTTTAATGTATTTTATAAGATTAAAGGAAATATTGTACACAAACACTTAGTAAATGATTTTTTACCTACAAAATCATACATTGATACCAGTTTACAATCTCTCTTGTTGAAAGAAGGTGTCAAGGATGTAAAATCAATGCTTGATGTTTGCCAAGAATATAATCGCGAGCATCCAACTGAAATGTGGTTGATTTATGATGCTCAGAAAAACAGCCTTGATAGTCGCTATAGCTATGAAGGGCGTTATGACAAGGATGAAGAGTTGCTTCCAAGTCTAGAGTTTGAAAAATGGTTTGAAGAAGTAAAAGACAAGCAACTGTAGGAGAAAAAGATATGCCCCAACAAGATCAATCAATTATCTATCCCTTGCCAAGTGATGCGCTATTACAGGAAAGAGAAGTTGCGTGGAAAGTTCAACTACCTGAAGATTATAAGAAATTTATAATGAGAAAAAATGGTTTTCGCCCTTCCAAAAATTTATTTTCTTTACAAAATAGGTCCTTTTTGATTGAACGATTCTTGTGTGTATTAGAAAACACAAAAGACAATCCACTAGGCGTGTATGACATTGATGTTGTAATGTCCCAACTGGATGAACGTTTGTTTGTCCATGAAGATATTTTGGGGTTTGAGTTGGTCCCCATAGCAGCATTGTTCGGTGGCGACTTTCTCTGTTTAAATTATATAGAGGATCCCGAAAATCCAAGCATTTGTATCTGGTACCACGAGGAATCATACGAGCTAGAACCTGCTATAGAGTTTGTAGCTAATAACTTTACAGAGTTTTTAGCTATGTTACAGGATTAGCAGTGTGATGAAAGGATATTGATTTAACAAGAATAAGAAGAAATCATTAAAAGACTGATTAACGTAGGTATTCTCAGATGAAAGGTTGATACAATGCTAGAATATAAAAAACATCAGCTAATAGAAAATGGTGAAATTATAAAATCTTTTACATTTGAAATCCGAAATATAATTGAACACGGTGACGAATTAATTGTTTTATTGGAAATTCCCTTTGATAATGATATTGAAAAAAATAACATTTTAAGAGTTGATGGTAGTGGAAATGTAGTTTGGACGATAGATAATAGTGGATACAGTAATAATATTTATCCCTTTGAACAGATGACTTTGAGCGATGGCTGGCTTTATGCGACTGATTTTTACGCCAGAAGGTTTAAAATCGATATAAAAACGGGGAAAATAGTTGATTTGACTCTATCAAAGTAATAGAAGTTTGAGAATTTCGAAAATATGTGGAGGTCTCATAAATGAGCGAAGGTTACTTACCGATAAGAGAGAGTTTAGGTTATCAGAATGTCAAGCAAGCGTTAGAGCAAGTTTTTTCGATAGATCTTGATACGATTGCCATTCATGAAGGAGAAGATGAAAATTTTAATTTTCCGTTCGTGTATAAGGGTTATCATATGACAATAGGTATTTCATCAACAAGTAAAAATAGGCAATTGGAAGCAGGAGAGGGTGGCTTGTTTAACATATGGTTCACTCAAACGGATGAACAGAGATTTTCCATTATCTTTTTATCCAAGATAATCGATGACAAAAGCATAAAAAGAGTGTATGGACGTGATAAAAAGTCAGTTGAACACACCTTGCAACTATTGAAAGACTTTCTAGATTCAGATAGAGCAGAAGTTTTATTAAAGAATTGACCAAATAGATTTTAAAGAAAATGATTATTTTGAGGAGAATAATATTATGGAATTAAATGAAACTGAGAAGTTTGCTGTAGAAACGAGCAGAATGATTCGAACTTATTTTGGGAATAAGATGGATTCATCTGGAATTTATGATGTTGTTGAAGAAGCTAATCATCACGAGTTTAAAATTGATTTTAAGGCATATGATTACTTTACTATTGAATTTGATTATGAGAATGACCTGTGCGAGTTCTTCATTGCCTTAACGAAAGAAGTGAAGATATCTTTGACTAAAGAGCCAGCTGTTTACAGCCAGATATCAGATTGGGATAGCTACTTAAAAGGAGTTATGGATGAAATTGAACTCCGTATTCCGGACAAGTTTTTAAAAGCCAAAGGATGGTTGTAGACTGGAACCCTTAGAGGAGAACAGAACAATGTTTAATAGAGAGCAAGAACGAACGGAGCTTTTATCGGAGATTCAAAAACGAGGCTATGATAGTTTGAGATTTTCAATTTTCAATGACCATAATCCCTGGGAGTGGGAAACGAGAATTGAACTCAATCCTCAAACTCAGAAGTATGAGGTATATCTAACAAGGGACAGGGCTGGAAAAGGAAGAGTTTTTGAGTATTCTGATTTTACTGATGCAAAAGAAAAATTTTTAGAATTGTTAGACCATACCGTATCAAGAAATAAGTACTATATTTCCAATGGCTGGGTGCCACAATATCCTTCTCCACTATGGGATAAACTAGATATTGATATCGAATCTTTAAAAAATATAGTGGAAAAGGAGATTAAAGAAAGAGGTTTTGAAAGCTTGTATTATGTCTTGTTTGATGAAGATAGCAGGAAACCATGGGCAACACATTTGTTTTTTAAAGATAACAAGTTTCAAATTAACAGTAGGGATGAACGCTCATATATTGTAGGGGAAACATGGGAGTTTGATACGATAAAGGAAGCAAAGGATGAGTTCTTTAAGATTCTAAGTCAAACAGTTCATGCGGAGCAGTTAGCTAATGAACTTGGTTTTTCGCACCCATACCCTTCGATGCTATGGGACGAGGAAGGAAAATGAGTCAGTTGGACAAGTACTTTCAAAATCGGTTGTGAGGAATAAGATGATAAAACATTTAAAAGATGAATTAATAGAGTTGCTATTAAAAATAGGGGAAATAAATCTGAATCAGTCGGATTTATTCACAGAAGAAAAACCTTCTCTATTCTTACCGGAAGGACGTACTATTTATTTTGAAGACGGATATTACTATATTGTTGGCGTCGAACGTGGCAGAATAAATTTTGAGAAAAAATTTGATAATAAGGAAGATATTCTTTATTATCTTTTACAATCATATGTTATTAGAATAGCATCAAAGAATGCATGGACTAATGCTAATGGAGATTTTGAACTGTATGGTACTCTTTTTGAAGAAGAACAAATTCGCTTATTTAGTATCATTGATCCTAAATATGGAGAAAGAAGAAGGAAGGAAACAACCTAAAATCACCTTCATTTAAAAAGCCATAAAACTAATGGAGAAAATACAATGACAAAAGAAGAGTTACTTACTTTTTTAGAGTGTAATCGAAGTAAACTTAAATATCATACAGTATATCTAAACAAAGAAGCATTAGAGCAGTTTGCAATCGGATATTTTCTGGATTCGAAATCAAATGAATTTCTGGTGTATGAAGTGTCAGAGCGCCAGAGTCTGATTGAAATTGCTTCCTTTAAGAATGAAGAAGAAGCTATTGAGAAAGTTTATGAGATAGTCAAATTTAGATGTCGTATGTGAAATAGATTTCTATTAATAAGTAAAGAATGTTTTGGAGAGTAGCATGATGACCAATTTAAAAGAAGAACTGATAGATTCGTTATCTGAATTAATAGAGTTTCTATCAAATTACAAGGAAAAAAATAATGTTAATAATTTCATTGGTATCCTTGAGGAAATGCAGTTTATCCTACAAAGTATAGGAAAATCCCAGATACCAGCAGAAACGAAGATCCACCTACAGAAAAGGTACAAAAGTATGTTTTTCCCAAGAGATGGTTTATCGGATTTTTATGTTTTTGATTCGGACGCTACATACATGAAAAGAAAAAATGAACAATTATCTTTATTGATTAAAAGAATTGACAGTTTATTAAAAGACTAGAAAACTTATGGGTGAATTCATAAAGTTGGGAAGTAACGAAATAGGAGTGAATAATGATTGCTATTCATCAGGGTAAAAAATATCATGTTTCAAAAGGACTTAGTAATAATGAATGGATTGTCCTGACTAGTGATACAAAAGATGAAGGGTTTAATAATTATGTAGATTTTTGGGGAGAGGAATTTGATGATTTCTTTTCAAAAAAAGTCAAAATGGAAGATCTAGACTATCTATACAGTATTCATTATGAGATTCAATATAAGGGCCATTCTTTTGATGTTAGTAGTGGGATGATTCGAAGAAATATTGAGAAAGATTGGTTTGAAATAAGACTAGATGCCAACCAAAATCAAATAAAGGATGAGTTGGGATTCAAGCAGATAAACAAATTAGAATGGGCAAAAGAAATTGGTCGAAAAGACATTGAAGTCTTAAAAATAGTCGAAACACCTTTAGGAATCTTTAAAGATCAGGGAGTCAAGGTCACGAGTTTAGAAGGCCAAGATATTGATAACTTTTTAAATTCTATTGAACAGTAATGTTTTGATGCTGACGTTTAATCCTTTTAAAAAAATATGTGACTCCGTGCGAGGAAATGATAATGTTTGATAATGAATATATTGGCAGTTTGGAAAGATTTGCCGGTAATATTGAAATTGTTTCAAGAAATAACAAGTTGCAGGTATATGATAATGTGGATATTATTTATATTCTAGAACAAAGAGAAGACGAATTTGTTATTTCACTAAATGAAAGAGGGAACATTTTAGACTACTGTAAAATTCGTAATAAGGATTTGGCTCAACTCTATTTTGCAATCTTTGTTAAAAGAGGAGTTACAGATTTTGAATTCCCACTTTTAACCTTAATAAATGATATAGAGGATATTGAAGTATTAAAAGAATACTTGACTAGAGAACAACTGGATAACTTCTATTCGATTGATTCTAGGACTAAAGAAAAAATAAATTTTTCTTCAGAGTTAAACAAGATTTATTACATAGATGCAAGTGACAATGAATACAATTTATTTTTCCAACCAAACAGAATATTTCAAACCTTCTATGCATCAATTGTAAAATTAAAAACTATTAAGGAGTGGTTGATTCAACTGAATGGTACTAGTGGACTAGAAGATCAATATGAAGCTACTTTGTTAGAGTATAGTTCAGAGGGGCTAAGTAGAAGTGATCTGTTTGTGACTAAGGAGAAATGATGAAAAAAATTCGTTTTACTTATGGAAATTTTCGGTATTTAGTATTTGAATTCAATCATCAATACTATCTACTTGATAGAAGACCATGCCATTTGATAGGATATTTTTTTCCGCCTATAAATTGGTTTTTCTTTCAACATGTGTATCCTATTACATCAGATGAGTACTGTAGAATAAAAGAAAAAAATGGACGTGCTACAAAACTCACTGTTTCAACTTCTCTCGGTGCTGGACTGAGTGTCTTTTTATATAATTGGTTACGCGTGAACAATATTGATATCACTAAGTATTTTGAAACGAATCTTTCAAGTTTTACGACAGTGGCACTCTTTTTAATGACTTTGCTCTTAACATATGTTCTGGTTGAATTATTTTACTATTCTCGGAAAAGAAGGATGGCCTCCTTGCTAGGGCGCGAACTTAGGCATTTACAATACTATAAAATCACGCCAGTAAAAATCGACTTTAAACAATTGCTAGGCTTTATAGTGGTTATTGGTGGACTAGCATTTTTTATGTCCTTGTATTATTTTTACTCAGGTAACTTACTTTTTGGTTTAATGGCCAATGCAATCATCTTTCTATATTTGTCGGCTTCTAATGTTGCATTTGGAACTGAAAGCCATCACTTATATAAAATAAATGATAAAATACTAAAATAAGATGTAGCGATATCGAGATACTCCTCATAGCTTGGGAAAAACCCATGTTTTCTTAGATTAGTAAGGATTAAAATGCCAAAAATAAAATTATATTATAAAAGGAATCTACGATACCTATTATTTCATTATCAGGGGAAACAGTATCTATTAGATAGATCTCCTAAACATTTTTTCGGATTTTTCTGCTTGCCTTTAAACTGGTGTTTTTATCAGAAAGTTTATGCTATCTCAGATGAAGAACTTTTTAAAATCGAAGAAAAAAACTCTAAGGCGAGCAAATTTATCCTTCCAACATCATTAGCTGCAGGATTGACAGTTTTTGTGAATGCCTTGGCACGTATGAATCATATTGATTTATTTGCTAACTTTTATGTGAATTTTTCGATAGTAACTAGCTTGATTTTAGTAGTTATTGGGCTATTATTGTCTTTTGGTTTGCTTCAGCTTTTATATTCTAAAAAGAAAAAAAGTTTGGAAGAATTACTTAATAGATCATTGGAGCAACCTGATTATTATAAAATAAAACCAGTAAATTCATCGCGTTTTTACGTAAAAATGCTTCTTTTACGACTATGTTTCTTTACTTTAGCTCTTATATTTGCCTTAGCTTTTATTTACATAAAAAATGTTGCCATGCTTTTGATAATGATTTTAACAATGTTCATTTTTCTAGCAACCATAAATGTTGCCTTTGCACCTGGAGAAGAACTGGAATATGAGATAGTTGAAGTTAAATCAAACCAGAGTAAAAATTAAACGAAGTGATTAAAGTTAATAAGGAATTCAATTATGAAGAACCAATACACCCAATATATAGAGCAATTACAAGATTTGATTAACTTAGAATATCCGAGTCAGAAATTATATCCTGGAATCATACAGGATATCTACAACTTAACTGAAGATATAGAACGAGAAGAAAATATCGATAAAATTAGATTTTTTAGTTTAGCGAGAAGATTTGTAGATGAAACAATGGATCATAAAAGTGAGATTTTAACAGTCTTAATACAATTGGAGAAAGAACTGAAAAAAAGAAAATAAAAGAAAAGAGAAAACGTTACAAAGAACTGAAGGATAAAGCATTTGAATCTTCTAGGGGAGCATATGAAGCCGTGATTTATGCTGAAACAGGGCACTGGCCTATAAGTGATTAGTAAATAGGTTTCAAATAGCAAAGGTGACTTTAATGAAAGAAATTAATTTAAGCAAAAAAGATATGTTGGAAATTTATCAAGATGGTGATAAGTATTTCTTGCGTTATCCAACTTTTAATATTACCATGCCAGAGGTTGTTAAAGAAATTCCTAAAGAAGCTGTAGATAGCTATTTAGCGGGAGAACATGATGGTGAAGAATTAATTAATTATGCTAATTTCGGATTTTGGAAATCAAAAATTAGTCAAGAAGATGCTAACATACAATTTTTAAGAGATAATCCAGAATTTCTTCTTATGGATACAGATAGAAAGAGACACTATTTTTCCGAAAAAGAATTCGAAGAATTGTTGAAAAAAGCTCATGAAGTTTCTGATGCAGATGATAAGTAATCATTCCCTAACGTAAACAACTCACTCGTCACTTACAAAATACAGTAGATGAGGACGTCTTGAATCTAAGTAAGGTAGCCCAAGAACGACTGGAGCGAGCTAAACAGTCTACTTTGGAAGTGCCGACGATTAGAGTTGCTCAAATATCATCAGTCAATGTACATGCGTTCTCTACACTTGACACAACTACCATGAGATTGGGATATACAAGTAATGATTATAGCTACATTAATAACTACTTAAGAGGGTTCAGTGACGATTTAGGTCCTGTTTCAACTTCAACTATTTCTGATATCGATTCTGCATTATCTAAGATGGAATTGCCAGCTGATTTAACTTTATACAGAGGAACAGATTCAGCACCTTTCATGAATATCGTTGATAAAAACTTTAACAAAACTCTGGATTGGAATTCGTTAGTAGGAAAAACTTTTTGAAGATCGAGTTTTGTTAGTACTTCAGTTGATACGCCTTTTGATGATGACGTAAGATGAGAAATCAACGCACCAAAAGGTTCTAAAGGAGGGATGGTTACCGCTTTCGGTATGTTCCCTAATGAAAATGAGTTTTTGTAGCCAAGAAATTCAAACTTCTTAATAAAGGGTATAGATAAAGTTATTCTAAAAATGGATTTAATAGAATAGGAAAAGGCTATGAGATTAAGAGATAAATGGGGAGATGATTCAAATCAGTATAATAGATATAATCTTAAACAAAAGATAAATTCGGTTATCTTTGGTCTAGCTATAGGTGATGCACTGGGAGTCCCTGTGGAGTTCAGAGATAGAGATACCTATCATATTTCAGATATGGTGGGTTATGGAACCTATAATCAACCAGCTGGCACCTGGTCAGATGATACTTCTTTATCCTTAGCACTTATTGAACACCTGTGTGAGGATTCTGATTTGAATGGGTTGATGGATAAATTTGTAGCTTATCGTCAGGGCTACCTCACACCTTTTGGATATTGCTTTGATATTGGTGTTGCGACTAATCAGGCGATTGAACGGTATTTGGCAGGAGTCTCTCCAGAGAAATGTGGAGGAACTAGTGAGAGAGATAATGGCAATGGAGCTTTGATGAGGATATCCCCCTTAGCTTTGCTCTTATATGAAAATTATGATTTCAGTTATAGATCAAAAATAATTGAGCAATATACTAAGCTGACCCATGCTCATCCAAGGTCTATTGTCGCGTCTATTCTTTATGTTCAACTTTTAATCGGTTTTCTTCTTAACATTCGTTTAGAAAAATTACTTTGTCAGTCAAAACCTTATTTTGAAGATTGCTTCAAGAAAAAGCCAGAATACTGGGAAGAGTATCAAGAACATTTTAGTGAAATATTTGATAGAGAATTTTATCAAAAATCTAGGGAAGATATTGCTTCCACAGGCTATGTTGTTGATACCTTGAAGGCTTGTCTCTGGTGTTTGGGTACAACAAAGAGTTTTGAAGAAGCTGTTCTAAAAGCTGTTAATCTTGGAGGGGATACCGATACAATCGGTGCCATTACAGGTACCTTGGCTGGAGCCCACTATCAACTGGAAGGCATCCCAGAAAAATGGATTCAACAGCTGGCTAATAGAGAATTGATTGACGAAAAATGTCGACAAATGCTAGAATGGCTAGAACGTTGATTTTCTGTAGTTGTTGCATATCTGAGCAATCCTTGAAATTAGGATGAACTGATTTCTAAGATGGTGGAAGAGATGGAGTTGTTTTTGGAAATAGGAGAGAAGGAAATCTACCAGCTGACCAAGTCTATCTGCAATATCAAGGTTCCCAGATACAACTTTAAATTACACGGTAAACGAAAGGATTATCATGACAGAAAAAGACTTACTTATCAAAGAATATCTTAGAGTAAAAAAAGAAGCTATTTATAGTCGCATTATATTCTTGCTAACGGCCGTTACAGGAGCTATTCTGTCCTTTATTTTGGTCTATTCAAAATCTAGGAATCTAATCTTTGAAAATGTTTCAATTGGCTTAGTTGTGTTTGCAGGTATTGTTATATCAAGGCCGTATTGGACAAAAAAGAAACAATACGAGGCTCAGTATCCAGAATTGAAAGAAATGTCTACAAGAGGAGCTGAACCTTCTGGGGATTTTTGGGGAAGACATCTGATTGTATATCCAGCCATTCTGGTTTATATGGTTTGGGCCTTTTTCACTTACTATCGTCCTGTTCAAAATCAGGAAATAATAGATGTTAATCTTCCAGCGATTAGTACAGAAACTGAGTATAGTTTGGATTTTCCAAAATCAGATAGTTCAACGAGCACAGGCGATAGTCAAGAAGATAACCAATCAGATGCTTCGTCGGGCGGACAAGACGAAAGTGGGGAGTAGAAAGTGATTGATTACTATCCGTAAATCAACAGCAAAGTCTACGGAACAAACTATTGTGTAGAAGACAATTCCAATTGGAAATGACGATAATTATTTTGACGATAGATGAATATTTGATTCCGTAGTATAAAATAGTTGATCCAGATACCAAATTTCCTTCAGCCAACCTAACTGACGGGTCAAAAATGTACCTGAACGTCGGAGGAGAGGAAGTCTTGGTTGGTAGGGTCAATAAAGATGGTATAATGGAATACGTGGAGGGTTAGTATGCGTAAAGAATTTTTAGTTTACCAAAATAAAGTATACTCTAATTTTGTGAATTATATAAATGACTATATCCTTCTTTCAGAAGATCCGGCAATGTTGAAAGAAGGCTATTTCCCCTATAGTTCCTATGTAGATGGTGAAGAAGAAGGTCTATACGGGAAGCTTGTGCCTTATAGTGAGGTTAGTCAAAGGTATTTGGTTTGTGATAGTGTCTTGTATAAAGATCATGAATTTGAAATCGCAGGTCACAAGTATGGGGATGATGATTTTACAGCACCCGATTCTTATGTGCAAATATTGGTTTCTGATAAAGAATTTTTAAATGAAAACAATATAGCAGATGGTGCGTCATTGATGGATGATAAGTACGGTCATATTACGTATGCATCAGGAAAAATCCCTGTCAGCGAAGTAACGATTCTACGTCGTAGAAAGAATTTGCCAGTAGACCGAAGGAGAAAAATATGAAATCAGTTAATTTTACAATAAAAAGCAACCAATCACTAAGAATTGGTGAGGTGCTTCAAGCAGAACTTTTTGAATGTTACAGCGTTTCCGCTAAGGATGCAGGATTAAAACCATCTGCGGATTCTCTTATTTCGGATTTCCATTCTGTTCAGTTTGGGGTCAAAGAGAAGTCTAGTTTAGGGTTCCGTCTATCTTTTGATGGTCAAGCTTATCAGGTATCTGTTCCAGATTTGGCGACAGCTTCTGACTGGACTGGGGCCTTGATGTTCTTGAAAACCTTGCTCATTCTCTTAGACGTAACTGTATGTGAACATGATGGTGTGGCGTATGATAAAGATTCTATTCTAGAATTTCATTTCACAGATATTTTCTTATCAGCTCTTTCAGAATTGACCAAGGAAGTAAAAGTCCATCCCATCGTGGAAATTATGGGAGTGAAACGTCCTATTTACATCAATGAACTCTACCTAGGGCAGATTATCCATGTGCCGGACGAGCAACTCTTAAATAGCTATGACCAGCGCTTGCGCTTTACCCAACAGCTAAATGCTTATTACTCTGAGCAGCAAGTTTTTAAAGTAGAGCAAAATGGTGAGGATATCATCATTCCTGTCAACTATCTTAATAGTGAAGGACGAACTATTTTGCCGGCTCAACCAGAGCTAGAACCTCAATATTTGCAACAGTATCGAGGAAGTAAGGTTGCAGTTGCACGATTATTCATCATGACAGCCGATGGGGAGAAACTAGCCGAAGTTCCTTATCGACAGTTCTTAGAGTCGTTGACCGAGGGTATCTATATGTTGGATGCCAAGTATGTTCTGGTCGACCCAATTTCACCGGAAACTCTGAAAAATCTAGAGTTTTAATACCATAAAAAGAGAGCGGACTCGCTCTCTTTTTATGGTATAATGAAATAAAAAAAGTCTCCAAGTTTATGTGACTTCATAAGTACTTGTTGATTAGTAAGATCCAAAAGGATCCGTTGAACAAATCATGAGAAACCGGCAAGCAGAGGCTCAAGGAAGTGGGGCGAAATGACGAAGTATTATACGAATAAACCTGATTTTAATGATTCCTCGTTTGTAGTGATTCCGCCCGAATCTTATTTCAAGTTTATGAGTGACTTTATGGATGATATTGAAGCTGTCGGGAAGGTTGTAAAAGATGAAGGAGTCGAAGACTTATACAGTCAAACAGGTGAAGCATCATTAGGAACGACCAAAGACAGTTCTACATTCGACAAATCAATGAATCGCATCTATGACATGTTAACGAGTGCCGAGAAGGTTCATTCGGATATCATGCAGAACATCGACAGCAAATTCACCAAAGGGATGGATGATGCCTTCACAACCTTAAATAATGTTAATAGTTCGAGTAAGCCGTATAAGAGTAAATACACGAAAAAAACAGTGCCAAAGAAAGTCTTAGCCGGATATAAGGCAGACGGTACTTCTGTCTATATTGATACAACAGAACAGAAGTCCTATACTCTGTCAGAAATCCTAGATGGGAAGGCAAGTCCCATTCAAGCCGCAAAGGATGTCTATGATGATCGTATAAAGGCTGTCAAGGATATGATGGCCAAGAAGGATCAATTATCCGATGAGCAGATCAAGGCCATAGAAGGCAAAAGTGCGGAGGAAGTCGTAGCT
>ERZ773180.505-NODE-505-length-23191-cov-8.432529_pt1 | contig 23191 bp, 25 predicted proteins | sample MGYA00511080_ERZ773180 | MGnify/ENA primary metagenome ERZ773180 (study PRJEB29015, sample SAMEA2738175) | human oral metagenome | biome: human oral; feature: human-associated habitat; material: saliva | place: China | collected 2178 ...
TCCCAACAGTTAATGCAACAGAAATTGGATTATTTCTAGCTTCTTCTAATTCTTCATGTGTCAATGGCTCAGTATAGTCATTTTTTACATTATTCCATCTATCTTCATTTAATTTTATATAATTGTTCATCTTATAATCTCCTCATAATTTTATATTATTTTGATTTAAGTTGAATATCCTCGTTTTCTTTTTATCATTTTATTTAATTGTTTTAGTGCGACAAACTGGGATTTACTCATTCAAAAATTTTAATAAATCTCTTTTGAGTCTTATCACATACATATCCAATTTTTTCATAGAATTTATGTGCCCCTGTTCTTGATTCTCCTGAATTTAACCTAATAAACTTAATTAATTTTTGTTGAGAGTCCATTTCTAAATGATTGATCAATTTTTTGCCAATACATCTCCCTTGAAACTCTGGTAAAACAGCTAATCCTAGAATATTTAATCCGCAATCCGAATAAAGACTCTCATATATTTCAGCATGTATAAAGCCAACTACTTTATGTGAATCCTCATCCTCATAAACATAAATCAAATGATGATTTTTATCATTCGATAGTTTGTCAATTTGCTTCTCCACTAACTTAGTAGAAACAATATATCCTAAAGAAACATCACATATTTCTCGTATAGATTTAGCATCTTCTTTTTTAATGTTTCTAATCATTTCATTACCCCACAAATTCAAATTTGTCAATTTCTCGTCCTTTCGATTATATCACATTTCTAATTTTTTGTCATTTTATTTAATTGCTTTATCATGATAAATCTGTATTAACCTACCCTTCAAATCAAGAGTCATCAGTTTGTAAACCTCAATAAATATCCATTAGGATCTTGAATCAGAAACTCCATTTGTATTTCTTCAATTCCGTTAACCCTATATACACTTCTAATCAGTTCTCTGTAAATCTCTAATTGTTTGCTTTTCACTAATTCATATAGTTTCTCAATATCATCAACTGATATTGAAAAATTTATTCCTCTTCCTAAAGGATAGATTAGTTCCCCTGTATTCCAGCCATCATCATGAATTTGTTCAAACATAAACTGACTATCTTGAAAAGACATAAAAACAAATTTCACTTCCGGTCGTTCGTACTCTATTTTAAATCCTAATTCTTCATAAAAATTTTTAGTCTGAACAATATCAAAAACTGATAATTCAGGAATCAAACTATTAAACTCCATATAAACTCCTCATAAAATTCTAATTTGCCAATTTTTCATTCATTTTATTATACCATTTCCCACACATATTGTCATTCAATCAAGCTGAATATTCATTTTTCTAACTATATTTTTTTAATCCAATATAAAATAGTACAAGATTTTTAAGGTTTTTTTTGCCTTATTTTATCCTTAAATAGTTCATCATCTTAACTCATTTCATTCCGATTTACTAATTTTTGATTAAGATAATTTTCTTATAAAAAAAGGATTGAAGACTAGTCTTCAATCCCTTAATTCTCTTTAATAAATTTTATTATAAAAAATCCATTATGTTTATGTTTTTCAGGTAATAATTTTATAAATTTTTCTGATTTATCAAAAAATTCAACTTCTTTTATTTTTAAATTTTTATGTTTTTCTAAAAAGTATTTGACATTTTCTTCATTTTCACATTTCAAAACAGAGCAAGTGCTGTAAACTATCTCACCTTTTTCTTTGAGATATTCTACTGCATTGTCAAAAATTTTTCTCTGCAATTTGATTATTTCATCAATAGTTTCTTTGCTTCTGAATAATTTTATTTCAGGCTTTCTGTCCATAACTCCAATTCCTGAACAAATTACATCACATAGTATATAGTCAAATTGTTCTTTATATTCCTCTTTGTAAATTGAAGCGTCAAAATTTAGTAATTTTACATTTTTTACATTAAGTCTATTACAATTTTCTTCTATCTTTTTTAATTTACTCTTTATAATATCATTTGCAAAAATTTCCCCTGTATTTTTCATTTGAAAAGCTAGATGACAAGTTTTTCCACCTGGTGCAGAACAAATATCTAAAACTTTTGAATTTTCACTTGGAGCTAAAATTTCTCCCGTTAGAATACTTCCAACATCTTGAACTGTAAAATCTCCTCTTTTAAAACTTTCAGTTTCCAATATATTCGTCGGATTTTCTACAAAATAAGTAAGTTTTGAAATTTCAGACTTTTTAAGCTTGTATCTGTCTTTTTCCAAGTCCTTAACAACTTTTTCTTCCGTTTTCTCAAAAGATGAAATTCTTATTGCAAAATGAGGTTTGGACATAGAATTTTCAAGAATTTTTATAGTTTCTTCCCTACCATAATCGGAAAGCAATATCTTTACAATATCCATATTTGCAGAGTATTTTATAGAGATAGCTTCCTCTTCACTCTCAACTTCAATATTCATAAAGTCTTCTTTATTTCTTAAAAAATTTCTTAAAGATCCATTAACAAAAGAGGAAAATTTTTTAAGTTTAAAAACTTTTGTAAGATTAACAGCCTCATTTATTATTGCAAATTCAGGAATTTTATCCATAAAAATAATCTGATAGATAGAAACTCTTAAAATATTTAAAATATACGGATTGAACTTTTTAATTCTTAATTTACAGAGCTTTTTGATTATATAATCAAGATAAATTCTGTTTTCCAAAGTTCCATATACAATTTCTCTTAAAAATTTGCTATCTAAATCAGAAATATTTTTTGTGTTTTTATTTAATAAATTTGTTGAATTTGAATTTTCGTCTTTGATTTCACAAAGAATTTCAACTGCAAGTTTTCTCATTATTTTAAAATTTCTCCAACTTTTATAGAGTTACCACGAAAATAGTCTTTAACTAAAACTCTCTTTTTACCTGAAAATTGTATTTCTAAAAGTTTTATACTTCCATCCATAGTTTTAACAAAAATTGCATCATCTGAAACTTTAAAGATTGTTCCGACATTTTCATCTGGATTTTCTTTTGAAATTTCAGCTCTATGAACTTTTATATTCTCTTCCATATATTCACAAAATGTACTAGGCCAATTATAAAAACCTCTTATTTTGTTGAAGATATTTCTTGAAGTATCATTAAAATCAAGTTTTCCCATTTCCTTTTTAATCATAGGAGCATAGGAAAAATTATCTCCTTGTTTAACTCTGTTTTTGTATTTGTTTTCAAAGTCATTAATAGTTTTAACTATCAAATTTGAACCCATTTTTGAAAGTCTTTCATAAAGTGTTTCGGCATTATCTAAATCAGAAATTTCAGTTTCTTCAATATCTAATACATCTCCGGTATCAAGCCCAACATCTATAGACATAATGCTTACACCGGTTTTTTCAAGACCGTTTACAATAGCCCAATTTATAGGCGCAGAACCTCTAAGCTCCGGTAAAATTGAAGCGTGAATATTTAAAATTTTTCCTTGCATAAAGTCAATTAATCTCTTATCAATTATCTGTCCAAATGCTACCACGACAATAAAGTCTGGATTTATTTTTTTTACAATTTCAAAAAATTCATCACTCTTTACACTATCAGGAGTTATAACTTCAAGTCCAAGCTCCAATGCCCTTTCTTTAACAGGTGTTGGTAATAATTTTTTTCTGTTTCTAAGTTTGTCTTTTTGGGAAACAACTAAAGAAACTTCAAAATTTTCATTTAAAGTTTCTAAAGGCGGAACTGCAAAATTAGGAGTTCCCATAAAAATTATTTTTTTCATTATTCTTCCTCACCATAATACAATTTTTCATACATTTCAGCTTCTTCTCCATCTAAAACTAAATCTGTAAATAAAATTCCATTTAAGTGATCTATTTCATGACAAATACAAACAGCTAATAATCCTGTTGCATCTATAATTTGTTCATTTCCATCAATATCTGTATATTTGAATTTTACCTTTTCAGGTCTTCTAACAAAACCTCTAAAATCAGGAATTGAAAGACAGCCTTCAGGTCCAACTTGTTCTCCGGAAATTTCTAAGATTTCAGGATTTACCATTTTAAGTAACCCATGTTCATCTCCGACATCAATAGTTACAAGTCTTTTTAAAATTCCAATTTGAGGACATGCAAGTCCAACACCTTCTGAATCATACATTGTTTCTACCATGTCTTCTAGTAAATCTTTTATTTTATCATCTATAACTTCGACTTTCCTTGCTTTTTTTCTAAGAACAGGATCGCCATCAATTCTAACATTTCTTAATGCCATTTTTCCTCCTTAATCTATTGTCAAAATTAATTTTCCATTTTTTTCAGTATTAAAAGAATACTTTTTATTAAAAATTAATTCCATTAAAAATTGTCTAAAGACTTCATAGTCTTTTAAAACTTTTATTGTTAAATTATATCTATACACCATATTTACCCATTTTATTGCATCCGGATTAGGTCCTAGAATAATTATATCTTTTAAATTTATTTCTTTTTTAAAATTATCAAAAATTAAATCTCTTATTTTTTTCAATTCTTCCATACAATTTTCAACATTTTTACTTCTAAATTGAAAATTTATAATATGTGCCTTTGGCGGATAGAGAAAACTTCTTCTAAAATTAATTTCCTCTTTAAAAAAATCTTCATAATTATGGTCTGAAGAATTAACAATGCTGTAATGACTTGGCTTATATGTTTGAATTATTACTTTTCCTTTTTTATCTCCACGACCTGAACGACCTGCAACCTGTGTTAAAAGTTGAAAAGTCTTTTCAGCTGATCTAAAAGACGGAATATTCAAACTTATATCAGCTAGTACAACTCCAACCAAAGTTACATTAGGAAAATCAAGTCCTTTTGATATCATCTGAGTACCGATTAAAATGTCAATTTCCTTATTTTTCATCTTATGATAAACTTCTTCATAGACTCCTTTTTCTTTTGAAGTATCTGCATCTATTCTACAAACTTTCGCATCTTTAAAAGCATTTTTAATATAGTCTTCTAATGCTTCTGTTCCAAAGCCGAATTCTTTTATGGATTGTTTAAAACAATTTGGACATATTTTAGGTTTTGGTTTAGTTCTTCCGCACATATGACAAATGCAAATATCTTTTCTATTATCCTTATGATAAGTCATAGAAATATCACAGTAATCGCATTTTTGAACATAACCACAACTTCTGCAAAAAACAAAAGAGCTTCTTCCTCTTTTATTTAAAAATAAAATTACTTGTTCTTTTCTTTCCAAAGTTTTTTGTATTTCTTCAAATAGACTATTACTTAAAATACTTTTATTCCCAAGTAATAATTCTTCTCTCATATCAACAATTTCAACTTCGGGCAAAGAATTTTTTGTAGCTCTATTTTTTAGTTCCAAAAGCTTTATGTCATCACTATTCGTTCTTGCATAAATATTTACAGATGGAGTTGCAGAACCTAAAACAAGTTTTGCATCTGTCAATCCAACTAAATACTCAGCAACTTCATGAGTATAATATTTCGGATTTTGATCACTTATATAACTTGACTCATGTTCCTCATCAATAATAACAAGTCCCAAATTTTTTACTGGAGAAAAAATTGCAGATCTAGCTCCTACAACAATCTTTATATCCTTATCTTGAATTTGTTTCCATTGATTTAGTTTTTCAATCATTGTAAGTCTGGAATGAATAATTGCGATATCATTTCCAAAACGTCCTGAAAAACGTTCAATGGTCTGTGGTGTAAGACTAATTTCAGGGACTAAAATTATACTGCTTTTTCCCTGTTCCAACATATTTTCAACAAGTTGTAAATAAATTTCAGTCTTTCCACTTCCAGTAATTCCATGAATTAAAAACTTGTCATTTTTAGAACTTAAAATATTATCTAATACATCTTGCTGTTCTTTATTTAACTTTAATTTTTTATAGCTATTTGTATCTTCAACAGAAGTTTTATAAACTTTATCTTCAGTTTGAATAAGAGCTTCTACTAAAAGTAGAGAATCTACAACAGATTTAGAAAAGTTATTTTCTCTTAAATCTTTAACACTTACAAAATCTTTTCCCTTTAAAAAATTTATAAGTTCTAATTGTTTTACAGCATTTTTACGAATTTTTGAAAAATCAAAATCTTCATTGAGTTTAACAAATTTTTCTAAAAATTTGTTTTCTGAGTTGTTATATTTGTACTTTTTTACTATAATTTCATTTTCAATTAAATAATTTACTTTATTGTCGTCATTATAAAATTCCCTGATTTCTAAAATATTTTTTCTCTTTGAAAAAAATTCTGCCTCAACAACTGAAATCTCATCAGACTTTTCTTTATTTAGTACAAAAAATTCTTCAATTTTACTCCAATCTCCAGGAGGTAAAACACAATTTAAACAATATGAAAGATTTGTAATGTACTTTTCACTCATAAACTTTGCAAGTTTAATCTGTGTTTTACTTACAATTTCCTTCTCGTCTAAAACCATATTTATTTCTTTGAATTTTATATCTGACTGAATTTCTTTTTCATCTAATATATTTATAACAAGACCAACAGTTCCCTTATTTCCTTTACCAAAAGGGACAATTACTCTCTTACCTATTTGTATTTCTTCTTCAATACTTTTAGGTATTTTATAGGTAAAAATATTTTCAGCCCTTGATAGTAAAAAAGACTTAACAACAACTTCTGCTAACATATTTTCTCCAAAATAGCATCTAAAATTTTATCTGCAATTTCTCTTTTAGTTAAAACTTCTGTTTCAAGCTCACTATCTTTTGTAATAATAGTAACCTTATTAAAATCAGAGCCAAAGCCCCTATCTTTTAATGAAACATCATTTGCAACTATCATATCTAATTTTTTATTATTCATCTTTGAAATTGCATAATCTTTAACTGAGTTTGTTTCAGCCGCAAAGCCAACAACAAATTGTGTTTTTTTATACTCTGAAATACTTTTTAAAATATCAAGATTGTTTTCAAGCTCAATATTTTCAAAATTTTCTGTCTTTTTGATTTTAAAATCTTTTTTATTTTTAACCTTAAAATCAACTGGTGCAGCAGGCATAATTAAAATATCTGAATCATCAAAATTTTCTTTTAGTGAATTATACATATCTTCATTTGTTTTTACATCAATGTATTCAATACCAAAGTTTCTATAATCACTATTAACCTTACCACATACTACTTTTACATCAGCTCCACGTCTTTTTGCACAAAGAGCTAACTCATTTCCCATTTTCCCACTACTGTAATTTGAGATATATCTAACAGGATCAATATCTTCAATTGTGGCACCATTTCCAATTAAAATCTTTTTTCCTTGCAAATCTTTTTTCACAAAATAACTTTCTATTTCCTCAAAAATTCTTTCAACTTTTGGGAATTTTCCCTTACCATAATCTCCACAAGCAAGACGACCATAATCAGGACTTAAAACAATATGTCTTTCTTTTAAACTCTCAATATTTTTTTGAGTTGCTGGATTTTCATACATATTAACATTCATAGTTGGTACTAAAATCATTTTTTTAGTATGAGCAAGTACTATATTTGTGATTAAATTATCTGCAATTCCGTAGGTAATTTTAGCCATGGTATTAGCTGTAAGTGGTGCAAGAACAATACAGTCAGCTTCTTTTGCAAGTTTTATATGCTTAACTTCACTATCCATATCTCTTTCAAATACATCACTGTACACCTTATTTTGACTAATAGTTTCAAAAATCAAAGGATTAATTAGTTTAGTTGCGTTTTCAGTCATAACAACATTAACTTCATATCCAGCCTTAACTAACATACTTACTAAGTCTAAAGACTTGTAAATCGCAATCCCAGAAGTTACTCCAACTAAAATATTTTTTTTCATCTTAATCTTCCTTTTCTTTTTTAGTTACCTTTTCAGCTACAATTTCTTGAAGTGCTTGAGTAATTGGTTTTTGAGCATCTGTTTCCATTAAATTTTTAGATCCGTTTACAATTCTTCTAGCTCTTTTACTTGTCATTACAACTAAAGCATATCTACTCTTATCAATTTTTTCTAATTCTTTAAATGATGGATTTATCATCTTTCATTCCTCCTATTTTTTAATCTTTAATCTTTCGGCTTCAATAATAGCCTTCATTTTATCAACACTTTCATCTATAAAATCATTCACTATGGAATAATTATATTCATTTAAAAACTCAACTTCTTTTTTAGCATTGTTCATTCTTAAATTTATAGTTTCTTCATCTTCTGTTCCACGTTCTACAAGTCTTCTTTTCAACTCTTCAAAATCCGGTGGTAAAACAAAAACTAAAACTGCATCTGGGTAATTTTTCTTTACTTGTAATGCACCTTGAACGTCAATTTCTAAAATTACTACATCTCCGTTTTCAATAGAATTTAAAACAAAATCCTTAGGTGTTCCATAGTAATTTCCATGAACTCTTGCATACTCTAAAAGTTTTCCATCTTCAATCATTTTTTCAAACTCATCACTTGATACGAAAAAATAATTCTTACCATGTTCTTCATTAGGTCTCTTGTTTCTACTTGTTGCAGAAATTGAGTATTTAATATCTTTATTTTCTCTTAATAAAATATCACAAATAGTTCCTTTCCCAACTCCTGACGGACCTGAAACAACCATCAAAAATCCCTTTTTCATATTGCCTCCAAAATTACTCAACGTTTTGAATTTGTTCTCTAAGCTTTTCTATAATGACCTTCATTTCAATAACATAAGTTGAAATCGCATAATTATTTGATTTACTTGCAATTGTATTGATTTCTCTATTCATTTCTTGTAATAAGAATTCAATTTTTTTACCAACTTGACTTTCAAGATTTAAAAACTTTTTAAAGTTTTGAATATGTGAATTAAGTCTTGTTATTTCTTCACTTATATCAAGCTTATCAGTATAAAAAATCACTTCAAGATTTAATCTATTAACTTCACTTTCAGACAATTCACCACAAAACTCATTAAGTTTTGATTTTAATCTATCAATTTGATTATTTAAAACATCTTCTTTTCTTTCAATAATATTCTCTAAATTATTTTCAAAAGCAGAAAGATTATCTAGTAAATCTTTGTTCAGATTTTCACCTTCTACTATTCTCATTGATACAAGTTCATCTACAGCTTTTTCAACTGACTCAAGAACATTATTTTTTAAATACTCTTCATCTATTTCAGAAGTCTTAACTTCAACTACATTGTCATTTCTAACAATATGTCCAATACCAATAGAAGCATCTATTCCAAGTTTAGTTGAAATACTTTTATATGCTTCAAAATATGCAGAAGCCAATTCGTAATTAACATCTAAAGCTGAGTTATTTTCAGAAAACTTTTGTTTTCCTCTTATAAAAATATCAACCCGTCCTCTTGATAATTTTTTTCTTACAACTTTTTTAATATCTTCTTCACAAAAATTTAAAAAATATGGTAGCTTAACTTGAATATCTAAAAATTTATGATTTACAGCTTTCATCTCAAAAGACAAATCATAATTTTCATCAACGAACTCACTTCTACCATAACCAGTCATTGATTTTAACATATTTTTCTCCTTAAAAATTTATATTATTTTTTATATTTATCTATTATATTTATATTAAAAAATTTTTACAATACTTTGTTACGAAAATTTAATAATTAATTTTAATCTCTAAAATTTGACATGATATAAAAATATGGGTATACTATACCTAGTAATATGGGGATGAACTGGCTTCGACGGGGAGGTTGCAGTATCATAAGCGAATTGTTGTATCCAATCAACATAAAAAGTGGTAAATTAAATATAAACGCAGAAAATAATAATTTTGCATTAGCTGCTTAAGTCAGCTATTTGGAGTCTATTCTTTTCCCACAAAAGTCTAAACTCTATCATTAATTACGTGGGCAACCTTTACAAAAGTTCTTAGATTTGTAATTGTATTTATAAGATACCTCTAACTGATTTTGTTAATTTATAGGTTATTGGGAAATTTAAAATTGACTGTATTCGGAGAAAGTGATATGAATGCTTTTTCGGACGTGGGTTCGACACCCACCATCTCCACCAAAAACTCTTGTAAAGAATTTGCTTACAAGAGTTTTTTTAATTATAATATCTTATAAAATATTTATTGACTTTTATATTTGCTAAATGTATAATTTAAGCAAACGATATTTTACATATAAAGTTATATAATAGTAGACTTATAAACCGTGAAATATGTTTATTTTTAGGAGGGGTTCTTATGAAATTTGCGAAAAAACGATTGTTACTACTGCTTATAATTTCATTTATTTTAGTAAGTTGTAGTTCCAATAAAGAATCAGAACAGAAAAAAATTGAGCAACAAGCTAAATTAGAAAAAGAAGCTAAACAAAAAGAGGAAGAGGAAAAGAAAAAATTAGAGGAAGAAGAAAAGCGTAAAAGAGAGGAAGAACAACAAAAGCAAGAAGAGCAAAGAAAAAATGAAGAACAGAAAAGACAAGAACAAGAAGCTAATGAGTCAATAGAAATACATGCAAATAGAAAATCTAAGATTTATCACATGCCCGGTCAAGCACACTATGATAGAATTTCAAGTAAAAATTTAGTTATATTTCATAGTGAACAAGAAGCAATTAATGCAGGTTATAGAAAAGCTAAAAAATAATATTTATTAAGGAGAATTTATTATGAAAAAAATTGTTATTATGCTATTAATGAGTCTTATGTTAGTTAGTTGTTCGTCAAAAAAAGAAGAAAAGAACACAACCGAAACTAATACAAGTGAAGTAAAAAAAGAAGAAAACCAGGAAGATAAAAAGGAAAATAAAAAGAAAGAAGGAGAAACTACAGAACAAAATGGATTAAAGAAAACAGTTATATTTACAAATAAGGAATTAAATAAAACTGGCGAATCTGGATCTATAAAATATAACTTTACAAAGATTCAAGTTTCAAAGATAACTGCTACTACTGATGATACAGCTCAAATGTTTGAAGTTGAAAAAGGAAAAGAGTTCGCAATAGTAGTGTTCGATATTGAGGTTGAAAACACTTCTGATAAAGATGTATCTTTTTACATATCACAAGCTAAATTAATTTCAAATACAAAAGAGCAAGTTGAACCAGATATGATTGCTTCTACATATATAGATGGAGAATTTTTGGGAGCAGTTAAGAAAAAAGGAACAAATGTATACCTACTAAAAAACTCAAAAGCTGAAGATATAAAATCAGTTGAAATCAGAATATCAGCTCCTACTGATAAAAATTTTAATAAATTAGGAGAAGATATTAAATTTACCATAGATATACCTAACTAAAAACAATATTAAGGAAAAATAATTATGAAAAAAGTTGTTATTATGCTATTAATAAGTATTATGTTAGTTAGTTGTTCTGGTAAAAATAATAACGAAGAGAATAAAGTTATCAAAGAGTTACAAGAGCAAAAAGACTCTTTAGAAAAGAAAAATAATGAATTACAAGAAAAAATTAATTCTTTGGAAAAAGAAAATAAAGAATTAAAAGAAAAACAAGGAAGTTTAGGAAATGAAACTCTTTCAAGTGAATCTATTGCAAAAATTAATAAATATTTACAAGAATTTAATAATTCTAATAAGCATTTTGCCAAGGCTACATTAGATGAAAAAAATAATATAGTTAATATTGAATTAGTTGAACAAGCTGCATCTGATGTGTCAGGAATGATTGATGCAAAAAATAAAGGTAGAGCTAATGACAGTATTCGAGATTTATGGAAAAGAGAAGTTACCGGAACCGCTTTAACTATTTCAAAAAATATTAATAATGATATAACAGTAAAAATTTTACAACCAACAGATAAAACTAAAACGATAGTTGAAGTAAAAGGTGGAGAAGTTATTAAAGATGTTGTTAATAATAAATAACATTTCACCTTTAATTATTGATTATTATATATTTATGTTTTATAATACTAATAAGTAAATTAAACATTTACAAATTTTTTATTTAAGGAGAATTTTTATGAAAAAAATTATTGCTTTGTTACTAGTTGGATTTACACTAGTTAGTTGTTCAGGAAAAAATGATACAGCTAAAAATGTTGAAAATGGTGCACAAGAAAGAATTGCAGAATTGGAAAAAGAAAATAAAGAATTAAAGGAAAAACTTAGTCAATATCAAAAGGAACTTATTAGTAATGAATCAGGACAAAAAATTGAAAAATACCTTGAAAGTTTCAATAATACTATAAAAGATTTTGGTAAAGCTGTTTATGAAAAAAATGAAAAAAGAATTAGATTTAAACTTGACAATCCTGCTGCAACTGATATTAATGGAGCTCTTAGCAATTTAAAAGATGGCAAAGTTACTGATAAAGACCGTGAAAATTGGAAAAAATACGTTCTTGATCCTGCTGTAAAAGTTTCAAAAAATGTTAGTAGTGATATTACAGTAATAGTAAAATCTCCAGTTGATGATAAAATTATACTTGAAGTAAAAGGTGGAGAAGTAGTTAAAAACGAATTAAAATAATAATTAATACTTTATAATTTAGTTTTAAAATAGCAAACAAAAAAGAACAGAAATCTGTTCTTTTTTTATTATATATTATACTTCAAATTCTTCAGTAATACACCATCTTCCAAATGATTCATCATAAACTTTTACATTAAATCCTAACATACTAAGTATTTCATAAACTATTGAAGCTCTAATTCCTGTTGTACAATAAACAATTATCAAATCAGATTTTGAAATGCCAAGATTTAAAATATCTTTTTCTATATCAGAATTATTTAGTAAATAACCCTTTTCGTCATATAGTTTTGTATAAGGATAACTTTTTGATCTCTTTATATGTCCACCAAATTTTTCTCCAAAAATAATTTTACCATTGTATTCTTCTTCATATCTTACATCTAAAATCTTTACAGATTCATCTTTATATATGCTTTTTAATTCATCAGTTAAGATTGATTTTTCATAAGATAAAAATGGTTTATTATCAATATCTATACTTGCTTTATTAACTTCTTTATCATCTTCTACTTTTTTATAAAAGTCTGTTTTTAAAATTTCACTTATTCCACCATCTAAAATATATGCTTCAATTCCACAGAAATTTAATAAAAACTTAAATCTTCCGTCTTCTCCCATTCCAAATCCTGGACAAGTGTTTATATATATTAGAACCTTTTTATTAGGAGTGATTCCATATTTTGAAAATTTTTCAAGTAAAATTTCTCTAGCAAATGGTAATCCTACATATTCATTATCTTTTCCCGTTAGGTAAGTAAATTCTTTCCAATCTAAAACAATAGCTCTATCATAAACAAAGTCTCCTGCTTTAAGCATATCTCCCCTTGCGTCAATAACTACAAAATTTTCATTATCTCTGTTTTCAAGAATAAATTCTTTTCTTACAATAAATTTATTTTCAAACATTTACATATTCCTCCTAAAAATAACACCTATTTTAAAAATAATCTCTAATTAGATTTTTCATAAAATCTAAATCAGTAAATTCTTTAATTTTTTTAAATGTATCTTCATTCTTTATTAGTTTATCTTCTTTAAGATATTCTAAATAAGCATTCATACACCAACTTAAAGCTCTTGAATACATATATGGTTTATATAAATGCACTCTTTCTTTAATATTAATTTTTTTATTTAAAAACTTTTCATAATCTTCAAAAAATTTATCTTCATATTCTTTACTTGCTATAAAATCTGTTTTCCATTTTGTAGTTGTAATAACTAAAAAATGTGTTATATCTTGGCAAGGATCGGAGATTACAGCTTTTTCCCAGTCAATCAAGTAAGGTTTTTCTCCTATAATGAAATTTCCTGAGTTAACTTCTGTATTATTTAAGCATAATATCCTATTTTCCTCAAAATATTTTTCTTTATACTTATTATTTTCAAGATAGTTTAAGAATTTTTCAAAAAATTCTTTATGCTCTTTGCTTACCTTTTTACTCTCAAAAACCTCTTTTAGCCAAAAATTAGCTTCAGATATTCTGTCTTGAAATAAATTCTTTTCAACTATAAAATTATTAGCTTTTGAAGCATCTATTGAATGAATCTTCGAAAAAATATATGCTGCCTTTTCTCTATCTTTTTCATAGATTAATGATCTACCATCTAGATATTCCATTAATATTACGCCATTAAGTAATTTACTATCTGAGTCATCTACACAGTACACTTTTGGTGTTACACCTGATTTTTCTAAAAATTTTAATGTATCATATTCATACCTAATTTGATTAGGTAAATTAATCTGACTTTTAGAGTTTAATCTCAAGACAAACTTTTTATCTTTAGTTGTAATTAAATAATTTATATTGTATTCACCTTGTTGTAAAAAATCAATCTTATATTCATCTATTCCTAAAATATCTTTATTTTTGTCAATATATGTTAAAATATCTTTCAAAACAACTCCTATTTAGCACTATTCTTATGTTTTTCTGTATAAACTTTTTTAATTAAAAATACAAGAATTGAAACTGCAAATAAAATAAATAATCCTGTAACAAAAGTTTTTGAACTTCCTGTTAATGCTCCACCAATATATGAGTAAATTATTGTTGCAGGTAATTGCCCCAATCCTGTTGCCCAAATAAAACTCCAAGCACTCATAGATGTAAGTCCTGCTGCATAACTTATTGGATCAAAAGGAACAAAAGGTAAAAGTCTCGCTATCAAAATTGTATATTTACCATATCTATCAAAAAATACTTCAACTTCATTAAGAGCAAATTTAGTTGCAAATTTTTCAGCAACATCTCTTCCTAATAATCTAGCAATATAGAAACATAAAATTGCTCCTGCCATTGCACTTGACCAAGATAAAAATGCTCCAAATTGCCATCCAAAAATAGCTGCATTTGCAAAAGTAATAAAAAATGCTGGAATAGGTGCGGCAATTGATTGAAATACCATTAATAAAAACGAAATAACAATAGCCCACTTTCCATAAGATAAAATATATTTCTTTACATTTTCTAATACCTCGTCAGTACTGGATCCTTTAAACAAAACAACAAACTCTTTAAGTTTATCATTTACAGGTTTTACAAAAATACAAATTAAAACAACAGCTAAAACTGCTACTATTTTAATAATCGTAGATTTTTTTAATCTCATTTTTCCTCCTTAGAACACGTCTAACCGATTTCTCCACCTCAGGAACTTCCAGCTCCAGCTGTGCATCCATAGCAATGGTTCCCTAGTGCAATTTTTCTTTTTTCAAAGTTATTTTCTTTATAATCTGAAATATGAACTCTACTTGAATTAATCTTTAAATCAAGTGCTTGATTAAAATCGCAGTCATAAATATATCCATCATAAGATACATTTATTTCATTTCTACACATCAAAAATTCAACAGTATCTTCATTATAGGCATTATAGAGCTTTGTCATATATGCCTTTAATTTATCTTTTTTGTATAAACTCATACCAAATCTACCTATCGGATTATTAGTAATTGCAAATAAATTTGTAAAAACAATACCGTATTCTTCAAGAAGCTTAGTTCTATATTCTTTTTCTAAACTTTCTTGTGCATCAGGTAAAAATGCTCCATCCGGATTATAAACTAAATTCAAAGTTAAAGTTTTTCCATATCCAACATCATTTAATTTTTTTAAAACTTCGATGGAACTTTCATATACTCCTTCACCTCTAACACCATCAGTAATTTCTTTAGTATAAAAAGGTAATGAACAAAATATAGTTACTTTATTTTTTGCATAAAAATCTATTAAATGCTTATATTTTTCGTCTAATAAAATACATAGATTAGTTCTTACTATAACCTCTTTAGCTATCTTACTTGACTCTTCAACAAGATACTCAAAATTAGGCATCATCTCAGGAGCTCCTCCTGTTATGTCCATAACTTTAAATCCGTGTTTCTTAAAAACATATAAACAATCATCCATAATTTCTTTACTCATATATTCTTTTCTATGAGGACCAGCTTCAACATGACAATGCTTACAAGCTAAATTGCAAATTTTACCGATATTAAGTTGCATGATATCCATATTTGTTGTATATAGATTATTTTTATTTTCTACTCTCTCAAAAAATTTTGGAATATAATTTATATATTCCAAAACTTTTCTAGAAAATTCTATTCCGTTAGAAAAGGAAATTTTCTCTTCCTTTTCTTCTTTTTCTTCTTCAAAATTTCTTTTTATTAAATTAAAGATAATATCACCCTCTATACAAAATTTTAAAGCTTCTTTAATTTAATAGTTAAAGAAAACTTTTTATAATTTAATTTCTTTTACAGTATTTTTCATTGTAAATCCATTAACTAATGTTATACCCGCTTGCATTGAAGACGCAACATGTAATACTTCTGTAAGTTGTTCTTCAGTTACTCCCATAGAAACTAATGTTTGAGTATAAGCATCTACACAGTATGGACAACGAGTAGCAAATGCTACAGCTAATGCACAAAGTGCTTTTTCTTTTTTAGTTAAAGCTCCTTCAGAAGTGCTATCTCCATAATATGTTAAAAATTCATCCCATAATTTTTTTGCTTCTTCTCCTAATTCTCCATTAGCAAAACATCCTAAATCTTTCTTTTCAAAATAATTATTACTCATAATTTTTCTCCTTATTTTTTATATTTTATAACAAATAAATTATACAATATTAATAAGTCTATATCAAATAAGATTAACTTATAAATCAACGCCTATTAATAGATTTTTCTAATAAGTCAATAAATAGCTTTTAATATTATTCATTTTATGTTAAAGTTATTATGGTGATTTATATGAGAGATAATGCAATAATAATTTTTACAAGATTTCCTTCTATAAACAAGGTAAAAACAAGATTAAGTAAAAACTTAAATTCAAATTTAGTTCTAGAAATACATAAAGCAATGATTAAAGATACTATTAATGTTTGTAAAAATGACTTTGCTGATGTTATTTTATTTATAACAGAATATGAAAAACTAAATGATAATACCAGAGAATTTTTCAATTTTGAAAATAATATATATCCACAAGGTGATTTTTCTTTTGGAGAAAAAATGAAAAATGCATTTAAGAAAACTTTTGAAATGGGATACAAAAAAGTGATTCTAATTGGCACTGATATTCCTACTTTGAGAAAAGAGGATATTAGTTTTGCTTTAAAGAGTTTAGATAACTTTGATGTTTGTATTCACAAAACATTTGATAAAGGGTATTACTTAATAGGTTTGAAAAATATAGTTGATGAAGTTTTTGATGAAAATATTTTTAAATCTGAAAAAGTATTTGAAAATACTGTAGAAATATTTAAAAACGAAAATTTAAAATACTCAACTGGACGAACATTGATGGATATTGATGAGAAAAGTGATTTAGATTTTTATGTGAAAAATGAAATGCAATATTCAGAATATTCAAATTTAAATAAATTATTAATGGAGTTTTACAATGAAAAATAAGAAGAAAATCATTACTATTATTTCTATTATACTTCTTGTCGTGATTACGTATTTTATCTTTAAAATATTTACTCCAGAAAAAATAAGAACTATAATTCAAGGATACGGAAAAAATGCTGCTTTAATTTATATATTGTTATTTTCAATACTACCTATTTTTTTCTTCCCAGTTCCGATTCTTGCTTTAGCTGCAGGAATTTCTTTTGGACTGTTCGAAGGAGTCTTATATACTATGATTGGGGCAATGATAAATAGTTCAATAATGTTTTTAATGGCTAAAAAATTTGCAAAAGATAAAGTTTTAGAAATTTTCAGAAAAAAAATAAGTGAAAAATGGTATAACAAGATTATTAATGCAGAAAAAAGCAATGGTATTTTTATTATATTTTTAATGAGACTATTACCTATAGCTCCTTACAATGTAATAAATTATTTATCCGGTCTTACAGAAATTTCTTTTATAAAATATTCAATGGCTACATTTTTAGGAATAATTCCAGGAACGTTTGTATTTTTGAATGTTGGAGATAAAGCCATTAATGTATATAGTATAGAATTTATAATTTCACTTATTGGATTTGTATTACTTACTGTAATATCATTTGTTTTAATTAAAAAATATGATAAGGAATAAATATGAAACTAGCTGTTATAATACCAATCTACAATGATAATAAAATGATAGAAAACTTATTGATAAAATTAAATAATTTTACGAACATTGATGAAATTATTATTTCTAAGGCAGTTGATAATTTCAAAAAAAATGAAATATTTGAAAAGTCTTTTAACAATATCAATTATAAGCTACTAATATCTGAAAAAGGTAGAAGTAAACAAATGAATTCAGCTGTTAAATATACGGATTGTGATATATTGTGGTTCATTCATTCTGACTCTGAATTTTTAGATTATACAGTAGATGGAAAAATTAAAAATTTAATAGAAAAAGAGAATATTGAATGTGGTGGATTGAAAATAAAATTTTATCCAAACTCTATATTACTATCTTTAATAGCTTGTTTATCTAACTTTAGAGCTAAAATATTTAAAATATGTTTTGGTGATCAGAGCATTTTTGTAACAAAAAAACTCTTTGATGAAATAAATGGTTTTAGGGATATTCCAATAATGGAAGATTTGCAATTTTTTATAGATATAAAAAATCATAAAAATAATTCCAAATACTTTAAATTACTTAATGATAAAATAATTTCTTCATCAAGAAGATTTAAACAAAATGGTACTTTAAGAACAATATTTAAAATGCATAAACTAAAAATAATGTATTTTAAAGGTGAAAGTCCTGATAAATTAAATGAAATTTATAATAATATGAAAGACCGATAGCCATCTATTTTACTAGATGGCTATCTTTAACATTTCAATATTACTTTCTATTTCTCTTATAATACTTAAGTTTTAAAGAATTTTTAAAATATCCTAAATCTACTTTTTCTTTAACTCCTAGCATTTCACTCAAAATGTGCTTTACATTTTTTACTTCTGATTTTCCAAAACTTGCAGAACAACTAGCACAGTATGTATAAATATTTTCATTAATCTCAGATTTTACTGTATTCATCATTTCTTTTGCTAATTCAGGTTCTTTGGACTTTGCTCCTCCACCCATTCCGCAACACATTACTTTTTTAAATTTTACCTTACCATTTGGAACATAAGGTTTTATTTGATTTAACAATTCTTTAGTTTTTTTGTCGGGACAAGGCATAAAAATTTCAGCTTCATCTTCTATTACATTTAGTAATTTTTCTTCTTCTAATTTTTGGTATATTGAAATAACTTCCATATCCAACTTTTCTTTAAAAAAGTAAAAACAATTTGGACACATAGTTACAATTCTCTCTACACCTTTTTCTTTATACATCTCTTTCAATCTTTCTAAATTTTTTTCAAAATCAGAAATTAGACCACTATCCTCTAAAGGCTTTCCACAACAGTCTATTGAAAAATCCATTTTTCCTTCAAACATATCAATTAAATATTTTGTTGTTTCAGGATAATGTCCAGGGAAAGCACAACCAAACATTAAAATATCTTTTGTTTTAATCTTTGAGTTATTTCTAAACTTATATGGTGATTTCATAAATTTTACTGCACCATATCCACTTAAGTCTTCTCTATGATTAATTGCTACTTTTGCACCATCTAAATCAATTGGACAAGCTCTTAGACAGCTATCACACATAAAACAACTCTTTGCAAGTTCAGGTCTTTTTGCAAACTCACCTAAATCCATTTTATATTTAGTTAAAAAGAGACATTTTTTTGTGCAGGCAGAACAATGAATACACTCATCTCCAACCTTGTTTAGATATTCCTTCATATTTTCTCCTAACCATTATAATTTCAAAATAATACTACTTATTTTAATGTTATACCCTCAATACTTACTTTTTATACTTATCAAATAATTTATCTTTAAAGTCTATAAATAAGGTTTTAAAATTATCATAATAAACCATTCCAAGTCCTGTTCCCTTTGCTTTTCTAATATGTTTTTTTTCTGTATAATCTACATTTGCATATCCTTCATTTTTAAAATAGCTATAATATCCTGCTAAAAATCCTGCAATTTTATAGTCATCTTCTGTCAAATTTGATCCTCTTAAAATTACATGACTTCCAGGTACATCTTGGGCATGGAAAAATATGTCATTTTTATTTGCAAATTTTAATGTTAGATTTTCATTTTGTAGATTGTTCTTTCCTACATAAATCAATGCTCCTGAATCAGTCTCAAAAACATAAGGTTTTGACTTTTCAAGTTTTTGTTTATTCTTTTTATTTTTCTTTACATAACCTAAAGAAATAAGTTCTTCTTCAATTTCTGAAAGCTCATTTAATTCTGTAATTATTTCTATTGTTTCCAAAATTTGTTTTATATACTTCATTTCTTCTTCAATTTTTGGCAATTCAGACTTTATTATTTCGTCAGCAGTTTTTAATTTTTTATATTTTTTATAATAAGCTTCTATATTTTCTCTTGGAGATTTCTTTTCATCAAGTGAAATTTCTATTTCTTGCATATTATCATAAATATTTTCAACTGTTACTTTTTCCATTCCTTTTTGAAGTTTATAGATATTTATAGATAGTAAATCGGCAAAAATCTTTAAATCCTCTTTGCTTTGATTATTCAATAGTTCATCATTCATTGCCAAATACTTATTGGTAAGTCTATTTAACTTTGTAGTTAAAATCTTTTTAAATCCTGATGCTTTTTGATTTATTCTATCTCTTAGAGAATTATTATGATAAAAGTTTTCTACTAAACTAGAAATACTTTCTACTTTTTCTTTATTTTCATATAAACTCAAATCAAAACAATAGAAATCTTTATTGTTATTCGCATCATCTTTTATAAAAATCGGAAAATAATTTTCACTTTTTATCTTATCTACTAATTTTACAAAATTTTCATCTATTCTTCTTATACTCTCTGCATCTAAGTTTGCAGAATTAGTATCTGAATCAACATTTGAATTATGTAATAATTCGTATGAAATAATTGGAGAAAATCCTAAATAATTTGTATAAAAGAACTTTTTCATTGAAATTGGTTCAGAAACTTCTAGTATTTCAGAAGGTAATTTATAGTTTTCTTCTAAAATATTCTCTTTTTCATCTTTAACAAAAAAATAATCTTTGCTTGGAAAAACCTCTCTAATGCTACTTTGTCTTGAGTCTATATGTTTTATAGAATCAATAATTTTATTGCTTTCTTTATCAACAAGAATTATATTTGAATGTTTTCCCATAATTTCAATAATTAAAAGTTTCTTGCTAAGCTCTTTTAATTCATTTAAGTTCTCAATTTCAAAACAAACAACCCTATCCATTTTATGTTGATATATATTTTTTATAGTTCCTCCAACTAAATGTTTTCTAAGTAACATACAAAAATTATATGCAGTTATCGGATTTTTCTTGTTTTTTTCGCTCAAATGAATTCTTGAAAGATTATTAGCACAAGACATTAATAATTTATAATTTTCCTTATTGTATATCTGTATATTTATTTCGTTTTTATCCGGTTGATTTATTTTATTTATTTTTCCATTTAATAAAAGCGGATATATTTCATCTACAATCGCTTTTGTAAAAATTCCATCGAAACTCATTTTTATTCCTTTTCTATCTAATTAAAAATCCAAATATTAACAAAAAATCTGGATGCTATTACAAGTGCAAAAAATACTGTTATAAAAACCATAACTAGATAATCTGTTCTTGAATATTTTAGAACATTCATTCTAGTTCTTCCATCTCCACCTCTATAACATCTAGCTTCCATCGCTACTGCAAGTTCATCTGCACGTTTTAAAGCATTTACAAATAGTGGTACAAGTAGTGGAATTAAGCTCTTAGCTCTTGTTACTATACTTCCCGTTTCAAAGTCTGCTCCTCTTGAAGTTTGAGCCTTTTTAATTTTATCCATTTCATCTAAAATTGTAGGAATAAATCTTAGTGCAATTGTCATCATCATTGCTACAGAATGGGCTGGAAACTTAATTTTTTCAAAAGGCTTCATAACATATTCTAAAGCGTCAGTAAGTACAATTGGACTTGTAGTAAGAGTTAAAAGACTTGTTCCTATAACTAAAAGAATTATTCTAACACTCATAAATGCACTTAATTTAATACCTTCTTTGGTTATATTTATAATCCATATTCTAAATAAAACTTCGCCTGGTGTTAATATTAAATTTAAAATTACTGTAAATAATACGATATAAAAAATTCCTTTTAATCCTTTTAAGACCATCATAATTGGCAATTTTGCTATTTTTATAATTGCAAATAAAAATATTGCAAGTGGTATAAATACAAGGAAACTTTTTACAAAAAATATAGAAAGTATAAACATAAAAATAAAATATAGTTTAAGTCTAGGATCTAGTTTATGAATTAGACTATCTCCCGGAAAAAATCTACCTATTGATATATTTTTTACCATTAATTATTCCTCAATTCTCTTTTGATTTCACTAAAAGCTTCATCAACTGTTAAAATATTCTTACTAAAATTATGTCCATTTTTTCTTAAAACATCCATAAGTTCTGTAATTTGTGGAACATTAAGTCCAACCTTTTTTAAATCATCAACATCACTAAAAGCTTCTTTTGTTTTTTTATCTAAATGAATATGTCCATCTTTCATTATTATTATTCTATTTACAAGTTTTGCAACATCTTCCATACTATGAGAAATCAAAACTATTGTAATATTATTTTTTTCATAAAGATTTTTGATTTGAAAGAACAACTCATCCCTACCCATAGGATCTAATCCAGCAGTTGGCTCATCAAGGATTAAAATATCAGGTTTCATAGCTAATATTCCAGCTATTGCAACTCTTCTTTTTTGACCACCAGAAATTTCAAAAGGGGATTTATCTTTTTTTGTTTCGTAATCAAGTCCTACAATTTCCATCGCTTCTTTTACTCTTTCAGTAACTTCTTCTTCACTAAGTCCCATATTTCTAGGTCCAAAAGCAATATCTTTTTCAATTGTTTCTTCAAAAAGTTGATATTCAGGATATTGAAAAACAAGACCAATCTTATATCTTAAACCACTCTTAGCAAGTTCCTTATCTTTAGTGTTCATATCTCCAATAAAAACATCACCACTTGTAGGCTTTAGTATTCCATTAAAATGTTGAATTAATGTTGATTTTCCACTTCCAGTATGTCCTATAATACCAACAAATTCACCCTTTTTTATAGTTAAATCTATATTATCCAAAGCAAGTTTTTCAAATGGAGTTTTCTCCCCATAGATAAAACTTACATTTTTAAAATTTATATCCATTATTTTAATTTTCTCTCCAAAAATT
>ERZ773180.511-NODE-511-length-22955-cov-41.059345_pt1 | contig 22955 bp, 20 predicted proteins | sample MGYA00511080_ERZ773180 | MGnify/ENA primary metagenome ERZ773180 (study PRJEB29015, sample SAMEA2738175) | human oral metagenome | biome: human oral; feature: human-associated habitat; material: saliva | place: China | collected 2178 ...
AAAATCCGTCGGCCCTAAACCGGCCGTGCCGGTTCGATTCCGGCTCCGGGCACCAATAAATATTTGAATTTATTGAAAAACCTAATATTCCAAATTTCTAATTGACAGCTTATTTTTAAGGCTGTCTTTTTTGTTTGTGCCTTATTTGTGTCTAACTTGCGCCATTTGTGTCAAATGTGACAAGCTCGTGCAAAACTTGAGCATGTTGATGTAGATGTTCAGGAGCCAAATGTGCGTATCTCTGCACCATCCTTAACGTCTTCCAACCACCCATTTCTTGCAACACTCTCAGTGGTACGCCACGCTGAACTAACCAACTTGCCCAAGTGTGCCTTAAATCGTGCCAAGTAAAGTCTTCTATTTCTGCCAGTTCTAACGTCTTCTTCCAATATCGGCTGTTAATGCCGCCAATTGGATTATTCCGCTTATTCACAAAAACAAATTTCTTATGCTTGCCTAACTGCCGCTTTAATACTTCAACAGCAGTATCATTCAAAGCAACACCCAGTGCATTTCCAGCTTTCATTTCATCAGGATGATACCAACAGACCTTCCTGTCTAAATCAACCTGATTCCATGTCAAACCCAAAACATTTGCCTGTCGCAAGCCAGTATTCAGACTGAAAATGATCATATCAGCAAAATATTTTGGCCTTGCTACATCAATCAAACGTTGAGCTTCATTAGGTCTCAACCACCGAATCCGCCCTTCACTTTCCGTATGAAGCTCAATATACGGGACTTTTTCCAACCAATCCCATTTATTGGCCGCTGCTTTCAGTATTGAACGAATCAGTGCCAAGTATCTATTTTTCGTACTATCCTGAACAGGCAACTTCTCTACAACCGTCTGAATCAAGTCGCGATCAATATGATGCAAATAAATCCCGCGAAGCTCTTCAAGCCTTCGCAGTTTTGCAATATCGTCCGCAATACTTTTCTTCTTCGATTTTTCTTTAATCCAACGAACAGCAGCTTCATCCCAAATCCGTTTAGGCTTTTCACCGAGTTCAGAAGTTCGCCAAGACTCATGTTTCAGCTTATCTCTCAACTCTTCTGCTTCACGACGGTCTTTGGTTTTAGCAGAGCGTCTAATTCGCTTACCGCTGGATGAAACAAAGTCGATGTACCATATACCGTTCCGTTGGTAGATTCCGTTGTTATTTGTAGGCATATTTTTTCACTCCTGCGTTCGAGTGATGCCCGCACTTGAATATTCTCCAATTCATGCAAAAATTCGTCAAGTGCAGTCTGAGTTATACAATACGACCGACCTGGCTTACTTGCTTTCAGACGGCCTTCTCGAATATGTTCTCTTATGGTTTCAGGATGGCATTTGCAGTATTCCGCAGCCTCCACTACATTGAACGTCATTTGCTTGAGTTCCTTATTTCATAAACTGGAAATGATGCGTTTTCCAACATCAATTCCAGTTTCCTGATTGCCGCATACCGTTTGATACGAGAATCCAGTATCAAAAAACTATCTTTGTCGATATAGAAAAGCAGGCAGAAATAACCCTGCCTGTCTGCTTCGGGTGGAACGAGACGGAAGTGCGGAAACTGATCATCCTTTGGATTAATCAGGGCGCTTACTTTTACGGTAACAACTTCTACCCTCTTCTCTGTCAGCATAAATGTACCTAAACGAATTTCAGAACAAGTATGGAACAGAAGAAAATCAGTGCCGCAACTAACCATGACCGGTTTAGCTTCGTCGTCACTTCGTCAAGGTATCCCCTCATTTGCTTGTCAATCTTAGCTTGGATGGTGGCATACAACTTGCCTTCACTTTCAGCTAGCTCTTTTCCATATCCTGCTAGAAGATCTGCCATAATCTGCTCACGATAAGTCCTCAAATCTTCAGCAATTTGAACTGCCGTTTTCAACGGTTCTTCAATTTCTGCAGCAATTCCGTCAAAATCCTCACGGGTATGGTTACGTTGTTCTTCAAACAAGGCTCTCAACCGGCTTTCCTGTACCAACAGAATAGCAATAACCGGGTCGTCTGCTGTAAGTTTGATACCTGAAACCCGGAACACGTCGGCAATAATGGCATCTACTTCTGCTTTTCCCATATCATGCCTCTGATTTTTCCGGTTGGCGTTGAGTAGCCAAAAACTCTATTTGATCCAGTTGTTCATACAACTCACGCTGTACCGTACGCAGACGTTGGCGAGGCATCAAGCCAAATTCACCTGAAGTTTGTGCTTCAGTTAAAGTCAGGTTTTTGGTTGTCATTTCCTTTATATCTGCACCAAACGTATCAGGGTTGCGATGTGAAATATGTACCACGCCGATAATACGATCCTTGTATTGCTTATAAACACCAAATTCTTCAAACGGTTTATCTTTAGTTACCACACCTTGAAAGTCGTTAAGCCAAATAACCACTTCAGCCTGTAAAGCATTCAACGTTTGCACCAAACCTGTAATACAGTCATCAAGAGCCTGTCCACCTACAAGTGGTACATGAATAATCATGCGGATACCGTTTTCGGCCAAGAAGGATGGTACTTCGTTTTCTGCCATATAAGACATCAATGGCACAAAAGTAGCAGCCCCGTTGTCAATGACAGCAATACCTTCCTCGTTTACCAGCTTCTCAATCAATCCATCAAAATAGCGGGAATCAATATTATTACTGTCATTTAAAATATCGATTACTTCAGGATTTAACGCCGAGAAACGGCTAAAAGAAGGATTTACGGGATCAGTATCAAAGCAATGCAGTTGCTCTCCACTGGCTTTTGCTTTGAGGTAGTCACCTAAAAAACTTGCAATCGTTGATTTACCAACGCCGCCTTTACCTTGTGCAATAAAATGGACTTCTTTCATGGCATAACCTTTCGTTTGTTCAAATGATTTTTTACAAAAAGAAACCTGCTCGTCCCTGAACAAGTTTGTGTTTGTAAAAAAAGCAGCCCTATATAGTAGGACTGCCGAAGCTGCTAAACATTTATGCCTATGTAGAGCAGGAGTGAAGATTTAACGAATATCTACCCAGCGACCACCATTCTTCTCTTCGCCGACATATCGTACTTTATCGCCCGCAGTCGTCCATCCGTGGTCGTAATAAGCCTTGCAGTATTCCGGTTTATCAGGTCTGACGTAAAACTTTTTAACCATCTGGCAATTTTCATCAGACGTATATTGTCGGCCAAAACGATATTTGTTTTTTTGTTCGCATACCTTCTCAAACCTTGAATAACGCATCATGCGGTTCAACTCTTGAGCATCACACCGGCCAGCTCCATTTGCAATTGCATCAACCAAACCCGACATTTCGGCACTTTCCGAACTACTCGGACACATTTTTAAAAAGTTACGACGCGCCTTGATCGTATTGCCCAATTTTTTGTGGCGAATCGAAAAATATCGTCTAATAGAAGACGCACATTCGCTTGGACGATCACCTGATGACAGACATAAAATTGCCTCACACGCCAAGCGCGTATCGCCTGTAAGTACATCGTCAGCATAAGTCGCCGGCGCTGCTCCCAGTAACGCCGCAATTAACAAACCCAAAGATTTTTTCATACACACACCTTTTCCATATTGAAATAAAAGACGAAAAAAAGGATAATCTGCGTACCCCTACGAGATCATCCATCTCAACTTAAAGCCGCTTTTGAATGAAAGCGGCTTTTTCATTGCCAAACAACTGTACGAACTTGGAACTTTCTTCCTTCTTGCACAATGTTTACGCACAAATCGGAATTGCCCTTCATCAGCAGGTCAACCTGCTGGGCAGCGGCTCTCATACTTTGATATGTACCAATGACGATCTGTTTGACGGGCTTGCGGATTTTTTTCATGGAGTTTCCTTTCTCATTTGCAAAAACGGTCGTCTGAAAACCAGTTTTGCAGACGACCTCAGAAGATTATTGCAGGGCTTTCACCTGCTCCCCGACCTATTGCCGGTAGTCAGCCTTATCAGGACATCGCTCAAAACAGTAGGGTGTGATAAATACCATACTGCCGATTTTTACCCTCCCGCTACTGCTTACTGATTCACAGGCAAAGTGCTTGTACAGGACATCACACACGGACGGTTTCGGAACCGCTCAGTCTTTTTACTCCGAGCCACTGAGTTGCCCGCCACCCTATAATGTAGCCAGGCGGTTGAAAAAACTAATTTGGAATATGTTTTAAGACAAATTTATCTTATAATGCGTTTTATCGTCATTTGTCATAATGACACCATTGAACTATAATAAACTATCTGATTATTTCAGATGAACCCAAACGGAAACCCGCTTCTTGCACAAGCGGGCTTGGATTTGGATACATGTTTAAAGACAGGTAGCGCCGTCTGAACATTTGGGCATTTTCCCTATCGGACTTTTCCGATAAATACCCGCTCACGGCGGGGAATATAAAAATCAAAATGTATTTTGCAGCTTGTCCGCAGATTATCGCTGCTGCATCGGGATTACGTCCCGATTAAAAAATACGTCCAACTTGCCGCCTGTTACCGGACCCCACTGGGCAACCCGGATGCGCGGCATTTTTTTGGCAGGTCAGATACTGCCTGCAACCGTTTGTCCGATTTACCCAAAGGCTCGATCACCTTTTTTACGCATGATGTTTCAGTCTTTTCAGACCAAAACAACTCCGAAGGCCGGTTGCTTCGTTCCAAAATTTTAAAGAGCTTAAATCTGTGACTGGTTTAATTTTAAGTTATCTTAAATTTTAAGGCAAGTTTAATCTTAAGATTTCTTAATTTTTACACTGTAATTATTTCAAGATGTTGTTTTATATAATAAAAAAGGTCACCTATTTTCACAGGTGACCTTTTCCTCTTAATAACTTAGAATTTTATCTTTTTCGTCTAAAGATCCTATGTTCAACCATTGTCCCAAGAATTTCAATGATATAACGAGAAGATGAGAATGGAGGGAAGTCCTGATTTAGGGGAGCAAGAGAGAAAAATTCCGCTTCCCCATTTACTGAACTTTCAACCTGGTACTTCCTAAAAACAATTGCTTTATCAATACGAGCCACTACAAATTCTCCCGGCGCAGGCCTTAGTTCTGAATCAATTACAATCATATCACCCTCTACAAAATCGGGCTTCATGGAATCATCCAGAATTCTCAAAGCAAAGCATTTGCTAGGGTTATGGATATTACTCATAAGATACTCACTTTCTATTGGGGTTGGTATTTCTATACCGACATGCCAATGTTCAAGTTGAGTAATTCCCAAAATTGGTATTTTCCTATTATCAGGATCAGTTAATAATATAACGTTCGTATGCTTGCCCTCTCCTTTCAAAAGCCAGCCGAAATCACAACCGAGAATTTGAGATAGTTCATATAAATTTTCAGCATTAGGCTTGGTTGTATTTGACTCCCATTGAGAAATAGCTACATGAGAGACATCTTTGAGCTTCTTAGCCAGCTCTTGTTGAGTCCAACCGAACTCTTTTCGTTTATGCCGAATTCTTTGTCCAATTGAAGTTTCCACGGTGTAAGCCTGTTTGCGAAATTAATTTAAGTAATCTTAACCCATCTTGCTTTAAGTTTTCTTCACACTTATAATTTAAGAATACTTAAAATGATGAGTGGAAATTATGTTAAAAGGTGATGTACTGAAATTTTTCGGTTCAAAAAGTGCAACTGCACAACAGCTTGATGTTAGTCCTTCTGCAGTTACTCAATGGAAAGATATCATTCCTGAAAAACAAGCATATAAGGTTGAGAAGATAACAAATGGAAAATTAAAAGTTAACCCCTCACTTTATAACAAACGAACAAAATAAAACCTATGCTCACAGCCGAAATCCGCCACCATATAACAACGGACTTCGTGGTTTACCGCGAGTTCGGGCTTTTGTGCGGCTCCAATATTCAGGCAGCGACATTATTGTCAGGGCTGTTTTGGTGGAGCGACGTGGCCGATAAAGAACCAAAACGTCAGGGTTGGTTTTATAAAACCGCTTCCCAGCTGTTAGATGAGCTCGGACTGACACGGCGTGGCTATGAAAAGGCAAGAAAATTCCTCTCCAACAAAGGCGTTATCCAATGCCGACGTGCAGGTGTACACGGCAGGATGCACTGGCAGCTCAATAAAGAGCGTCTGTTAGAGTTATGCTATATTGTCAAAGGTAAACCAGTGCCGCAATTCAACAGCCGTTACCATCTCGACATCGACAATTTCCGTCTTGAAAAGTGGATCAATCTCGATCTTTGGAATGACTTCCTCAAAATGCGCGCCGAAAAAGGCAAGCCAGTCACAATTAAGCAGAAAAAGATCCTGCTCAATCAACTCAAAGACCTCAAAAATAAAAATTACGACTTGGAAGCTGCTATGCGGAAAGCAATTCTAAACGGCTGGGCAGGCTTCTACGCTACCGACCGATCACCTATCCCCTCACAGCGGACACCCGAAGCAGAAGCCCTTAAGGTACTGGCAGAATTTGAGGCACAAATCAAACAATCCGATCATCCTCCTGATATAGACGGACAGCGGAATCCTGACAACCCTCACCGTCAAAATCTCCAAAATTACTATAAGAAAAAACAGTAACTATCATCAGGCTGTTGGCACAGCCATGCCCCAAAGCTGCTCCGGCAGCTTTTTTTGCGCTTTTTGCCGGTAGATATGCCGTCTAAAAGGCTGTTTTGTCTGTTTCCCTCAACAATTTGAGATGTGATGGGCTGTTTTTCTGCTTCGTTTACCTATTTTATCCGAATCAAATTTAAAGAATAAGTTTTAATGTTGAATATAAGTATCTGAAAATATTATGTTTGTACATAATGAGCAAAGAACATTGGCTTTAGAAGACATAGAACTTTGTCCGTATAGGACGGCCTTTATACAAAGATCACGTTCACAGACCACTATCAAAAAATATTACAGGCTCGCGCCTGACTGTTTTTTGTGCAACTTATGATGGATGTAGATGGATATTGACGTTTGAGAGGATATAGACTCTTTTTGAGGGAGAGATATGTACAGCTTTTGTGGATAAATCGCCGGAACGGAGGGAACTGTGTCTTGATGACTGAGGAAGAATACAGCTCTATTATGGGGACACTTTACCTGTGCAGAAATCCTGCTGTTGCTGCACGTTTGGAACACTCGCTGGCTCTGGCAGAACAGGGGGAATTTGTAGAGAATGCTAAAACAACTTGTTAGGTTCGAGGCCGTCTGAAAATTCAGACGGCCTTTTCATTTGTAGTCCGCCGGGTTAATCTGATTTTGCCAATCAAATTTGTTCTTTCCGGAAGTGGATTGAGCCAAAGTTTCTTTTTGCTTTTCAGGTTCAGAAACAGGGCTTTTTGAATTAATTAATTTATTATCATTTTGAGATTTTTCTACCATTTTTTCAGCTCCTAAATTCATTTTTTGAAGCCGGGAACGGATGAATCGATTTAATGCCTGTTGGCTTACTCTTACATTTTTCTTTTCAGCCAAAAACTGCAATATCAGTTTTTCAGTAAACCCAAGCTGCTTCATTTTTAAAATTTCATCTTTATAAGGCTCCAGTACGGATCGTTTCCCTGGGCTCAATTTATTTTCATACGATTTGATGAAATCTTCTAAATCGCTCATACACACCTCTTACAACATCAATACAACATTTATACAACCTATTTTACAACCTATACAACACTTATACAATATTAATACAACCTATTACAACAAGTAAACAACATATACAACATTAAAACAACAACTATACAACATATTTACAACATATATACAACAAAATAACAACACATATACAACAAAATAACAACACATATACAACAATTAAACAACAAATACCTCCTCTCCGCGCGTACTTCTTCTCTCAAAAAAGGATATTGGCTAAGTACCAATAAATTTTAACTACAACGCAGGATAGGCAACGAGTGCCAAAAAACGCACTAAATGCGTTTTTCAATTCCGCCCAACAAGGCGGAAACGCCGCAAAGCGGCTGAAGGTTTGAACAACCATCGGGGGCATCTGCCGCCGTGTTGTTGGTTGATGTCTAAATTTCAAAGCGCAAAAAGTCCAGACCAAGACAAGTGTCTCTGCACGTCTTCCACCTTTTCCACCACGCCACAGAAGGCGCACCGGACAAAGATGAAAGCCGCACAAAGCCAGTCTGGACTTTTTGCGCTTTGAAATTTTTAACGACATCACAACACGGCGGCAGATGCCCCCGATGGTTGTTTATTTATGAATGAACATTTATGAAAGGACTATCAGATGGGATTAGATATGTATGGCTATACCATGAAAGCCGAGTTTGTCGACGACCGTCAAACCGATGTGAATGTGAGTGAAGATGAACGCGAAGAAGCAGCACTGAATCATTTTGCCTACTGGCGAAAATTTAACCATCTTCATGGTTGGATGGAAAACTTATATCGTCAAAAAGGCGGAAAAGCTGAAGTCTTTAATTGCTGCACTGTTCGGCTAGAACTTGAAGATTTAGACCGTCTGGAATCTGATTTAAATGAAGAAAAATTGGAATACACACCGGGCTTTTTCTTTGGAGACGATGAGATATATCCCGAAGACATTACAGAAACTAAAAACTTTATTGCTAATGCCCGTCTAGCAATAGCTACGGGACAAGCAGTGTTTTATGACAGTTGGTGGTAATGGTACACGGTTTCAGGCGGTAAAGGCCGTCTGAAACCATAGGGAGTAAGAAGATGGAAAACACTGTTAAAGAGCTGAAAAAACGTATTTATTCGTTTGGTGCTGCATATAAACCCTCTGATGTTTTTCGTGATTTCGTCGAGCTGGCAGCGATTGCCGTTTTAAACAGCTATATTCGGGATGATGATTGGGAAAATCGTGAAGAGCGATACCATGTTATCCGCCGACAATATAAAGAAGAGGCTTTTAAAATTTTTCCTGAGCTATTAGGCGTTTTGGCTTCGGGCTGTATTCGAGCGGTGAAAGTCGGAAACTACGAAGATTTTTTGGGCGAACTTTATATGGACTTGGGAGCGTCGAACGAGCGTAACGGACAGTTTTTTACGCCAATGTCTATATCAAGAGTGATGACAAGACTGGCAGGAATCGACACGGTGGAGAAGCTGACGAATAAAAGATTTGTTTCTTTACTTGAGCCATGTTGTGGCAGTGGTGCGAATCTGCTTGCTTTCGCCGAACATATTGCCGATAACGGAAAAATTCCAAGCTTACATATGGCAGCGGTTGCGGTAGATATTGATGTTTTATGTGTGTGGATGTGTTTTGTGCAATGCCATTTTTACGGCATTCCCGCAAAAATCATACATGGAGACAGTTTGAAACTTGAATTTCATAAGGCATGGCGGACGGTGCATTGGTTGCGTGGAGGATTTGAAGACGAGATGAAAGCTGAAATTGTCGCTGACAAAAAAGCAGCTTTCGATGCAGAACAAAACCACCAAAGAGAAACGAAGAATACTGCCCCTTTATTGACTTTGGAAGAACAGTTAGTTTTGTTTTAAAGAAAGGAAGAAGCGTGATGATTCAAGATGTGAAAAAAGTGGATAAGGTTGACAGTATTTTAAATGAGGTTTCGATGTTAAACCCGAAGGAAATCAGAGAAATTTTTATGCGGATGTGGCGACATATGGATGCACTAAATTACGGCTTGACGACTGACGATTGTGTCGAACTTTTTGCAACCGCTTTAAAAGGCAGTTCAGATTTGACCTATGATTTGTTGAAAGACATCTGTCATGATTACAGTGTTGGAACAATAACAGAAACATTTGCCTTATTACCACGAGAAACATATGACAAAATGTTTTCTGAATGCCTCAAAGGAAAAATTCCTACTGAAACGAGACTGGATACCGAAGCCCTAATCGAGCTGTTGATGTTAGAAAATGTTTCAGAAATTGAAGCAAGTATTAGAAAAGGTTGTATAAGAGCAACACATTTTATAGGTTCTGACAAAAAATATATCTATGACACAGGTATTGATGATGAAGAAATTCAATGGGAAATTGAAGATTTTAAGGCACATTATCCGCACACTTGGTGGACGGTAGAGCAGATTTATTATAATGATTGAGATATAAAGGTCGTCTGTAATCGCCGTTTCAGATGACCTTTATCTGTCTAAGCTGAACTGAAAAAAAAGAAGCCCGCCGCAGCCCCGTTACCGCCTCTCAAGATTCGGCAGAAACGTCCCCACGCCCCCAAGTAGAAAACAGACTTAGGCAGCTTTTCCGGCACCTTCGGCAACCTACAAAATTGCCATGCCTATTTTTCTCTTGCCCCCTACGGCGGGCTTTTTTATTTATGAAAAATTAGTACTATTCAATCTAGTAGCTGACAGCTCTTAAAACTGGAGCTATTTAGACAAAATATCTGCCTTTGTCGATTTTGATCGGTGTTTAACATGGGCTGGGATGAAAAATAACACATAAGGAAAACTAATACTTTTACTACAGCGTGAACACATTGATAGGTTGTTTGATATGTTAATAGCAAACCGCAGGTTTGATACCCCATTTAAAATTACGGAATACGATGGTGGGATGAATTTTTTGGGCGCGTTTGGCGAAGTCCCAGTACACGAGCTTGGAAATCGATCGGCGACATTGTGCTTTGAATGGAAAGGGGAAATCTCTGAACCACGAGATACCCATGATATTGCGGGGATGAAGCCAAACATTCTTTATGACTTTAACGGATCAGGAAGGCACTTTGATAACCTTGATCCACGTTACCTGCTTCCTGTGGGTTCAAAAAGGGCTGATACTGAAGCATATCGTAATTAATGACGAAGATGAGCTTTTGAGGATTTGGTGTAGCCGACGAAAAATTTATTTTTACCGATACCGACTATTGAAAGCCATCCCAATTGTGCGAAACATTTTATTGCATAAGGCATGGCAGGAAATTTACCGGATAAATGAAATGTGTCGTAACACTTCATTTGAAATTGCCATATGCAACCGCCTAATGTAAGATGAATAAACATACAACCGAGTTTTCATCTGCTAGAGCTAATATAAGGTCTATTTTTTGGTCATTACTATAATTGTCCACTTACATTATTTAATTTAATTAATTCTATGAACCCCTTCTTTTCCTCCCAAACCATATTTCCTCCATTATCACTATTATTCCTATCATTGATAGCTGCCTTTCCTGTCCCAACATCAGCCGCTCCCACTCCCGAAGCCATTTCACAACAACAGGATATTCTCCAGCGTCAACGGGAGAAGCAGCTGCGTGAACAGATGTTGCCTGAACAAGATGTGCGTTTAGATGATGCTGATACAGGTAGGGAGAAGATGGCAACACAGGCAGATAGTGCAAATTCGGATGAAGCAAGCCCATGCTTTCCTATTTCTGAAGTGGAATTGGTAGGTAAAGGAACCGCTAAATTTCGGTTTGCGCTCAACCAGGCTTTGCGCCAAACACATTTTGTTCCCGGCAAGTGTCTGCATGCGGGCGATATCAATCAAATCATGTCTTTGGCGCAAAATGCTTTGATCGGCAGGGGGTATACCACGACACGTATTTTGGCTGCGCCGCAGAATTTGAATAGTGGCAAGCTTCAATTAACACTGATGCCGGGCTATCTGCGCTTCATACGAATCGATAGATCTAATGATGCTCAAACCCATGCTGAACGCATTGCAGCATTCCAAAACAAATTTCCCACCCGCTCAGACAATCTGTTGAATCTGCGTGATTTGGAACAAGGGCTGGAAAATCTCAAACGGCTCCCAACAGCAGAAGTCGATATTCAAATCATTCCCGTAGAGGACGAACCAAATCAAAGTGATGTTGTGGTGCAATGGCAGCAACATTTGTTGCCCTACCGTGTAAGTGTAGGCGTGGATAATTCAGGCAGTAAAGCAACGGGGAAATATCAAGGAAATATCACTTTCTCTGCTGACAATCCTTTTGGACTGAGTGATATGTTTTATGTAAATTATGGACGTTCAATTGGCGATACGCCCAATGAGGAAAATTTTGACGGCCATCGCAAAGAAGGCGGATCGAACAATTACGCAGTACATTATTCAGTTCCTTTTGGTAAATGGACATGGGCATTCAATCATAACGGCTACCGTTACCATCAGGCAGTTGCCGGATTATCAGAAGTGTATGATTATAATGGAAAAAGTTATAATGCTGATTTCGGCTTCAACCGTCTTTTGTATCGTGATGCCAAACGCAAAACTTATCTCGGTGTAAAACTGTGGACAAGGGAAACAAAAAGCTATATTGATGATGCCGAACTGACTGTACAAAGGCGTAAAACTGCAGGTTGGTTGGCAGAACTTTCCCACAAAGAATATATCGGCCGCAGTACGGCAGATTTTAAGTTGAAATATAAACGCGGTACTGGCATGAAAGATGCTCTGCGCGCACCCGAAGAAGCCTTTAATGAAGGCTCGTCACGTATGAAAATTTGGACGGCTTCGGCTGATGTAAACATTCCTTTTCAAATTGGTAAACAGCTATTTGCCTACGATACATCTGTTCACGCACAATGGAACAAAACCCCGTTAACATCGCAAGACAAACTGGCCATCGGCGGCCGCTACACCGTGCGTGGCTTCGACGGTGAAATAAGTTTGTCTGCCGAGCGGGGATGGTATTGGCGAAACGATTTGAGTTGGCAATTTAAACCAGGCCATCAACTTTATTTTGGGGCTGATGTGGGACATGTTTCAGGACAATCCGCTCAATGGTTGTTGGGGCAAACTTTAGCTGGTACAGCAATGGGGATACGCGGACAAATGAAGCTTGGCGGAAACCTACATTACGATATATTTACCGGTCGCGCATTGAAAAAGCCCGAATTTTTCCAATCAAAGAAATGGGCAAGCGGTTTTCAGATAAGCTATACGTTTTAAAACAGTATCGTCAAATGAGCTATAAGGAAGAGATAATAAAATTTGATAATAGCTGAGACCCTGCAAAATACCTCTCTTCATCTATTTACTGACAGCCAAAAACCTGTGTTGGGGTTCAGCTGTTGGGGGAAAAGGAATTTTGCAAAGATCTCAGGATGTGTGTTGTTATACAGGTAAGTAAAGGTCGTCTGAAACGGTTTTGCTGTTTTCAGACGGCCTTTTGAATTCATACAAGCTATGGCTTGGCTTGCTTATCTTTATAATTGTCTAAATTTCCAATAATCCCGTCCTTCAATTTTCCAATAACAAAATTCGTCTGGTATTAAATACCCAAAATCCATCGCCTTTGAAAACCAGCCGTCATAAACATAATCTTCATGACATCTGTCCCAATCCATATGTAAGTACACTTCAGTGTCAAAATTGATATAGAACAACGGCAGCCTCGAAGAAATCTGATTGATTTTTAAGAAATCACTTTGCTGGCCAGAATCCGAGATAGGTTCATTGTACAACAACTTATTTTCGACAACAGAATATAACCTTACCGCTTCATCAGAAGTAAACCCCTGAAACATCAATTCCTTCAATTCATCCTTTTTTAATACAATGACTGAATCTGATTGAAGATAGCTTTCGAAATTGTCCTTTGTTAACTGCCAAATACCATTACGGTAATTTTTATAATCAAAATTATATTGTTCTTTGGTTATGATTCCCTCTCTTAGGTAAATATCAAAAGATATTTTTGCGTTTAATTCAAAATTTTCCTTATAATCAATCAAATAATATATATTTCTATTATAAACAAAAATAGATATACACTGAATATACTCAAAGATATTATCAAATAATTCAGATTTAAATTTCTCAATCTTTTCCATATTTGCCAAATTCCTTAATAACTTTATCTTCAGCAAGCCGTAGCCCGCATTAGACCTGTGCAGGTAAGGTGTGCGTGGCACGCACGCGGGCTTTAAGTGTAATAAAAAAGGTCGTCTGAAACAATTTTCCAGCTTTCAGACGACCTTTTGCCAAATATTATCTGCAGCGGCTCAATACCAACCTTAAGCCTGATCCGATTTCTTCAGGGCTGTTATCCAATGATAAAATTACATCGTCTGCATCAATGGCATCCCACGCTTCCAGCTTGACATGGCGGCTCGGGCTGATTTTCAGGCAGCCGTTGTGCAGCCAAATATCCCCGCTCATCATGTTTTTAAATAGGGCGCGTCTGGTTTTATAGCCCAAGTTCCCGCATAGATTGGCAACCAAATCCTCATAACGTGGTTTAAAACTTTCCTGTTTTAAAAAATCAATACGTTCAGCTTCGTTGTCTAACGTCCTGCTGTTCGCCAATGCTTGTAAGACTGTCGTGCCTAAAGTTCCATTGTCGGTATCCAATGGCAGGATATTGGGGGGATATAGGTGGTCTATTGCCGTTAAGCCCAAGCCTGAACATGTTTGAACAATCAGAGCTTCTTCATTAGCATAAAAAACTGCCCAATAATTTTGATCCTGTTTAAAAATCATTATTTGATCTCCGTAATTTTGACTGTAATGTTTCGATTTTTGCCATACTCTACCACACGTTGTAACTGCAATCTTTGCTCCTTATTAGTTTGTGCGGGTATGGCCAGATGGATTTCGCGCTGTTTGATCATGTCGGCCCTTAATGTCATACCCGAAAGACTATGTTGTTCAAAATTTGCCGTCTTATCGATGTACCCTTTCATGGTGCTGTAAAGCTGTTCGGGTTTGGACAGGCGTGCCGTAGTTTGCGTATCCAGAGTTTTGGCACTGATTGCCGTGCCTGTACCACGATCAAAATAATCAAATGTTTTAAAATTTTTAGGTAACCTTGCATTGGCAGACAAGCCCTTACCGACATAATCCTCCCAAGGCATTCCCTGTCCCTCAATCCCCTTGCCCCACTTGATACCGACTTTGGATTGGGGCAGGACATTTCGCTGTACGTCAGCAATTTTCGGAGTCGAGGAAGTTTTCACACCTGTTGCCAAGCTTCCCAATTTGCGCGTAATCAGCGTTTCCAATCCCCATATGGCTAGATTTTTCGCATCAGATACTAACGGAGATTCGTATTCTATTGGTGTACCCAAAGATAGGACAACTTTTTTACCAAAATTGGACTGGTAAGTGCCAAACAATTGCCGACTTCCTTCTGAGGCCTGTGTATAACCACCGATCATACCTGTCGCCGCAATAAGTCCACCGCCAACACAGCCAAGCCCGGTACTGCACAGACCTACGCCTGCAGCACCCGAACCGACAACAGTCGTTGCACCCAATCCCATATTGCCCGCCCCCTTAATTTTGGTGGCAGCCCGGTCGTAACTGCTGCGTATATCGTTCAGTCTATTCCAGTTTCCATATTCAAATGCACCCGTCCGCATCAATATATTTTTTTCCGCCACAAACTGTTTACCGGCATCTTGGAGGTTTTTCAGTCCCTTATAAAGAGGATCGAAGTCAGGTACGCCTTCCGCGCACCGGGTTAATGCACATGCAGCGGCTTTTAGGCGGTACTGTTCTTCAGCCGATTTACCTTTTGACAGTTTGTTAAGGATTTGTGTTTCTTTCGGATGCAGCTGCCTATTGTTCCAATCGACATTCGCCCCTGCTGCCGCTGTACCGACATTCCCGCCCGCCGCATAGCCGATTGCCGCCCCGCCCAGTACATTGACCGCTGCTTTGCCCGCCGGGCCGAGGTTTTCTGCCGCTTCGTCCAAATACGGGGCGGCAAGGGAAGTGCCGCTGCCGGCCAGTATGCCGCCGAGGCTGCCGGTCGTCATCCCGCCTGCTGCCCCGTGCAGGATACTCCTGCCTATGCCGCCTTCTTTCCAGGTGTCGTAGCGGCTTTGGTTTTCGGCAAGGTAGGCGTTTACTTGGCCGAGTGTTGCGCGGATAGCAGCTTTTTCGGCTTCGCTGTCCGTATTTTGCAGTTTGGCCTCCAGCAGGGTTTTGGCTGCCTGATACCGTTCGTAACTTTGGGTGTTACCGAGTTTGTCGGAAACGGCTGCTGTGGTTTGTGCGGCGTTTTTGCCAAACTCCTGCGTTACTTCCCTTTGCAGGTTGATCTCTTTGGCAACAGCGTCTTTGTCGAAGCTGTTTTTCAGACGGCCTGAGTGTTGATCCGCAGTTTCGGTGTCGATGACGGTGTAGACACGCGCTTCGGTTTCTTTGGTAGTCCTGCTGGTTCGGGCAAGTTGTCCCGCTTTGTCGGTGATGTGTATGTTGCGGGTGTTGATGCCACTGCGGGTGGTGCTGTTTTTGCTGTCTCCATCGCTGCCGTAGCCGATGGCGTTATTGTTGTTTTGACCTTTAGAAGCATCAGTCAAGCGGATTTCCGGGCTGGAGTCGACAGGACGGTTTTGTCCCATTGATTCACCGCTGATTGCAACACTTGCCCCGATACCGAAACTTTTGCCTTCGTAGCGGCTGTGGTTTTGAATGTCGCTGGCAGTAAGGGTGGCCGTCTGAAAAAGGTTTTTTCCTTTGTCTTCGGCACTCTTGCCGGAGGTGATGATGCCGCCCTTGAGGTCTGTGTTATCTCTGACTTTGATTTGATAGCCGTCTTCTCCGGCATAAATACCGCTTTGCTCGGTTACGGAGGCATGGTCTGCTTTGACTTTGCTTTGGCTGTAACTGCCGCTTGCACTGAATCCGTAACCGACGGTAACTTGGACATTGCCGTTTTGCTGTTTGCTCTGATAGGTTTCTGTGTCTTGAACGCTTTCTATATGGAGGTTGCGCGTATCTGCCTGTACGCCTTTGCCGATAAGCTGCGCACCTTTGAGGGTGGTATCTCCGCCGCTTCGGATGGTGGTTTGTCCGGCCGTGCTGCCGATATGGGTGTGGCGGTGGGTAGTACTTTCCCCTTGTCCTTTACCTTTGCCGAGATTTCCTCCGGCGGTAATTCCAAGACTGATGCCGTCGCCTATTTGGACGGCTACGCCCGCATTCCAGCCGCTACTTTTGTTTTTGCTTTGCTCGCTGCCGTCCTGTTTGGCAGATTGGAGTTTGATATGGTTGTCGGCAATGAGTGTGGTACCTGCATGGCCGATGACATCGGAACCTGTAATATTGATATTGGACTGTTCCCCGCCTCCTGTGGCCACAAGTGTGGTTTGCCCTTTGCCGATAATTTGACTTACTGCCGCTTCGGTGTAACGGCTTTGTTGCTCGTTACGACTTTTCTGTTCGCCGTAGGTGATGGACACACTGATACCGGAGCTTTGATTGTTGTTTTGACCTTGTCCCGCACTGCTGCTTGGAGCAAATTGTTGCATTTGTTGGGCTGCTTGATAACCCTGCCATGCAGCATTGGCTGCAGCCATGGCATTAACGCGTTTATTTTTACTTTTGCCTACATTTTGGGCTGCTTGTACGAAGTTTTGTGCAGCTTGGACAACCGGCACATTGAGGGCGATGGTGAGGCCTTTTTGTTCCCGGGTATGGACGTAGTCAGTGGCATACCGGTTGTTTGCGGACTCTACATCTATGCTTTTGGCAGTGATGGTATTGCGCCCCTCGGGGCTGGAGACGGTACTGCCGGTTTGTCGGTAGCGGTTTCCGGCAACTGTAACGGTATCTCCATTCAGGCTGCCTATAATGCTGCCTGTATGGACAATATTGGTACGATCAGTGTCATCGGTAGTTTTTCGGTTACCGATAGTAAAGCCCAATCCGCCTGTGCCCATGACGCCTGATTTTTTGCTCTCGTGGTATTCATTGCCGGTGTAGCGATTATGGGCAGTAGAAATATCGATGTCGTGTCCTGCTTTTAAGACAGTGCCATTATCAGAAATAAGGTTGCTGCCGCGTACATTGATATCCTGATCAGCTGAAACGATAATTTTGCCTCCGCCGATGTTGCTGCCGACTGCTTCATCATGACTAAAGCGGTAGCGGTCGTGTGTTTTGGTACTGGAAAGGATGCCTTTGCTTTTCCCGCTTACAGCGGCGTCCAATTCGGTTATTTGGCGTCCTTCGCTGATATTGACATCACGTCCCGCGGCAAGGACGGTTTTGCCCTCTTCGGTCTCCAGTTCACCTTGACGGATTTTTAAGTCGTTGCCGGCTCTAAGCATTGCGCCGTTTTGCGTGCGGATACTGCTGCCGACTTCGGCACTTTGGCGGACATGACGATGATTTTTGTCATCTAATGCACCATAGGCTTCGCGATGTTCGGTACGGATGGTGCCGAGATTGAGATTATTACCAGCGGTAATTTGGGTGGTGCCGCCTTTAACTTGGTTAGAGATGGTGGCTGCATTAAGGTTGATATCGTTGTCGGCATGCAGGGATAGGATGCCGTCTGAAGCTCTGTTATCTACTTGCTCAGTATAGCTTCCGACCACGTTAATGCCGGCCATACGATCAATGGCGGTATTGCCGTTACGTTCATTACCGGAAGTTTGGGTTGTACCGTTAAGGTTGATATTTTGCGCTTGGGCAGTCAGCAGTCCGCCTGCTTGTACCTGCCCGCCGTCGATATTGATACTTTTTTCAGCTTTTAAGCCGATTTGGTCGGCCTGAATATTGCCGTTGCTGTTAATATTCCGTGCTTGGATGAGTACGGCCTGCCGCCCCGCAATGGTACCGCTGTTAGTCAGGTTGCCGTTTTGCAGTTTAAGTAAGACTTGTTCGGCACTAATCAGGCCGCCAGAGGTATTGAGATCACCTTTGCGTGCCAGGGCATAGACTTTAGGGGCCAGTACGGTTTGAGTCGAACCGTCAGACAGGGTAACGGTTTGATTTTCCATCCAAACGATATCTGAAGTTAAGCGGGCAACTTGCTCTGAACTCAAGGCAATACCCGGGGTAAGGCCGAATGTTTTGGCAGCAGTAAGGCCGTTGTCCATCAGAGCTTTGAATTGTTCTTCATCACTGCTGTAGCCATCAAGTCGGCGGTAGCCTGTTAACTGGTGGATTTGTTCATTAACAAGTTTTTGTTCGTAGTAGCCGTCACCTAGCCGTTTGTGTAGATAATTGGGGTCCAATTGCAGTTGTTTCAACATGTAGTCGCTGCCCAACCAGCGGCGGTAGTCTGCAAATTGAGGATCTGTTTCAACCAACCAGCCTTTATTGTCAGGATGGGTGGTGTAGAGGCTGCTGTTCGGCAGAGTAACAGTAGCGTTATTTAATGAGACCACATTACCGGTATGGATGCGCTGCCCATTGACGGCTGCTGTGGATGCTCCGTCAATCAGTTTGGCTGCAGATGCTGCGGGTTGAAAGGAAGGGGAGGCGGCATTTTGTTGTGTGACGGATACAGGCGTGTCAAAGTCATGGGTAAATAGTTGGGTATCATGGTAAGGAGTGTGGTTTCTTTCGGTACGGCGTTGTCTTTTTTTGCCACTGTACCATCCTTTTTTTGTAACGGAATCCCACTGTGTGCCGACAGCATCTATGCGCCCCTTGCCTGTTGTACTTTGATTGGTGATTTCTTTCTGGTTTAAATCATCAGTGATAATACGCCCGCCTACTATAATTTGACTGTCTTTGTTCAGCCAGTCTTGGCCTGAAACAGTCAAATTACCACCCACAGTAATGTGTGCCGGTCGATTTTCGATGATGCGTTCTTTATAAGTCTCGATGTGATAGTCTCGGACATGCCATTGGTTGGCCTCAATACGAGAACCATTTTTTAAATGGAACGTAGCAGTAGTTTGGTCTTTTTGTCCTTGCGAGTTATCGAATAAACCGTCTTTTCCTGCCTGATAGTAGGTATTTTGCCCCAGTACGGTGTAATCGCGGACTTGCTTTTCTGCTTTGGCTAAGTATGTTTCTGTTTTAAAGTGATTATTGATATTCTGCATATTCCTAACGGACATCAATGCATCACCTTGTACTTCCAAACTGGCACTGCCATTAACAAAGGTATCAGCCATGCCTGCCGCATGATGTTGTTCATCCAGTCGATTACCGATGGCAAAAATACCTTCGCTGGATAGTAGGGCCCCTTCTTGGTTATGAATCTCTTTCGCTCCGATATCCAAACGTTTCCTTGCAGCTATTGCACCCGCTTTGGTGCTGCCTTCTGTCGTTTCTTCTCGGTTAAGCAGTTTTTGCGCGTCCAGAGCAATATGGTTACCATAGATTTTGCCTGTTCCGGTGTTGTTCAAGGTTTGACCTGCATCGATGTGGGTCAAACCGTTGCTGTTGATCAAACCCCTGTTTTCTACATGCTGTTCAGATGTGATGTTCGTTTGTTCTCCGGCAATAATTTTGCCTGTAACTTGGTTATCTATATTGCCGGCATTGAGTTTGAGCGTATGACCTGCTTGTAGGGTATGGGTATTTTTCAGACGGCCTTTTGTGCTTAGATTTAATTGGTTGCCTGCAGTGAGATCGCGGTCTACGACGAAATCATCCGTCAAGGCGATATCCAGCTTGTTACCGGCTGTTAATGTGCCATTATTGGCGAGTGATTTGGCTTGTAGCGATACATTACCGGCAGATTGAATCGTGCCGTCCGCATTGTTTAACGCCAAAGTGTTTTGATTTTTATCGTGAATAGACAACTGCCGGTTGGTGGCAATTTCACCATGTTGGTTGTATAGGCCGTCTGAAACAGCTAATTGTGCTTGGTTCGCAGATAGGAGTTTGCCGTTTTGGTTGTCTACATTTCGACTATTGATAGTCAGTTGTTCGGTAGCAGTAATATGGCCGCTTTGGTTAGTCAGTTGCTGACTTTGGATGCTAACCGTTTCAGCCTCTATACGTCCGTGCGTATTATCTAGAGTCTGACCTTTGGTATTCACTTGTGCAACAGAAACTTTTCCTGTATTGCGAAGATTGTTATTGGTAGTGACGGTTCCACTATCGGCAAGAATGTTACCTGCGTTATGTAAACCGGCGGTATCAAGCTGTAAATATACAGATCGAATATTGCCTTTTTTATCATTGCTCAAGCGGCCCGAATGAATGAGTGTCAGATTGTTAGCGGTAATTTCTCCCGCATTATGCAGTTCACGGTTGTCAATCTTGCCGGTTTGAGTTAATAAGTAACCGCTGTTTTTAGCAGTTTGAGCACTAACAGCCAGATCGTGTGCCTGGAGTTTGCCTTTTGCCGTATTGTTAAATGAATCGCCTAATACTTGTAGTTTAGCCGCATTCAGACTGCCCGAATTTTCCAAACTGTTTTTGGCGGCAATGTCGATTTGCCCACCTGCATTGATTGATCCTGCATTATCAAGTGCTCCCGTTGTTTGAATGCGTCCTCTGGCGTAGGCTTTTGCAGATGCTGTAGGTGAAACGGGATTGTTTGAACCAGGCTTAGATGCCGAGACAGTGCTGCTACCTGAACCTGTTGCAGTACTCGGAATCTGTGGTATGACTGATGGATTGGGATTCAAACCGGTCTGTGGAACGTCGCTCACACCAATCTTGCCACTGTTATCGAATTTGCCAGTAGATACCAAATCCAATGCTTGTGAACCTGTTTGAGTAATATTACCCGTGTTATCCAAACTACCTGTTGACATATCTAAGCGGGCAGCCTGGATCGTACCGTTGTTTTGGTTTTTCAGACGGCCTAAATTACGGACAGTCAATTCACCTGAGGATAAGACCGTACCTGAATTGTCCAGCGTCTGGCTGTGAATATTGGCATCATCCTGTGAGGCAATCGTACCGCTATTACGGACATTGCGGGCATGAAGTGAAACCGCATGGTTTTCTCCCGTCGCCGCAATCGTACCCGTGTTGACCAGTTTACCTTCAGCATTCACTGCCACATTGCCAGCTGAGGCAAACAATTGCCCCTGATTGCGCACGGATGCATCACGATTAGTGCTGATCAAGGTGATCTTACCGGCATACATACCACCCAATGCCCCTGTATCGATGGCATACAGTGAGTTGGCAGAATTTGTATTCGCAGCAGGTGAGTGTGAAGACTGGATAGAGCCATCAGCTGAGACATCATTTTGCCCTGCCAACACACGCACATCTTTACCCCACACAGGCCCATCAATCTTAACCGCGCGGCTCAATATCTGCGTGTAATCGGTATCGCGGGCATCCAAACCGTGTCCGACGATTACAACATTGCCTTGCCTTATCTTAAAGCCACTAAGGTCTCCTGCTTGATATTGTGGTTGGCCTGTAGTCAAAGTGGCACGGGAAGCATTGATAAATCCCCCTCCGTTCACTTGAATTCCTGCAGGGTTTGCAATCACCACTTCAGCACGTCTACCACCTACTTCAATATATCCGCCCAACAAAGAGGGATCAGCTGAATTGACTTGATTCACGATGACACGGGCCTCACCACCTGCAAGCCAGGGGTTTCCCTGTATCCAGCCACCCAGCTGTGTTTGCACGTTCCGACGGCTGTTGTTCAAAATAGCACCACGTTTGTCAACATTGAAATGGGTGTATTGATTAACTGAAACTCCTGCGGCAGTAGGGGTTTGGATATTGGCCTGCGGGATGCCGTTACTGGTTTGCATGATGGTAGGCTGTTGCTGTGTAGGTGCGGATTTGTCAGCAACGATGTCTTGGGCATTGACAGAGGGAGAAGTCAGAATAAGGGCAGAGCCGAGGAGTAATGAAAGGGAGAATGAGATAACAGAGATAGAATGGATAAAACCTGTAAAGCCCGCAATATCATTTGGCGAAATACCTGCAGCTTGGGTGTCGGCTGTGTTTTTTCCCTCGCGTTTGGCATTTTCAGCAACGGCCATCATGCAGTTTCGATGTTTATTAAAGACGACTTTGTACAGGGTACGATTCATAGTAAATGCTTTCTCGATAATATTCCTTACAAATATCCATTCTAACTTGAATTAACTTTGTATGTATAGAAAATTTATTTGGGATTGGAAAGGATTAGCTATGAATGTCACAACATTCGGCAAGTTATCTAACAATTTGGTAGTGGTTATCGTCATTATTGTAACTATGCTTGAAATACGAGGCTTTGCTCCGCGTTCTTTCCTTGCTCTCACTATGCCTTTTTATACTTTGAGACCTTTGCAAAATCCCCTAAATTCCCCTAAATTCCCATCAAGACATTTAGGGGATTTTCCATGACCACCTTCTTTCAGCAAACCGCACAAGCCATGATTGCCAAACACATCGACCGTTTCCCACTGTTGA
>ERZ773180.515-NODE-515-length-22871-cov-5.839893_pt1 | contig 22871 bp, 25 predicted proteins | sample MGYA00511080_ERZ773180 | MGnify/ENA primary metagenome ERZ773180 (study PRJEB29015, sample SAMEA2738175) | human oral metagenome | biome: human oral; feature: human-associated habitat; material: saliva | place: China | collected 2178 ...
AGTCTCTCGTGACTTCGCTGAAGCGAGAGCTGTATATAGAAACCGAGGACCACGTGTGGTTTCGGAGCAACGATCTTAATGTCATGATCCACGCGTGGTACGAGGACGGTTTCTACTCGGGCGGGTCAAGCGAACGCAACTCACCACCTGGCACGTTCGTATGGGCAACCTCCCTCACTCCGATCAAGCAGTGGCTCGTCATGTACAACTTCGATCTCTTGCGCGCTTGCCTTGACCTGCAGCCATTCCACATCAGTTTCAAAAGACTAATGCCCGCCCCCGGCTGGTCTCACCGGCCCGGCACAAACGATTATTCGGTTGAGCTGTGCCACGACGATCAACCGACCAACATTTTTTCTGGGAAATGGTCCAAGGAATCAACCAATCTATCCTGGTTCCTCAACCACTCACCCGAGCGCCTCCTCGAGATCGCACGCATCGAGAGCAAAGAAGAAGCCTGTCAGGCTCTCTTCGGAACCACACACATCCCCTACAGGGACGACGACTAACGCAAGACTCAACGCCTTCGCGCTAACGCACTCGGAGCGTGGGCAGCCCCGCCCGCGAACGCAATTTGGGGTTAACACGCGCGGTAGAGCGCCAGAGAAGTGGCCGAGGTCGGTGCGGCCCAGCCCCGGCCTCGTCCCCACAAACAGTGAGGCGGCGGGAGCTTCACGCTCCCACTGCCTCGCTGCAGGCACGACTCGCGGCCCGTGTACTAACTCAGCCAATTGACACACAACCAACGACGCGACGAAGCACTTCGTACTGGCGCCTACCGAGCCCCTGCTTTCTTCTCGAGTAGTACCACACGCGAGATCGCAGAGGGTTTCAGAGATTCAGGTACTCTCGACGCGGGAAACAAGCGCGTCCTATTTGAGATTGAAGATGCGTCGGGTTCGAACATCCGCCCGATGTCTATGTATGCCACACAAGATGAAATCCTTTTTAAGTCCGGAGTTGAGTTCGACGTTGTCGACCAAGATAAACTTTCTGACGGAAGTTACATCGTCAAACTCAGGCAGAGAAAGTAGGATGCAGCTATGCCCGTCGCTGTGAATGGAAACGTTAACGGAGCACAGTTGTGGATTGCCGACCATCATTGGTGGGATTGCCCAATGATCTGGAAGCTCCCTAAGCGCCCTGAGGACGGCCAGCTCGACTGGGAGCGCCTCTTCCCCCACCAACGCGACGTCATCCGTCGTTTTTCAGCCACGCTCCGCACATTATCGGGCCTGCCCGAGGCGCTGCCGCGGGTGCCCTACCAGCCTTTCGGGACCCCGAGCCCACAGGGCTGGGTGATGCCTATCAGTTCCGATACACCCAGTGAGCTTCGGTTTGGCAAGTGCACCTCTGGGGGCTATATTGTCTCCCATCACCCCATTCGCGGGACTGACACGTTCGCGCTCCTCATTAATGTAGTCGGGGAAAATCCCTGGTTTGTCGTCCGCGCAGACGGACGTCCCTGGCACGCCAATCCTTGGGCAAACAATACGCGAGTGGGGTCCATCTGGGTGCGAGTTCTTGCCTGGGAGCATACCTCTCGTGACATTCTGCCATTCACCGGGATAGCCGTGCCGCCACGGACTATGCCTGCGCAGCTGCGCACGATCTACGTGGAGCGTTCCCCCGATGATCCTGACCTGTACGGCTCGCTCACACGGCTACCAACCCCGGCAGAAGAACGCATCGAGGTTCAAGATGTCCCCGTGTGGTGGAAAGAACCAGAGTACCTCCTGCGGAAGCGCTTCCTTCGGCCTGACCCGCAAAATCCGAACTCCTATCGGAACGGTCCTAACACTCTCGACGAGCGCAACGCTTATACGTGCATCGTCCAATACGCAGGCCTGCTCAGCGATTGGACATCACCGTACGTCCCCACGCCCGACTTCATTGCCCGTTTTGATTGGAAACCACAGGAGGAATCATGAACGAAGACAGCATCAAAAATCTCTTGACTCTTCTCGAGTCACTACCCCCGACCCCGTCGGTGACCTTCCGAGGATACGTCGACACATCCATCACGGAGCCGCGTGCGATTGCTTCTCCCGTGCTCACGGCAACATCGCATAACATTTCGATTGCGACAAACAACCTGGCGGTTCCGCAGGTCGCTATTTTTATCGGCCAGAATGGACGAGACCTCAGCAGACTTATGATGGGTGCCCCCTCTTTCAATCTCGAAGAGGTCACCTACATGCCCGGATCCTACTTCTACGTGCATCCAGCTCAGGAGCTCCTCGGAGTGACCATCCAGCTGTACGAGGAAATGCGTCTGACCGAAGACGGAAAGAGCCTCACCCCCACACGCGTTCTCGACTCCTGGACGCCCATTCTCATTGAGTTTGAGCCGGCGCTTCGCGCTGCTCGCAGCCAGCGCGTCGACCTGCCCGAAGGCGCATCAGAACGTTTCCTCGTTCCCGTGGGCTAACGCTTCAACACGAAGGATACCGGCGCTGACAAACCGTAAGCTGGTGGGGTAACGATGTCATCATCGACGTCACCACCCGGCGATTGACCACACGGAACGTCAGCCAACACGGCTGCCCTGCTGGTCGCCAAGGCAACAGCCAGAGCACACTCAGCTCGCGACAGCTGAGTGATTTACTCCTTCGGCTCACATGGCGAGCGCTCGCCGCACGCAACGGACACCGCGCATTCCCAACAGCACAGACCTGAACACACCGGGTGTCAACGAATGACGCCTTCGAGGATAGGATAACGCGCTTATACTCGAGGTACAGGAGTGTCACCCACGGGAAGGCGTCATCATGCATGTGCTCGAGCAGCTGATCGAACGAGCCAAAAGCGTTGGCGTCTCTGCCGACCTCATCGGAGACAACGACTGCGTCTTCGGATACGAGGCGTCAATGAGTTATCACTTTTGGGTTGAAGACGGGCAGTATTTCTTTGGCTCCGACGAAAGAGCAACCACCTACTCCTCGAATATACGGACGTCTTCTCCTGACATCGCATCCCTGACCCTCATCGACCTCGTCGGCTCCCTCTACCGAATAGCTGCAGGTTACCGACAGATCAACATGGAATATGGGTGGCGCTCCTTCCCCGTTGGTTGGACGATCCAACGAGTGACGGGAAGCTCTAGCATGCACGTGACTTCCGAACGCCTTCCCGAGCTGAGCTACACAACCAGCTCACTCGACCAATACTTGCATATCCCCTCGCTCACCGTCTATCCCGTCAAGACGGTGCTCGACATGTTTTTCGACCCCGAAGCACCCCCTCTCGGCACGCTCGATCGCGTTCACAATTTCTACGCCCGTTTCTAATCGGAGAGGTCTGGTATCAACATGTCGATAGAGATGCTTACTCCACTGTTTACTCCAACGACTCAGGTATCGACAGACGATTCACAACACGAAGTGCGATTGACGGTATCGGACGACGTGCAAGCAATTCTGTATACCGATCAACACCTCCTTGTCACCGACATAACATATGGTCATGATGTCGTTTCATACATGCTGCGCTGCGACAACCACAAGATATTGCTGGCACGCCTCGCCCTTGTCCTCGGCGAGGCAAACCCAGAGCTAAACGGCCTGCCACCCACTGCCGTGAAAACGCTCAGCTGCCTCCAATCCGATTGGACTGTGAGGCGCTCGGCCCTCGATTCGCCGTGGTTTGATATCACGTGCAATCACGATGAGAACCTCACGTACTCCACAACGTATCCCCCGCACGATGCCGTCTTGTCTCGGCTCTTCAATGTCGATACCACAACGCTGATCGACGCCCTCATCAACGAAGGAAGGAACGGGCCACTATTGGCTGCTTTGAGGAGCACCGCCGAGGCGTAGGACACCCAACGTATCATTCAACAGAAAGCCCTGATCGACACAAGAGAGTAGGGAGCGTCTCACATGGCTACAACAATCAGCGACGACAAGTTCATCACGAACCTGACCTCACTCATGAACAGGCCTTTGAAGGCACTGAGCGAAGAACACGTCTACTTCCACGGTCCAGATCCTCAAATTATGATGCATGTCTGGCGTGAGGACGGCTTTTATTTCGGCGGCACAAGCGAGCGATCATACGATCCGGGAGCTGATGTTCGCGCCAACGATCTCACCCCAGTTAAACAATGGCTCGCGATGGAATTATTTGACTTTCTCCGAATGAGCCTGCACCTGGAAGACATCGGGATCGCATTCAGGCGTCTATCTCCCGCCCCAAAGTGGTCTCAAAATCTCGAGACTGGGGAGCTATTTTACGAGGAGACACCCACGGGAATCGTCACGAATGACTTATCACGTGCGGCTGCGAATCTTCCTTGGTTCCTGAACCACTCACCCGAACGACTCCTCGAGATCGCACACATCGAAAGCACCAAGGAAGCCTGCCAGGCCCTATTCGGCATGCCACGCGTCCCCTTCGCTAAGCCCACGGACAGACGGAAGTAACACATGCTGTGGGAACAGTTTCGTAGCCTCGCGCTCCAGATCATCAGGGAGCGCTTTCCCTCTGAGCTCATCAAAGATAACGGTGACAGTCTCACCTTCGTTGATAGGCGTGAACGGCTGCGCTTTCTCCTCACCGAGAACGCACGAGGAATTACCATCAGCTACTACGGCGAGCGCAATACCGTCGACCCGATCTTCACGAGCCCTTCCTTAGACCTGGCCACCGTGGCTCTTACCCTCCTCGCACGCGAGGGGCTCGGCAAGCTCGTCGATATCGAACATGCTCCTGACGAGCTTCTAGGCCCCGTGCCGGGCACCGACTACAGCATCGCTGATGAAGATACCGACGGTTTTTATCTGACACACATAACTGACAGCTCGCTGAGCGCAGAATGCGCGTATTTTACATACGCCCGTGCTCTCGCCGAGGCCTCGGCCCCCTCCCTGGATTCGCTACGGCCGTAGAATCGAGGCAGTCGATCCTGCGCCCCGAGGAGGAGCAACCCCCACATGAACGAAGAACTCGCCGCATACATCACCCGACTATGCGAACTATCGGGACACACGACACGGATCGACGATGATGTGATCCTGGTCGAGCCGAGTAAAGACCTTATCTACGACGCATTCACCACTCGGAAGGACCGTTACGCCTACGGTCACGTCGAAAGATACTCATTCGGCGGGGCAGAATTCAGCTCCGCGTCCTTCGAGATCTTCAAGAAGTTCGCGATCATGCACTTCGCCGCCAACATTCGCGCAGCACACCAGCTCCCACCTCTCGCTATCCCACCAGTGACCGACGTTCACCCCGGTTTTTCCATCGAATTCCGCGAACCGATTAGCTATCTACTGATAAGCAAAGCCTCGCCCATTCCCAAAACATACACAAACCTCTCGCCAGCTGCGCTGCTCCCGCTGTCATATCTGATGAGCACACCAAGCGAGGACTTGCTCAACCTCGTCCTCGAACCCTCCGGTGCCGGATACGTCGCGCTGTACCAGCAGAGCTGACACTCCTCTCTCCCAGCGCTAGCTTACGGAGCACAGGACGAGAGCGTCGGTCACACCTCCTCCCCTCGTACGACGGGAGGAGGTGTGCCATTTCGCGCTCGCCCGTCAGTTACGATGTCCGCAGAGGCAACGACCCAAAGGAGTGAGTGCCCATGCTGGAAGAATTCGACGATCTCATATCCACGCTCTGCGCGAACTCTTCAATCGTGCGCGAGGAACGAGACGGCAGGCTGTTCTTCACTGTCGATGGAAGTCTCTTTGATTCCTTCTGGTACTCGACAGACAACTACCGCTTCGGCACGAGCGAACGCCCAAGCCGTGTCGGCGCGACGCTGCGAACTCCGAGTTCGACAGTTGCGAGATATGAGTTGGTGTGCCTTCTGGGTGGCTACAACCGATGGTCGCATGGGCGGCAGGCAGTCGAGCTAGCAACTGACCCGGATTCTCTCCAAGCAAGCTGGACGATAAGCCCCGGACAACTGCCCGGCGAGCAGATCCTGTCAATGCGCAGTTGCCCCGACGTAGAGTTCACCGCGTTCGACAAACAACGCGCGTACAAGCTCGCACATCTCATGCAGTATCCCTATGAGGACGCACTACAGCTGTATCTGGGTGAGTAGAACCAACGCACCTAACAGAGGCTGCGTGCGCGGCTTCGTAGTCGATCACTCTCGCGACCACCGCTTCAGCACACCGCACGTAGGTAGGATGGGGGGAAGCCTGCCTCGATGGCACAATCGCTGCAGGCCCCAACCTATCGAAGGGAGCCAGTCATGTGGGAACAGTTTCGTAGCCTCGCACTCCCACTCCTCGGCGAGCACTTTCCCCCGAATCTCGTCAAAGATAACGGTGACAGTCTCACCTTCGTTGATAGACGAGAACGTCTACGTTTTTTCTCACAGAGAGCGCACAAGGAATTACGATCGGTGACTACGAAGAACGCAATACCGTCGGTATTATCTTCACGAGCCCTTCCATTGAGTTGGCGACCATAGCACTGACGCTCCTCGTACGCGAGGGGCTCGGCAAGCTCGTCGATATGGACTATCCTCCGGACGAGCTTCTAGGCCCCGTGCCGGGCACCGACTACAGCATCACGGAAGACAGATCCAGAGGATTTCACCTCACCCACAAAACCGACAGCACACTACGCGCATACTGCGACTATTTTACATACGCCCGTGCCCTCGCCGAGGCCTCGGCCCCCTCCCTGGATTCGCTACGGCCGTAGAATCAACGTAGTCGATAGCGCACTCTGAGGAGGAGCAACCCTCACATGAACGAAGAACTCGCCGCATACATCACTCGCCTGTGCGAACTCTCCGGACACACAACCCGGATCGACGATGATGTGATCCTGGTCAAGCCGGGTGAAGGCTACACCGATGTCTACGAGGCATTCACCATGGTCGAGGAATACTACGCCTACGGCCATTTCGAAAGGTACTCATTCGGCGGGGCACGCTTCAGCTCGGTCTCCTTGGAGATCTTCAAGAAGTTCGCGATCATGCACTTCGCCGCCGACATTCGTGCAGCACACCAGCTCACCCCCCTTGAAGTCCCGCCCATGACCGACGTTCACCCCAGCTTTTCCATCGAATTCCTCGAACCGATTAGCTACTTCCTGACAAGCAAAGCCACGCCCATTCCCACGACATACACAAACGTCTCGCCCAAGACCCTGGTGCCTCTGTCATACCTGATGGGCACGTCAAGCGAGGACTTGCTCTCCCTGGTCCTCGAACCGTCCGGGGATGGATACGTTGCCCTCTTTGAAGGTTCGCCCTCATCCACGCCCACTGGCTCGAAACTTCAGAACAATAGCAACCACCTAAGCATCCTCTGATCGCAGCGGAAGGACCACCACCATGCTCGAACGGCACACCGAGCTCATCGAACGCCTTTTGCGCGACTCGTTGACCAGAACAAGTGAGTTCAACCAGGCGCTGTCTTTCACGAATGATGGCACCCTCTATTTCACTGTCTGGGACAAGGACGGAACCACATTCTTCTCATGGTCAGAAAGACAACCATCGACGAGTCCCGGCCTTAAGACTGATTGTGATTCTGTCGCTGCCTACGTATTAACGACGCAGCTGGGATCGATGCGCGCCATGGCTCTGCCTTTCGATGTGCCGAGATTCCCCGAAAGGCTCGATCAACTCCACCCGTCATGGGTAGCCGACAAGACCCCGTTGCCACCCGCCTTGTTCTACCACCGCATTGAGGATCCCAGTGTCTGCTTTTATTCAAGCAGCCCATCCGATTCCGTGCCCATTACTTACGCGATGGAATACGACCTCGAAGACCTCCTGAAGAAATACATGGCCTAGGCCAACGACTAACACCACGCGCGCCGACGTGACCGCCAGTTTCACGGCATCAACTTCAAACACACTTCCGACTAGCCGAGAAACGACGAGGTACTCCCCGCTATGACGACAACAATTGCCCGAGACAACTTCATCCAGTCTCTCGTGACTTCGCTGAAGCGAGAGCTGTATATAGAAACCGAGGACCACGTCCACTTCCCGAGCTACGACCCTCTCATCCTGCTTCACGTGTGGCGCGAGGGCGAGGAATACGCAAGTGGGTTCAGCGAACGACTCAGTGACCCTAGCACCGAGATCTGGGCGAACTCTCTGACACCGATTAAGCAGTGGCTCGTCATGGATAACGTTGATCTGTTGCGCTGGCACCTAGGCCTTGAACGATTCGGAATCCGATTCCGAAATCTGCTTGTCGCGCCGCATTGGTCTCACCGTCCCGGCACGACCGAATATTCCGTCGAGCTGTGCCACAACGACGAGCCCACCGGCATCTACGCAGGCAAGAACTCGCCCGAAGCCACCACACTCACATGGTTCCTCAACCACTCACCCGAACAACTCCTCGAGATCGCCCACATCGAAAGCACCAAGGAAGCCTGCCAGGCCCTCTTCGGCATGCCACACGTCCCCTTCGCCTAAGCCCACGGACACACGGCAGTAACACATGCCGTGGGAAGAATTGCGGCACAGGCCCAGCCCCGGCCTCGTCCCCACAAACAGCGAGGCGGCAGGAGCTTCACGCTCCCACCGCCTCACTGTAGGTACGACCCGGGGGCCGCACCTTAAGGGGTGGAATCAGCCCTCGCGGAACATGATGCCGAAGCTACCGCGCGGGTAGTGCCACTTGAGCACGCCCTTCGGTGCCACGGCCAGGCAGGTGCCGCACTCGAGGCACGCCGCGTACTCAACGCCGACGGTGCCATCGGCCTCAACCGAGTACACCTTCGCCGGGCAGACGCGCTCGAGCAGAGCGCCAGCGCCAGTGGCGCGAGCGAGTTCCTGATTGACCTCGATGTGGGATTCTTCCTCATCCAGGTAGTAGGTGTTCCCAGCCAGGCGGGCGGGGACACTCTCGATGACGAATTGAGCCATTGCTCGTCCTCCTTTCAGAAATCTCGTCACAGGGCGCGGATGCCCGCGAGGACATCGCCCACGATCTGCGTCAGCTTCAAGCCCGACGCCTTAAGGGCATCGAGTCCGACCTTGCGGATGTGGCGCCTGGGCGTCAGGTCATGGTTGAAGATGCCGTAGAACACCTCAGCGCCAAGCTTGCCGTAGTCCTTGTACATGCCCGGACGCTCCAGGAAGGCCGGAGCCTTCGCGTAGGTCGCCATGTCCTTGCCGACAAAACTGCTGTCGAGCAGGGCGCGGTACTGGTCCATCGACTGCTGGCCAAAGTCCATGGTCTGGAAGGCCTTCTCGATGGCTTCGGCAGCCGCCAGCGCGGAGCCAGCCGCCAGGTCCATGCCGCGGATGGTCAGGCCCGTGTTGAGGGTGAAGCCCGCGGCGTCGCCGATGATCACGAGACCCGGGCGGGTCAGATCGTGGGCGACCATGGCGGGACCGTCCTCAATCGTGAGGTGGCATCCGTACTCGAGGAGGGTTCCGTCCTCCAGGAGCGGGGCAATGGCCGGGTGGCTGAGCATGTGATCGTGGACGTCAGACGAGGCGAGCCCCGACTTCTCCAGATCATCCAGGCGCATGACCACACCGATGGAGATGGACTCCTCGTTGGTGTAGAGGAAACCGCCGCCGGCGACGCCCTGCGTGCAGTCGCCGACCATCGCGTATGCGACACCCTCGTTACCACGGACGTTGAAGCGATCCTCCAGGACCTTGCGCGGCAGTCCAATGACGGACTTGACGCCGACCGCGAGGTGCTTCTTCGGTTCCTTGGCGCGGATGCCAGCCTGCTGAGCGATGAAGGAGTTGACGCCGTCAGCCGCGACGACCACGTGTGCACGCAGTTCGTCTTCGCCGGCGCTGACACCGACGATCTGCTGACCCTCGACGATCAGGGAATCGACCTTCACGCCAGGCATGACGGTCACTCCGGCTTCCTCGCACTGTTCCAGCAGCCACGCATCGAGCTTGGCGCGCAGAACGGACACTGCGTTGGCAGGCTCGCTCAGACGCTTGTCCCAGTAGTCAATGTTGACAAAGGAACTCTCGTTGATGAGGCTCACGCAGTTGCGGGTAATCCGGCGCTCAACGGGCGCGACGTTCACGAAGTCAGGGAACACCTGCTCCATGACACGGCAGTAGAAGACTCCACCGGACAGGTTCTTCGAACCCGGCTCGGCGGCGCGCTCGATCAGCAGGACTTCCCGGCCCTTGTTGGCGAGGGTGTAGGCGCACACTGCGCCCGCCACGCCGCCTCCAATGACGATGACGTCAAAGTCAACTTCCTCGGACATATTCCTCTTCTCGTTTCAGGAAAGCGCTGCGGTCAGCGCGGGCACGACCTCGTAGATGTCGCCCACGATGCCGTAGTCGGAGATCTGGAAGATCGGCGCGTTCTCGTCGTTGTTGACGGCCACGACGATCTTGGAGTCGGCCATACCGGAGGTGTGCTGCACCTGGCCGGAGATGCCCAGCGCAACGTAGATGTCCGGCGAGACGTGCATGCCGGAGACACCCACGTAGCGGTCCTTGCTCAGCCAGGCGGTACCCTCGGCAAGCGGACGCGAGCAGGCGATCTCGGCGCCCAGGGCCTCGGCGAGAGCGTTGGCCATCGCAAGGTCCTCTTCGGCCTTGAAGCCACGGCCGCAGGACACGATGCGGCGGGCCGCAGCGAGGTTGGCGGGGCCGGAGCCGGCAGCCTGAATGTTCGTGACGGTGGCGCCCATGGCGGCACCCTCAGCGGTCTCGGCGGCGGGGCCACCCTCGACGCCAGCGCCACCCTCGAGGATGAGCACGGCGCCCTGGAAGGCGACGGTCTCGTTGGTCAAGCCACCGTAGCGGGCAACCTCAGCGCCGGTACCGGACACTGAGGTGGCGCCGACGACGACGGGCAGCGCCAGGGCGGCGGCTGCGGCGCCGGCGAAGGAACGCTCGGCGGGACGGTTCGCGGCGAGGATGACATCGCCCTTAGCGTCGGCCAGCAGGCCGGCGACGACACCGGCGTAGGCCTCGGCGGGTACGTTCTCGGCGGTGGGGACGTGGATAAGCTTGTCGACGTTACCGACGGCGGGGGCCGTGGGGGCAACGGCGATGACGGTGGTGGTGCCACCAATAGCAGCGGCAGCCTCGACGAGGTTGGCGATGCGCTCGTCGGTCGTGAGAATCCAGGTGTTCGTCATTGTTCTGCAGTCCTTTCTCAGAGTGCGCCAGCGTTGCGCAGGGCAGCGACGAGCTGGGCGGCAGCGTCGTCACCGGTGAACGTCTCGTTGCGGCGCGCCTTCGCGACGGGCTTGGCGCGGCCGGTGACCTCGAGGGAAACCTCGACGGGGGAAACCTCGGCAACAGCCACCTCGTCGAGGGGCTTCTTGCCGGCGGCGAGGATGTCCTTCATGCCGGGGACCTTGACGGCGGCGGCATCGGTGGCCACGGCGGCGACGACGGGGCCGTCAACCGTGATAGTGCGGGTGCCACCGGCGGTGGACTGGGTCAGCGCCCAGCCGTTGCCCGCGGCCTCGACGGCGACAACTTCCTGGAAGCAGGGCCAGCCGAGGAAGCCGGCGATCAGGGTGGAGACCATCTTGGCGGACTCGTCGATGGAGGAGTCGCCGGTCAGGACGATATTGGCGCCCTCAACCTTGCCCACCAGGCCCGCGAGGGCGGAAGCAACGGTGGTGGCATTCCACTCGGCGGTGGCGTCATCGGCGACGACGAGGGCGCGGTCCATGCCGCGAGACAGGGCACCCTTCTTGGCCATCGACGAGGCCACGGCCTTGCCTCCCACGGAGATGCCCACGACATCGGTGCCGAGGGAGTCAGCGAGGGTGCGGCCAACCTGGACGGCAACCGGATCGTATTCGGAGATCGCGGCCTTGGCGCGCGACCAGTCGACGACACCGGAGGCGTCGACGGTGGTGTCTTGCGGGTTTGCTGCGTACTTGTACGCGACGATGATGCTCATCATCTGCCCTTTCTGCACGTGCGTGCTGTTGGTGGTTATGGGTGGAACAGGCTCTGCGGGATTCGAAGCGGGTCGCTTAGAATGACTCCATGTGATCCCTCTCTCGGAAGGAGTGCGCGTAGTGACGCGTCTTGCCGGCCAGAATCCCGTGAAAGCGGGCAGGCCTCGTGATCCTCAGCTGGAGGAACGCGTTTTTCGCGCCGTCCTTGATCTGTATGGGGAAGCCGGCTGGGCAGGCTTCAATCTGACGAAGATTGCCACCGAAGCCGGGGTGGGTAAGTCCAGCCTGTACTCGCGCTGGAACGACCGCGACACGCTGCTGCATGCCGCCTTCACCGCTCTCATTACGTGCCCCGGTCCCCGGGGAGATTCCCCCCGGGAGATCCTCGTCAACGAGGCGGACTTCCGCCTGCGCGAGTACCTGGGCCCGAACCGATCCGCCGTGCGCCGCCTCTTTGTCGAGGCCGGCAACGCCGAAGATCCCGTCATCCATCAGGTCTACAAGGACCTGTTCGTGACCCCGCTCCTGGCCATCCATGAGCGGCTCTGGGATTTCAAGCGCAACGGGGAGCTGCCCCGCAACACGTCGGTCGTTCGTCTGCTCGATGCCATCGAAGGCAGCGTGCTGATGCGTACGTTCTGCCTGCCAGACGATTTCATCGACTGTTTCCTGATGAAGGTTCCCGCGTACGTCGCGGACCTTGTTGACGATCAGCTTCACCACCACGAGCCCTCCCGCCAGCTCGGGTTGTGAGGCGCGGCGCGCATGGCGCGCTGGACGATGAAGGCGAGCATCGGCAGCTCGGCCTGCATAGTCGTCGGTCCCCCGTGTCCGGGGTAGACGCGCAGCGCGGGGTCCAGCTCGGTCAGGCGCGCGCAGGAGCGCACCATGTCCGCGTCGTTGCCCAGCACGAAGGCCGTTGAGCCAATCGCGCCCTGGAAGAGCATGTCGCCGCTGAACAGGACCTTCTGATCCTCACTGCGCAGGCAGATGCTGCCGGGGGTGTGTCCGGGAGTGTGCAGGACCGTCAGGGAGTCGCCGCCCCAGGTGACGACGTCGCCCTCTTCGAGCGCGCGATCCACCTGGTCGACCGTGTAGTCGATGCCCTCCTCGTCGAAGCCGGAGCGGTGCACGTCGGCCACGCCATCGACATCGTCGACGCCGCAGGCAACCCAGCAGCCGTAGGCCTCGACAAGCTCGTTGACCGCACCGATATGGTCGGAGTGGCAGTGCGTCAGGATGATGCCGACAACCTTCTTGTCGCCGAGCCAGCGCAGGATCCGCTGTGGCTCCGCCCCCGGGTCGAGGACGATGGTGCCGGCCTCGTTCGTGAGCGCGTAGCACTCGGCCTTCCACGCTCCGACGGTCATCTGTTCGATCATAAACATCTCAACGCCCCTTGAAATCGACGGAACCGGTTTCGGCGAGCGTGTACCCGCGCGTCTCGGGAGCCCAGATGAGCGAGACGACGGTACCCAGGACGGAGATCGCGGCACCGGCGAGCATCGTCGCACCGAAGCCGTGGGTCTCCATGAACGAGGGCAGGATGTACAGCGAGACGACGGTGCCGATGCGGCTCAGCGACATCGCGAAGCCCATGGCGGTGGCGCGCACCTCCGTCGGGAAGAGCTCGTTGGGGTAGAGCCACTCGAGGTTGCCCGGGCCGCCCGCGAGGAGGGCGTAGGCGATGAGGCACCCCATGATGAGGCCAATGCCAGCGCCCGGGAAGAAGCCGACGATGGCCAGGGCGACCGTCATACCACCGAAGCAGGCGATGATGAGGGGGCGGCGACCGATCCGCTCGCACAGGTACATGGCGGGGAAGGTGCCGAGCATGAAGAACGTACCGACAAGGAGCTCGACGAGGAGGGCGTCGCGCCCATGCTCGAGGCCGATGGCGCTGCCGATGATCTGCTCGCCGTACGTATAGAAGGCGAACATGGGGATCGCCTGGCACAGCCAGATGACGCCGATGAAGATGATGCGCTGCAGGTAGACGCCGCGCAGGACCTTCGACACCGAGGTCTTGGCGGCCTCTTCGGCCTTGGGCAGTCGGACGTTAGCGCCCAGGGTCTTGTGGACGATCGCCTGCGCTTCTTCGGCGCGTCCCTTGGAGACGAGCCAGCGCGGGGATTCGGGGATGTCCCAGCGCCCCACGAGGATCAGGATGCAGGGGATCGCGGAGGAGGCCAGCATGTAGCGCCAGCCATGCGCCGTGTTGTACAGGCAGAAGCCGACCAGGGCCGCGACGTTGGCACCCAGGTACCAGGCTGCGGCGATGACGCCCATGGCTCCCGCACGGTACTTGCGCGGCGAGAACTCGGCGATCATCGAGGTCGCGATCGGGTAGTCAGCGCCCACGGCCACGCCCACGAGGAAGCGCAGGATCAGCAACGACAGGGGGTTCTGGACAACCGCGCACAGGATCGACAGGACAGCGATGACGACCAGGTCGATGACGAACATCTTACGTCGGCCGATCAGATCGGTGAGCCATCCGCCAAAGGAGGCACCAAGGAACAGGCCAACGAGGGAGGCAACACCCAGGAGTCCGCGCCAGTGCGCGTCCAGGACGAGGTCGTTGCCCATCGCCTGCATCGCCACACCGATGATGGCCAGGACGTAGCCCTCCAGGAAGGGGCCGCCCGAGGAGAAGACGACGACGCGCTTGAGCAGCGGGGTCATCTCGAGATCTTCGAGGTCGATCACTGTGTCGTTATGAGCCACGATGGTCACCTTTCCTGTGTCAGCGTGTGTTCAGGCGTGTGGTGGTGGCGCGGGAGAGGTGCTAGGGGCCTCTCCCGCGCCCCCGGCGCGGGGCGCCTTTACCCCGCGAGCCGCATCAGCGGTATTCGATGATGCCCCAGTTCAGGTGCGGCTTAGCGCCGGTCTCGTCCGCATCGGCATCGACCAGCATGAAGCGCAGCTCGCCCTCGGCGACCTTCCACAGCTTGGTCTTGAGCGTGGTGCCGGGGTGGACCGGCGAGGTGATGCGGGTCTTGAAGCGGGTGATGCGCTCCGGCTCGCCGGGGACAAACGCGTTGATAGCGTGGCGCATGACGACGCCCGCGTAGGAGATGGCGTGCAGGATCGGGCGGGGCTCGCCGTTCTCGGCGGCGTAATCCCAGTCGATGTGCTGCGGGTGGTAGTCGCCCGACAGACGGTAGATGAGGGCCTGGTTCTCGGGGATGGTCTCGACAATCTCGACGTCAGCGTCACGCTCGGGCATCTCGACGATGTCCTTCGGAGGCTTGGGGCCACCCCAGCCGCCGTCGTAGATCAGGCAGTCCCAGGACTCGTTCGTGAACAGCAGGTTGCCGTCCGAGTCGTAGGTGTCGCCGATGTGCTGAGCGAGCAGGCCACGGCCCTCGCCGCGGTCGTAGAGGCCCTCGAGGCGAACCTTGGTCTCCAGGTGGTCAGCCATCTTGGTGATGGGCTGGTGGAAGCGAATGTCGAAGCCCCAGTGCAGCGAGCCAGCGTAGTTGTAGCCGTAGTCGATGGTGCGGGTGACCTCGGAGTCGACGATCAGCATGGCGCCGAACATGGGCAGAACCTTGAGCTGGGGGTCACGCTCGTCGTGCTCGTTCAAGTACTCAAGGCCATCCTTGCCGTCAATGCCTGCGCCACAACCGAGGGCGAAGAGCTCCAGGTCACGGAAGGTGTAGTCACGAACGAAGGGTCCGAAGGTCTGGCCGACCATCTCGGTATTGATTGCCATTGGTCATTGTCCTTTCAATGGGATGGATTCAAGAGGTTGCGAGGAGTTGCTTGTTGACTTTGCCGTAGCTTCCCCGCGGGAGCTCCTCGACGAACTCCACGTAACTGGGCACTTTGAAGGACGCCAGGCGTTCCTCGCAGTGATTGATGATGGTCTGGGGGTCGAGGCCCGCGCCGGGTTCCTCAACGACGAATGCCTTGACGGCCCGGCCGCGCACTCCGTCGGGAACGCCGATGACGGCGACTTCGAGCACGCCATCGAAGCTGTCGATGGTGCACTCGACTTCGGCGGTGGACACCGATTCGCCGGAGCGCTTAATGAGATCGACGCGTCGGTCCATGAAGTAGACCCAGCCGTCCTCGATGTAGGCGAAGTCGCGGGTGCGATACCAGCCGTCCTCGCTCAGAACCTCGGCGGTGGCCTCGGGGTTGTTCCAGTAGCCGGCCATGAGACTGACACCGGGAACACCGTGGAGGAGCAGCTCGCCGACCTCACCCTCGGGCAGTTCGGTTCCCTGGCAGTCGACGACGCGGACCTCGTAGCCGGGGCCCACCTGGCCGATCGAGGGCCAGCGACGCTCGCCGTGGGGCGGGTCGGTAATCGCGCCGATGAGACACTCGGTGGACCCGTAGTTGTTCAGCAGCGTGACGCCGTAACGCTCCTCAAAGGCGTTCTTTTCCTTGGCGCTCAGCGGCAGGAAGTAGTGCATCTCGCGGACCTGGTGGTTGCGCTCCTCCGGGTCGACGGGCTGGCGCATGAGTGTCGCCACGATCATCGCCATGCCTTGCACGAGGGTCGCACGATGCTCACGAGCCTCCCGCCAGAAGCGGGTCGCGCTGTAGCGCGAGAGCATGATGAGCGTCGCGCCCATCGTCAGGACGGGCGCCAACGCCGAGAGCTGGAAGTTCACGCGGGCCGCGACCATCGAGGTCATGTAGCGGTCCTCGGGATTCATGTCCAGTTCCCAGTTGACGAAGACACCCGAGAATACGAAGTTCGCCTGCGTGATGACGACGCCCTTGGGAGCCGAGGTCGTGCCCGAGGTGAAGAGAATCTCGAAGGGGTCCATGGGACCCACGCCGGGGTTCGACTCGAAGGACTCGGAGGCACCGGCCCGCAGGTCAGCCAGGAGGGGGACATTCGCCCCGGCCTCGTCCCCGGGGACGCCCTCCCCCACCGCCACGATATCCGTCACGGACTCGGGCAGGTGGGAGAGGACCTCTCCGAGGTTGTTCACGCAGGTGATCAGCATCTGGGCCTCGCACATGCCCATGATGCGTCCCAGCTCGCAGGGTGCCGACGTGGCATCGACGGGGACCGCAATAGCCCCCATCTTGGCCAGGGCCAGCGTGCACTCCACGAACTCGACGCAATTGTCGAGGTAGAGAGCAACGCGGGTGCCAGCCTCAACGCCCCTCGCAACGAGGGTGTTGGCACACGTGTTCACGCGTGCGTCGAACTCGCGGTAGGTGAAGCGAGCGATGTCAGAGGTATCAGCATCCTCGTACACGAGGAACTCATGGCCTCCGCGCTCCATCACCTGCCGCTGCCACAGTTGCGCAACTGTGGTGTTCTCCGGCACCCACGTCGAGCTGATCATAGGATCAGTCCTCGTCAGCTGCCTTGACGGTGCCGGACGCGATCAGGGCATCGATGGCCTCGTCGGCGTAACCGGCGCGCTTGAGGATGTCGCGCGTGTCCCCACCCAGAGCGGGCATCGGACGCCAGAAGGCACCCGGGTTGCGGCGGAACTTCGGGAAGGTGTTGAGACCCTTGATGGTCTTGCCTTCCGCGTTCTCCCACTCGATGAAGCACTCGCGCGCCTGCACGTGCTCGGCCTCAAGGATGTCACCGAACTCGTTAACAACCTGCGCGGCGATGCGGTGCGCGACGAAGTCACGCTGCACGTCGTACTTGGACTGGGTCTTCAGGTAGGCCTCGAGGGTCTCCTGGATGAGGTCCGCCTTGGGGCTGTCGAGCCACAGGGCCGAGGTGCCCTCGGGGTACTCGTCGGTGCCCCACAGGTGGCCCAGGCCGATGGTCTCGAGCAGGTACTTGTTCTGCGGCACACCGTAGAGGCACAGGCCGATGTAGCCGTCCTTGCACTCGTAGATGCCGATGCCGCACAGGTTCTGATGGCGCGCACCCGGACGCGGGTAGGTGATGCCCGCGTTCATGTAGTCCATCATGTAGTACGTGCCCACGCGCAGCAGAGTCTCGTACATCGCCATGTCGATGCTCTCGCCCTCGCCGGTGACCTGCACGCGGTGCAGGGCCGCCAGCGACGAGGAAATGATCATCAGCGAGTTGATGTAATCGCCCAGGTAGGGGGAGATGTTCATCGGCTGATCAGGGGAGCCGTTCTGCGTGACGATGCCGGCGTAGGCGGCGACCGTCAGGTCGTAGGCGGCCGAGTTGATCTGCTCTTCATCGCCGTACTGGCCGAAGCCGGAGACGTGCACGATGACGAGCTTGGGGTTGATCTCCCACAGGAACTCATCCGTGATGCCCTTGCGAGCGTACATCGGGCCCTTGCCGGACTCGATGAAGATGTCCGCGTCCTTGACGATGGCGCGCAGAGCTTCCTTGCCTTCGTCGGTGAAGGGGTTCATGGAGATCGAGCGCATGTTGCGGCGCTCCATTTCCTTGACCCACGCGGTGTCGCGCATCGAGTCGCCGGTCCACACGTTCTCGATCCACGTGACGTCGGCGCCCCACTCGCCCATGATGGCCGCAGCCGTGGGGGCTGCGATCTCAACGGCGGAGTAGACGACCTTGACGCCATCGAGGACGCCGAACGACGGCTTATCCGTAGGTAGTGCCATTGGTATTCGTCCTTTCGTTCTCAGGTGCGTGGATCAGCGGTAGGGGTACAGCGCGGAGCGGCCGGTGGTGAGGATCATCATCTCGTCGGTGCCACCGGAGACGCGGTCCACGCGCAGGTCGCGGTAGAAGCGCTGGACACGGTGGTCGCCGGTAATGCCGACGCCGGCGAGGACCTGCAGGGCGTGGTCCACAACCTCAAACGCGGCCTCGGAGCAGTAGTACTTCGCCATCGAGCAGTCGCCGCGCGAGAGCAGGCCGTTGTCGTGCTTCCAGGCGATCTCGTAGAGCATGTTGCGCATGTTGGTCAGGCGCACCTTCATCTCGGCGAACTTCAGCTGGATGAGCTGGTGGCGCGCGATGGCCTGGCCGCCCTGGACGCGCTGGTTGGCGTACTTGGCGGCATCCTCGAACGCACAGTAGGCGGTGCCGTAGTTGGTCAGGGCCACGAGGAAGCGCTCGAGGTCGAAGTCGGCGACGCCGCGGCGGAAGCCGTTACCCTCGGTGCCGAAGAGGTCCTTCTCTTCGAGCTCAACGTTGTCGAAGTAGACGTCGCAGCAAGAATCCATGCGCAGGCCGAGCTTGCCCAGGGGCTCCTTGGTGATACCGGGCTTGGACATGTCGACGAACCACTCGGTGTAGGTCTCCATGTTGTCGGCGTCGCGGGCCATAACGACCAGGTAGGGAGCGTACAGCGAGGAGGTGATGAAGGTCTTGTGGCCGTTCAGGTAGACCTTGCCGTCCTTGCGGGTGTAGGTGGTGCGCATGTCATCCCACGAGGAACCGGCCGACGGCTCGGTCATCGCGTAGTTGAGCATCTGCTTACCGGTGCCGACGAAGGAGAGGATCTTCTCCTTCTGCTCCTCGGTGCCCTCACGCAGGACGGTGTCCCAGCAGGGCATCTGGTACAGCACGTAGGTGGGGCCACCCTCGCGGCCGAGCGCCTCGTAGGCGGCGGTCAGTGTCACCCAGTCGGCGCCGAGGCCGTCGTACTCCTCAGGCAGGAGGATACGGTCGAAGCCGAGCTCACAGATGGCCTCGGTCCACTCGATCGGGTACTCATGCTTCTCGTCGCACTCATGGAAGTATGCATCCCAGTTACGCGAACGCATGACCTCGGTAAAGGCGTCAACCATGAGCTGCTGATCTTCATTGAGCGAAAAATCCATGTCGGATCACTTTCTATCTGTGAGCGTCTAGCTCAGCGGTGAATGGGGTGTTCGGTGAAGAAGTGCGCGCCCTCAGAGAGCACATCCATGGTGTCGTCGAGCATCTTGGAGTGATGCAGGAAGCCGTGGATAACGCCCTCAACTTCGTTGTAGAGGTGAGGAACACTGCACAGATTGAGGATGTTGACCAGGGTGCGCGAGTCGTCGCGCAGGGGGTCGAGGCCGGCCGCGACCACGTACGTGGGCGGGATACCCTGGGAGAAGTCGTTGCCGAGAATGTTGAAGTACTTGTCGTTGACGTCCGCGGGATCCGCGAAGTACTGGTCGAGGTAGTACTGATAGTCGGCCTCGGTCAGACCGTCCCAGGCTCCGCCCAGCAGGCGCATAGACGAGGAGTCCTTGAGTCCGTACACGCCGTAGTACAGGAGCATGGCGCGCACGGAGGTCAGGGAGCCCTCATCGCGCATCATGAGCATCGTCGCAATGGACATGTTCGCTCCGGCGGAGTCACCGGCGAAGGACACGTCCTCGGGGTCGATGCCCCACTGGTGCGCGTTCTCACGAATGTACGCAACGACGTCGCGGCACTCGTGGATCTGGTGCGGGAAGCGGGCCTCGGGCGCGAGCGTGTAGTCCACGCTCACAACCGCAGCGCCGGTCAGGTGGCACAGGGTGCGGGTGATGCGGTCGTGGGTATCCACGTCGCCGATCACCCAGCCACCACCGTGCACGTAGACGATGAGCGGGAGCTGGCCCTCCTCGCTCGGGCGGTAGTGGCGCACACGCACCTGCCCGTAGCGAGTCGGAACCATGACGTCTTCGCTCGAGAACACCTCGGGGCCACCCTCGTTCCAGAACGCACGTTCCTTGCGGTAGGCGGCGCGCATGTCGTCGAGGCTCTGGCCGGTAACGTAGGCACCCGCGGCGAGCTCATCCTGTTTGGCGACGACGGTGCCCATCTGCTCGGTCCACATGGCCGGAACGTTGTACTTGTGACCCACGAGGTGCTCCTTTGCGTAATCCGTGGTGTGTCAGTTCTGCTCGATCTTCTTCGAGCGGGCGCGAACGACCAGGAGGAGGCCGATGGCGCACAGCGCGGCGAGGATCGCGGTGCCGCCCAGGATCATGAAGATCTGGTGGAAGGCCGCTTCCTTGTCGTCGCCGGCGGCGTCACGGATCGAGCCGAACCAGGTGTAGGAGAAGGTGTCGGGCAGGAAGCCGATGACGGACAGGAGGCCCGAGGCCGTACCGAAGACCGCGGGGCTCACCTTGCCCTCGGTCAGCTGAGAGGAGACGATGCCGAAGACACCGTTGGCCATGAAGGCCAGGACGATGACCAAGGCGGCGGTCAGGAACGCGTTCGCGCCCGAGGGCAGGAACACGAAGACGCCGAAGAGCAGCGCGGCGATGATCGAGCCGGTCGCGATGACGCGTGAGGGCGAACCAACCTTCTCGGCCACACCACCGAAGATGGGTGCGGAGAGGAGCGAGACGCCGTAGGTACGGACGGTCGCAACCACCGTGACGACGGCGGGAGCCAGGTTCATGACGTCCTTCATGTAGCCGGTCGTCTGGTTGACGCCGGTGTAGAAGAAGTACACGAAGAACAGGGTCGCGGCGGCGAGCCACACGACGGGGTTGATGAGGACCTGGCCGAGCTGCTTGACCTCGAAGCCGCCCTCGGAGGAACCGATCTCACCGGCGAACTTCGGGATGAACAAGAAGGAGAGGAGCGCAAGGACCATGATGATGCCGCCCAGGATGAACAGCAGGACGCGCATGGGGACGATGTCACCCTGCGAGGCGAGGTGCGTGACCAGCCACGAGTTGAAGAAGCCCAGAATCAGGCCGGCCAGACCGTAGAAGGCGTAGGACAGACCGATGTTGCGCGAGTAGCCATCTTCTTCGGAGATGAGGCGCACGAGCTTGTAGCGGATGCCCCACCAGATGAGGATCGTGGAGATACCCATCGCCACGAAGAGCAGACGAATGGTCGTCAGCGACGGGAACAGCGCGTACCAGAACGTGAGGAGCGCGGTGATGCCGAAGCCGACCCAGGACAGGGTGCGAACACGGACGATGTCGGCGACGATGCCGGAGGGCAGGTAGCACACGAGGGCCGTGATTGCGTAGGCGCTCAGGAGCGTACCCATGACCGTCGTGACGTTATCGGCGGTCGCGGCGCCGGAGGCGATCAGCGCCTTACCCAGCGGATCCTCAAAGACGTACTGCAGGTAGGCGGGGGTGTAGATGATGGAACTGCCGATGGAGACCAGAACAAGCAGGAAGAAGCGGTGGCCACGCGACAGATCGTTCGCGTGGCGCTCTTGGGTGAGCGTGCTCAGCACTGCGACCACCTTTCATGGATTCGAGGGGCTGGGTTTTGAAGTTGTTGCATCGCCCCACGCGCGCCTTGCGTCTATTCATCGTTGAATAAAAAATCCACGATTTTTCTCGACTATGAGCCACTATTCTGATCGCCATTAACCATGAAGCGTGGCCACCAGTAGCACTTGCGGGACTTTGTGCGGCCAATAGTATCGATGGCACTACATAACAGTCCCGACCTTGGTCCCAAATTAATTTCAACAATTCCGGACCCTATACGTCCAAAAATGATCTATTCCAGTATTTATGCGGATTGCGCGATGATCACATTAATTGCGGACGATCTGAGTCCATTTGTTCGTTCATTTTGCAACACAAGACCAGCGAGCCCCAGCTCTCATCGGCATGAAAAGTTGTCTGACAACCAAATGAAGATGGCGCTAAAAAACAGGTCACGATTGAGCCACGAATAATGTCGGACAATTTTCCAGACAATTCGAACACTGTTTTACTATAGAGCAAACTAAGCACTCGGACAATTAATACCAAATGCTCATTGACGCGCACTTTTAAGAGGTGCACTCCCCCACCAGCGAACCCTGACACGTCTTCACAAACACATCGGGGGCCACGCCAGCCGGCGCGGCCCCCGAGGATTAGATGCGATTACTTCGTGCGATTCGCGCGGTAGTACTCGATGAGAGCGCGGGTCGACTGATCCTGCGCATCCAGGGCCTCGGACGAGCCCTCGATGGCGGGAAGAATCTGCTTAGCCAGCACCTTGCCCAGCTCGACGCCCCACTGATCAAAGGAATCGATGCCCCACACGGCACCCTCGACGAAGGTGATGTGCTCGTACAGGGCGATCAGCTGGCCCAGGACCGAAGGAGTCAAAGCCGGGGCCATGATCGAGGTCGTGGGACGGTTGCCGGTGAACACGCGGGCGGAGACGATGGCCTCGGGCGTACCCTCGGCGCGCA
>ERZ773180.518-NODE-518-length-22848-cov-17.728952_pt1 | contig 22848 bp, 20 predicted proteins | sample MGYA00511080_ERZ773180 | MGnify/ENA primary metagenome ERZ773180 (study PRJEB29015, sample SAMEA2738175) | human oral metagenome | biome: human oral; feature: human-associated habitat; material: saliva | place: China | collected 2178 ...
AATGGAAAAACTGGTTAAAAGTGCGGTTGAAATAAGGCTTAATTTAAAATTCATATTAGCTTCCCGTTAGATAAAAAGAGTGGGAAGTATAACGAAAACGTTTTCTTGTATCAATACGAATTGTTTTCATTTGTAAATTTAATTTATTCAGAAATATTCATTCAAATTAAGTAGGGGGGATAAAAAGAAAAAATCCCAAGCTAAAAAGCTTGGGATTGCAATATGGTGCGACTAGCTGGACTCGAACCAGTGACCCCCACCATGTCAAGGTGGTGCTCTAACCAACTGAGCTATAGTCGCGTAAAAGATGTGGCAGATGATAAACAGTTTTAAGGATGAAAACAAGGGGATTTGTTTTAAGTTAAATTTAGCTGCTAAAAAAATAACCAAAATTTGTTGCAAAAACTCTCAGTGCTTGTTTTGATTTTGCGGTGGTTTAAGCGTATAATGCGCGACGGTTTTTATCTCGGATGAGCCGAAATTAAAAAAGCTTTTTTAAATTGTAACCATTTGTGGAGTTTAGATAATGTCTAGAAAATTAAGAAGAACGAAGATTGTATGTACAATGGGTCCTGCAACAGACCGCGATAACAATCTTGAAAAAATTATCGCAGCAGGCGCTAATGTTGTACGTATGAACTTTTCTCACGGTACACCAGATGATCATATTGAGCGTGCTGAGCGTGTTCGTGCGATCGCGAAGAAATTAGGTAAAACCGTGGCAATTTTAGGTGACTTACAAGGCCCTAAAATTCGTGTTTCTACTTTTAAAGACGGCAAAATTTTCTTAAATGTTGGTGATAAATTTATTCTTGATGCGGAATTACCAAAAGGTGAGGGTAATCAAGAAGCTGTTGGTTTAGACTATAAAACTCTTCCACAAGACGTTGTTCCTGGCGATATTCTTTTATTAGATGATGGCCGTGTTCAATTAAAAGTCCTTTCTACTGACGGTGCAAAAGTATTTACTGAAGTGACAGTTGGTGGTCCATTATCAAACAATAAAGGGATCAATAAATTAGGCGGTGGTTTATCTGCAGACGCATTAACTGAAAAAGATAAAGCAGATATCATCACAGCTGCACGTATCGGTGTAGATTACTTAGCTGTATCTTTCCCTCGTTCAAGTGCAGATTTAAACTATGCGCGTGAATTAGCAAAACAAGCAGGTTTAGACGCGAAAATCGTTGCTAAAGTTGAACGTGCTGAAACCGTTGTTGATGAAGCAGCAATGGATGATATTATTCTTGCTTCTGATGTAATCATGGTGGCTCGTGGTGACTTAGGTGTTGAAATCGGTGACCCAGAATTAGTTGGCGTACAGAAAAAATTAATTCGTCGTTCACGTCAATTAAACCGTGCGGTTATTACTGCAACTCAAATGATGGAGTCAATGATCAGCAACCCAATGCCAACTCGTGCAGAAGTGATGGACGTGGCAAATGCGGTATTAGATGGTACTGACGCGGTAATGCTTTCAGCAGAAACTGCGGCAGGTCAATATCCAGCTGAAACTGTGGCAACAATGGCTCGCGTATGTTTAGGTGCAGAAAAAATGCCAAGCATCAATATTTCTAAACACCGTTTAGATCGTGAATTCAGAGATATTGAAGAATCTGTAGCGATGTCTGCAATGTACGCAGCAAACCACTTAAGCGGTATTGCAGCAATTATTACATTAAGCCACTCTGGTCGTACACCATTATTAATGTCACGTATCAGTTCAGGTTTACCAATCTTTGCACTTTCTCGTGTTCAAGAAACATTAAACCGTTGTGCATTATACCGTGGTGTGACACCAGTTCATTTTGATGGTGAATCTCGTACTTCTGCAGGTGCTAAAGCAGCGATTAACCTATTAAAAGAAAAAGGTTATTTGGTTTCTGGTGATATTGTATTATTAACTCAAGGTGATGAATCAGCAGGCACAACTAATGTTTGCCGTACCTTAATCGTTGAGTAATCAATATTTCTTATAAAAAGAGCGGTGGATTTTTCCACCGTTTTTTTATGTCTAAAATATTGAAAATATTGACCGCACTTTTTTCTTAAAACCACCTCGTATTTGCGGTATCATAAGCACAGTTTTTTAGTTTAAATTGAAATCCTTATGGCATCACAACGACAAATCCAATCTTCTGATCAGAAAACTGAACAAGTTAGCATCCCGCCTCATTCCACTGAAGCTGAACAAGCCGTACTTGGCGGCATCATGTTGAGTAATCAACATTGGGATGGTATTGCAGAAAGAGTGATCGCTGAGGATTTTTATACTTTTGCGCATAAAGCAATCTTCCAAACTATGGAAGAATTAATGCGTAACCAAACACCGATTGATTTAATCACCCTTGATCAAGCCCTTAAAGCGAAAGGTATTAGCGATTCCGTAGGCGGTTTTGCTTATCTCGCTGATCTTTCTAATAACACGCCAAATGCCATTAATATTTTGGCTTATGCTGAAATCGTACGTGAAAAAGCAATTTTGCGTGAGCTTATTGCTGTGGGAAATCGTATCGCAGAAAACAGCTATTCTCCGAAAGGCAAAGACATCAAAATGGTATTGGATGAAGCTGAAAGAGAAGTGTTTGCTATTGCTGAAAAACGCAGTTCTTCAACTGAAGGACCACAAAATGTGATCAGCGTGTTGGAAAGTACTATTGCTCGAATTGATACCTTAAGTAAGCTTGAAAATCATAGCGGTGTGACAGGGGTCACAACAGGCTTTGTTGACTTAGATAAGAAAACAGCAGGTTTACAGCCTTCAGACCTCATCATTGTTGCGGCACGTCCTTCTATGGGTAAAACCACGTTTGCGATGAACCTTTGTGAAAATGCCGCCATGGCAAGTGATAAGCCTGTGTTGGTATTCAGTTTAGAGATGCCTGCGGAACAAATCATGATGCGTATGATTGCCTCTCTTGCTCGCGTGGATCAAACCAAAATTCGTACAGGCCAAAACTTGGATGAAACGGAGTGGAGCAAAATTGCCAGCGTGTTTGGGATGTTTAAGCAAAAAAACAATCTTTATATTGATGATTCATCTGGCTTAACTCCAACAGAATTGCGTTCGCGCGCGCGTCGTGTTTATCGCGAAAATGGGGGCTTGAGCATGATTATGGTGGACTACCTTCAATTAATGCGTGCGCCAGCATTTTCAGATAACCGTACCTTAGAAATCGCGGAGATTTCCCGTTCGTTAAAAGCATTAGCGAAAGAATTAGAAGTCCCAGTCATTGCACTTTCCCAGCTTAACCGTACTTTGGAACAACGTGCAGATAAACGTCCGGTAAACTCAGACTTACGTGAATCAGGCTCCATTGAGCAGGATGCTGACTTGATTATGTTCATTTATCGTGACGAAGTGTATAACGATAATTCTGAAGATAAAGGTGTTGCTGAAATCATTATTGGTAAACAACGTAACGGTCCGATTGGTCGTGTACGTTTAGCATTTAACGGTCAATTCTCACGCTTTGATAACCTTGCCGAACAGCGTGAATACAGAGATGATTATTAGGCAAGAGATAACGGATTAGAAAAATGAACGTAAAACCGGCAACAGCGAAAATCAGTTCGCTTGCCTTAAAACATAATTTACAAGTTATTAAAGAAAAAGCACCCCACAGCAAGATTATTGCCGTCGTGAAAGCAAATGCGTATGGCCACGGTGTGGTATTTGTCTCATCCGCTTTAGAAAGCATGGTGGACTGCTTTGCTGTGGCACGTTTAGAAGAGGCGTTATCGTTACGCTCTAACGGTATTATCAAACCGATCTTATTGCTAGAAGGCTTTTTTGATGAAAAAGATCTGCCTATTATTGCAGTAAATAATATTGAGACGGTGGTACATAACCGCGAACAGCTTGAAGCATTAAAACGAGCGGTAGTACCAAGTCCAATTAAAGTCTGGTTAAAAATTGATACAGGTATGCACCGTTTGGGTGTGTCACTTGATGAAGTGGATTATTTTTATCAAGAGCTGAAAAAACTCCCTCAAATTCAACCGCACTTAGGTTTTGTGAGCCATTTTAGCCAAGCTGATGAGTTAGATTCCGATTACACTCAAGTTCAGTTAGATCGTTTTCTTCAAGCTACAAAAAATAAAGAGGGAGAGCGAACCATTGCCGCATCAGGTGGGATTCTATTTTGGCCTGAAGCCCATTTAGATTGTATTCGCCCAGGGATTATTATGTACGGCATTTCACCAACAGATACTGTAGGTGCTGAATTTGGTTTAACTCCTGTGATGAATTTAACCTCATCTTTGCTTTCTGTACGTGAGCATAAAAAAGGGGAGCCTGTTGGCTATGGCGGTATTTGGACGAGTCCGAAAGATACTAAAATTGGCGTGGTTGCCATTGGTTATGGTGATGGATATCCGCGAGATGTGCCAGAAGGTACGCCAGTTTATCTAAATGGTCGTATTGTTCCTATTGTTGGTCGTGTCTCAATGGATATGCTGACGGTGGATTTAGGCCCAGATAGCCAAGATAAAGTAGGTGATGAAGTGATTTTATGGGGTAAGGAATTACCAATTGAAACAGTAGCTAAATACAGTGGTATTTTAAGCTATGAATTGATTACAAAATTGACCCCTCGTGTTATAACAGAATATGTCGATTAATTGTTTTTGCAAGAAAGCAAAAATGTAAAGAATTCAATTTTTAAAAGGAAATATTCATGAAAAACATTAACCCAACCAATACACAAGCTTGGAAAGCACTTGAAGCTCACCAATCTCAACTGGCTCATACCACGATTGCTGATTTGTTCAAACAAGAACAAAATCGTTTTAATGATTATTCTTTAACTTTTGAAAATCAAATCTTAGTAGATTTTTCAAAAAATAAAATTAATCAAGAAACCCTTAAATTACTTCATCAATTAGCCAAAGAATCCGCATTAGATGAAGCGATTAATGCCATGTTTGCAGGCGAAAAGATTAATCGCACAGAAAATCGTGCCGTATTACATACCGCACTTCGTAACCGTTCAAATACACCAGTATATGTAGATGGCAAAGATGTGATGCCAGAAGTGAATGCCGTATTAGCCAAAATGAGCGCTTTCTGTGATCGTGTGATTTCAGGTGAGTGGAAAGGTTATACCGGAAAAGCAATTACTGATGTGGTGAATATCGGTATCGGTGGTTCAGACTTAGGTCCTTACATGGTGACTGAAGCACTTCGTCCTTATAAAAATCACTTGAATATGCACTTTGTTTCAAACGTGGATGGCACACATATCGCTGAAACGTTGAAAAAAGTAAATCCTGAAACCACACTTTTCTTAGTGGCGTCTAAAACTTTCACAACCCAAGAAACCATGACCAATGCGAATTCTGCGCGTGATTGGTTATTGGCGGCAGCGAAAGATAACAGCGCGGTGGCAAAACACTTTGCTGCACTTTCGACCAATGGTAAAGCGGTAGCAGAATTTGGTATTGATACAAACAATATGTTTGAGTTCTGGGATTGGGTTGGTGGCCGTTATTCTTTATGGTCTGCAATCGGTCTTTCAATCGCACTTTCAATCGGTTTTGACAATTTTGAAGCGTTATTAAGTGGTGCGCATGAAATGGATAAACATTTCCGTACTGCGCCATTAGAAAAAAATATTCCTGCAACATTAGCGTTAGTCGGTTTATGGAATACCAATTTCCTCGGTGCACAAACTGAGGCAATTTTACCTTATGACCAATATTTACACCGTTTTGCGGCTTATTTCCAACAAGGCAATATGGAATCAAACGGTAAATATGTCGATCGTAATGGCAATGTTATCCGTGATTATCAAACCGGCCCAATTATTTGGGGGGAACCAGGTACAAACGGTCAACATGCGTTCTACCAATTGATTCACCAAGGTACGATGTTAATTCCTTGTGACTTTATCGCGCCAGCACAAAGCCATAATCCATTAGGTGATCATCACAGCAAATTGTTATCAAACTTCTTTGCACAAACTGAAGCACTTGCTTTCGGTAAAACCAAAGAAGAAGTCGAAGCAGAGTTTGTGAAAGCCGGTAAATCGTTGGATGAGGTAAAAGACATTGTGCCATTTAAAGTCTTTACCGGTAACAAACCGACCAACTCTATTTTAGTGCAAAAAATTACACCATTTGTTCTTGGCGCATTAATTGCGATGTATGAACACAAAATTTTTGCACAAGGTGTGATTTTTAATATCTTTAGTTTCGACCAATGGGGCGTGGAATTAGGTAAACAATTAGCGAATCGAATTCTTCCTGAATTGGCAGACAAAGAGAACGTTTCAAGCCATGATAGCTCAACCAATGGATTGATTAACCAATTCAAAGCATGGCGCTAATATAAAGTAAAAAGTGCGGTTAAAATTGACCGCACTTTTTTATTTTCATTAAACTGATTTGACTTTCCACATACAGCCTACGCTGATAAAAATTAGTGCCACAGCGACATAAAAAACAGAGTTGTAATGCCAAATTTCCGCAATAATACCCGCAATAGGTCCTCCGATAATCCAACTACTTTTTGCTGCATTACTAAATAAGGTGGTGGCAGTGCCCATTTTAGTCGGCATTAAGTCTTGGAAATACACCATCCCAATGGTCGCGGTAATACCGATAAAAATCGCATTAAGCATTTGTAATCCGATAAGCTGCCAAGTTTGTTCAGCGAATAACAAACTTGAATAGAAGGCGAGACCTGAAACTAAAGCAATCATCATCAAGCGCTTTTTACTGAAATATTTGGTGAGATAGCCCGCCAATATCATCACAGGGATTTCCAATCCCGCAGCCGTCCCCATTAATGTTCCCGCCAGTTCTTTGTTTAAATGTAATTCATTAATCACAAATAATGGCATATTAATGAGATACATGCTGTTACAGGTCCAAAGCAATAGATTAGCGATGAACAAGTAAATCACACTTTTTCTTGGTGGCGTATTGTCTAAAATCTCTTGATTTTTAACCGCACTTTGACGAGGAATTTTCGGCAATAATTTGCTGACGCCTGCACAAAGTAAAAAGGCTGACCCTGCCACCAAATACATGTAATCAAAGCCCCAGTTTAACGCAATGAAAAAAGAAAGCGGTGGCCCAACAATCCAAGCCAATGAGATTTGAGTTCGCATAATTGTGGTGAACATCACTGCTTCACGATGGCTGCTTTCAGCATATTCTCGTGCTAAAGCAAAAGATTGCGGATTAGCGGATGAACCTAGCCCTAATAGCGTTGTGCCGATAATAATCAACACATAATAATTTCGGCTATAAGCAAAAATCAGACAGCCAAGCACAGCAATTAAACAGCAAACAATCATCACTTTGCGACGGTCATCTTGCTTATCAGAATATTTTGCGAGAATTTGGCTTAAGATAATGCCAATAATGGCATTAACTGAATAGAATAAGCCAACAAAAAAAGGTGAAACTTGAATCTCTTGAGAGAGATATAAACTCAAGGTCGGCGTTTGAAAGGCAGAGGCAATCCCCGTTAAAAAGGCGATCAATAGAAAATTGAAGGCTACAAGATTAGATGGTGTTGCGTTTTGTTGTTGAACAAACATAGTCATTACTTAATAAAAGAACATAGTTGGAAATAAAAGTGCGGTTAATTTTAACCGCACTTTTATTCATGTTCTATTTTGTTGTGTTAGAACGTTTATCTAATTCGGCTTTGATTTTAGCCATATTTTCTTGCGTGAAGAAATTATCAATATTTTTCCAAACAGAATGATAGCCGTAAGGGCCTTGTTGCATTTCACGTTTGGCTTCATTGAGATCCCAATTTTGATAAATCACACGGTAGCTTGCAACAATGAGGCCTGTTCTGTCAGCACCATGATAACAATGCACTAAAACCGCACCATTTTTTTGATGTTGTTTAATTTGCCACAAAATATCAGCAACTTCCTCTGGGCTGATTGACCAAGTTAGTAATGGGGTATTAATCAAATTGATCTTAGTATGACCAAATGCTTGTTTATCATCATTACGGTCAAAAAAGCGTAAATTCACAATAGTGTGAATATTCAATTTATTTAATAACGCTTCAGATTGTGCTTCTAATTGCTCACTACGGTAAAATTTATTATCCACCTGATGTAAATTTTCCTGTTTGCTGATTAGAGTTGCCCAATGTTCTGTATTTTTTGGCGGTTCACTTGGTGTTGTCGTACAGGCGACTAATGAAAAAGCTGTTAAAGCAAAAAGGACATTTTTGCTCATCTTGTATAAGATGAAGTATTTTTCTAATAACTTTTGGCCATCTTTATTAGATCCCACATCAAATTGATTTCCACCAAAGCTTGGACCACTAGAACCATATACAGCATCAGACATTTCATATGCACCATACCCCCCATGCAATTCATTTACCATCATAGCTTGATGTAGATAATATTTAAAACCATCTTTAGGGGTTAAATGATCGCCACCGGTAAAACGAAGGCCATGATTCGCTTTCTTTGCCATACTTTATTCCTTTCTTAAAACAAATTAGAAGCGCTCCAATGCTTTCAAATGAGCTTGCGATTGCTCAATTCGGCATTGAAGAATATACCAATCAGATGCAGATTTTAGATCTGTATTATTTGTAGGATCAGAACAAAGTTGTTCTCTATATGCATTCCAAGTTTTACGTACTTTAATAAAATAAGAGGAAGGCAAAGCATGTAGAGCCATATCTTTTTGTTTTACTCGTCGGTATATCATCTTATATTTTTCATCAATTTTTTTTTCTAAACGGCTATCCCAAACATCCAAGCAATCATAACTAACATTTTCAATATTTTCTAATGCACTTTTAGGACAGACTTCTTTTTTATGCTCTATATTTTCCTGTGCAAAACATGAACCTGCCCCTAATAGGCAAACAGAAAGAAATAATGCTTTTTTCATTTGAAACTCCTTAAATTTGTAATGGCTTAGCCCATTATTCTAGCACCATTTTGAAAACTTAGTACGAATAAATAACTATCAATTAGATTTTAAAGATAAAATTTAAAAAATAACTGTTCTTTTATTATGCTTCTATAATTTTCATAGAAATAGATGATTTTAATCCTACCTATTTTTTCAAACATCCTTTAATACGAAATGATATATGCAAGTCCACGAACTGTAATTTAAAACAATAAAAACAGTAAGTTAAAAATACACTATACAATTATTCTCAAAATAAAAAACAGGCCGTCTGAAAATCTTTCAGATTGAAATGAGTTTTTTGCATAAAAACCTTTTAAATATATTGAATAGTCGGTAAATAACCGATCGTTAAATCTAACGGGCGATTGCTGGTTATTGTATTTTTTCTGTTCTCAATGAAAAATCTTGATGTCATGGCTTTTTCACCATGATTAAAGAAAATTTCAATAATTGAGCGATCAAAGAAAATTTCAACAGTCTGTAGATTTTCAATTTCGCAGAAGCGTTTTGTATCGAATTTCTCCATTAATTCCGTTTGTTCGCTTTGACTGCGATCTAAGCAGATCAAGCCATTTTTATAAGATAGACGCAGTGATTGTCCTTTGTCATTTTGGAAGAAGGTTAAGTCAAAGGCTTGGTTATTTGCCTCAAATTTGATATAAGCGCAATCTAAATTTTTAATCTCGGCTTGTCCATTAAGATGATACGGATAAAGTGCGGTCAGATTTTCGTCTATTTTAGCAATCGGACGTTGATAAATTCTTGTGCCTTCTAAGCGCAATTCTCTTGGCAAGGTTAAAGCAGAATGCCATTTAAATTTATCTGTTGGATAGGTTAAATCTGGTAAACCAATCCAACCGAAAAGCACCGCATGAGTTTGATTATCTAGGCCGCCAAACGTTTGTGGTGCGTAGAAATCAAAGCCCTGATCTAATTCGCTAATATATTCTGCTTCAAAGGTTAAATCTGTTAATTTGCCCACAGCATAAGTCGCATGATAATTATTTTGGAATTGATGCGCTTCCCGATCTTTACCTTGTGGCGACCAAATAAAGACATCTTTATCACCGAGTTTCAATAGGTCAGGGCATTCCCACATAAACACGTTTTTATTGTCAAAAGCAGGTAAGGAAAGCTCACCTAATAAACGTGGCGTATCTTCAAGATTGTCCATTTCAAAAATAATGGCTGTTCCCGTGAGGTTTTCTCGCTGTGCGCCGCAGATAAAACGAATTTTACCGTCTTCAGTAAAATACGGTTTAGGATCACGAACATGCTCTGTATAACCTTCAGGCGCATTTTCAATTAACGGACGTTTGCTAAGCAATTTCCCATTAAGATCGAAAATCGCTAAATTTTGATAAGGCACACGTTGATTATCACTTGGACGACGCGTATTGCCGGTATAGAACATGGCCAATTTATCACCAACTTTTAAAGCGCCACCAGAATAACAGCCGTGAGACTCAAAAAGCTCGCCAGGAATCAGATCATCGGCTGATTGATAATGTTGGAAATCTTTCGTGATTAAATGCTTCCAATGTTTCATCCCGTGAATGGCATCGAATGGAAACCATTGGTAGAACAGATGATACTTTACACCATCAAAGATCAAACCATTCGGATCATTCATTAAGCCAGTTGGTGGGGCAATATGAAAGTGCGGTCGAAAATCTTTGTCTTTTTGCACGGTTTCAGCAATTTCTGCGAGTTCGCCTTTTTCTGCGGCTAGAATGCTTTTGTATTTGCCATTATTGAAAATAATCATCGTGATCGTGCCTCGTTAATGTGATCGGGTAAGTAAAAGGTGCAATAATTTGCACCTTTAATCCTTAGTTGGCTAGGAACGCTGCTAATTGTGCTTTATTTGGTAGCGCAGACATTGCCCCTTTTGCTGTCGTCGCAAGGGCGCCACAGGCATTAGCCTGACGGATGATTTGCACAAGCACATCATTTTCTTTCCAGTTTGGATGCTGTGAAAGTCCAGCAAGCAGACCACCAACAAAGGCATCGCCCGCACCCGTTGTATCAACCGGTTGTAAGGCTTTTCCAGCAATCACATCTTTCTTACCTTCTAAGTGATAGAGCGCGCCATCTTTACCTAAGGTCACAATAATCAATTTTTCAGGATACAGTGCGGTCACTTTTTCAAAAGCTTTGTCAAGGCTGTCAGTATTGGTTAAAAGCGTTAATTCTTCTTCAGAGAATTTCAGAACATCCGCTAATGCAACAGCTTCCATGACCACGGTTTTCATTTCTTCTAAGCTAGACCAAAGTGATTCACGTAAATTAGGATCGAAAGAGAAGAAACCACCAGCAGCTTTAATACGACGAATGGCTTCGAAAGTCGCTTCGCGAGATGGATTATTAATCAGCGCAATAGAGCAGCAATGTAGCCATTCACCCTGTTGGAAAGGCGGTAAATCGCTGGCTTGTAAGAACTGGTCCGCACTTGGATTTACCATAAAGGTAAAGCTGCGTTCGCCATTATCTAAACCAACCACAACCGTAGAGGTACGATGTTGCGGATCTAAAATCATATGCTGTGTATTCACATTTTCCGCATTTAAGGTGTCTTGCATAAATTGGCCAAGGGGATCGTTACCTACACGACCAATAAAGGCACTTGGGCTGCCTAAGCGTGCTACGCCAACAGCCACATTTGCAGGCGCACCACCGGCACAGCGTAAATAATGATTTTTACCGTCAGGAATTAGATCCACCACGGCATCACCCAGTACCCAAATTTTTTGATTCATCATACTCTCCCGTTATCAAATCTATAAACTTGAATTCTGTTTATATGTAGGATTTTGAAAAATTTCTACACAAAAACACCCATTTTTTTCATGAAATGATTTTACAAAATGATACTTTCTCAAATATTTTTTTATTTCATGCTGAATAAAACCATGGCCGACAATACAGCAATCTTGTTGTAGCAAAGTTGGTATTAATTTTGCAACGCGTTTTTTTTCTTGGTGAATGCTATTTTGTGTTTTATTTAATCCTAGCAACCACAATATCCTAGAAAGAATAAACCATAAATTAAGCGTTAGCTTTATTTTTGGAATATTTATTATTTTTAGATCAAATTCCTTTAAATCCTCCAGTATAATTCGTTCGTTATTCGGGAATAATGCTTCTGCCGTTTTTTGTGCCCTAATTAGAGGAGAAACAAAGACTTTTTCAATTAATAAAATGTCTTGATATGCCGAGCTTTGTTTAAATGAATTTAATTCATCTAATGCCAAATGTTCGGTTTGGTTATAATTAATCAAGCGGTTTTGAGCAACGGTAGAGTCGCATTTACTACCATCAACTAATGGTGTTGCATGTCTGATAAGAACAATTTTAGGCATATCATCAAAAATACAGTTAAAAAATAACCGCACTGAAAAAGAGCGGTCATTTTCATAGGTGTTTTATGCGATGGTTACGCGTGCAAACTTACGTTTACCGACTTGGTAAACATTTGTGCCTTTTGGCGCATTGGCTTTCATGTCTTCGACTTTTTCACCATTGATTTTCACACCACCTTGTTTCGCTGAACGAATCGCTTCAGAAGTAGAAGGAACCAGTCCTGCTTCTTTTAATAAGGTTGCTAAACCAATTTCGCCCTCAAAGGTGAATTCAGGCATTTCATCCGGCATTGCACCTTTTTGGAAACGGTTAATAAATTCTTGCTCAGCCGCCTCTGCCGCTGCTTCATCATGGAAACGTGCAATGATTTCTTTGGCTAATAAAATCTTCACATCACGTGGGTTTTTACCATTTTCCACTTCTGCTTTTAATTCAGCAATTTCAGTGAGTGGACGGAAAGAAAGTAAGTTATACCAATCCCACATTAATTCATCAGAGATCGACATGATTTTACCGAACATATCGCTTGGTGCATCTGTCACGCCAATGTAGTTGCCTAATGATTTAGACATTTTCTTCTCACCGTCTAAACCAACAAGTAATGGAAGCGTAATCGCTACCTGTGGTTTCTGACCAGCTGATTTTTGTAACTCGCGACCAACAAGTAAGTTGAATTTTTGGTCTGTACCACCAAGTTCAACGTCTGCTTCTAAAGCAACAGAGTCATGGCCTTGTAATAAAGGATAAATAAATTCGTGAATTGCGATAGGTTGGTTGTTACCAAAACGTTTTTTGAAGTCATCACGTTCTAGCATACGGGCTACGGTGTAGTTGCTCGCTAAACGGATCATCCCTTCAGTACCCAATTTACCCAACCATTCAGAGTTGAATACGATTTTCGTTTTTTGTGGGTCTAGAATTTTGTAGATCTGTTCTTTATAGGTTTCCGCATTGCGAAGCACATCTTCGCGGCTAAGCGGTGGGCGAGTGGTATTTTTACCAGATGGGTCACCGACCATACCGGTGAAATCACCGATTAAGAAATAGACTTCGTGGCCTAATTGTTGGAATTGACGAAGTTTGTTTAATACCACGGTATGCCCTAAGTGAATATCTGGAGCAGTAGGGTCTGCACCAAGTTTAATTTTAAGTGGGCGATTTTCTTTTAGTTTTTCGATTAAATCCGCTTCAGAAAGAATCTCATCAGTACCGCGTTTTAGTTCTGCGAGAACGGTATTAATATCAGTCATTCTATTTCCTAATGTTATTTTAATATTAAAGGCTACATTATAGAGAATATGGCTGAAATGAAAAGATTGAGATGAAAAAAAACGCCTATTTGTGGGGAAATAGGCGTGAAGTTGGAGTGATTATCTGTTTGTTTTTGGAATGGCTAGATGATAACTATTATCAAATACCTTGTCAATAACAAAATGCAAATAATTCTCAATTGTTTTTTAATCGATGTAAGGTACACTTTCTGTGAGAGAAAGTGCGGTCGGAATTCCATCTGAAATTTCGAATTTTCCCGCATAAGCATAAGCTTCAACGCCCTGAGATTTGGCGTCTTTTAAAAGGCGATCATATTCAGGATCCACAAACTCAGCGATTTTAAAACGATCGAAGCCATCATGTAATCCGGCAAAGAGAACAACCGCGCGATGTCCTTGTTTTTTCATGGCTAAAAGCTCACGAACATGTTTTTGTCCACGAGTAGTTACCGCATCGGGAAACATCCCTAATGTGCCTTTTACAAAGGTGATTGATTTCACTTCAACATAACAATCTGGCAAGCCTTCACCTTTAAGTAAGAAGTCGATACGGCTATTTTCTTCACCATATTTCACTTCAGGATAAATTTCATTATACATAGCCAGTTCTTTGATTTGTTTATTTTGCAAGGATTCAAAGACTAGCTGGTTGGATCTGTGCGTATTGATGCAAACAAGTTGGCCATTTGCTAATTGAGTTAATTCCCAACTGTGTGGATATTTGCGCGTTTGGCTATCAGAATGAGAGTACCAAACGGTATCACCTTTTTCACCACAGCCAGTCATTGCACCGGTATTTGCACAATGAATCGTGATCACTTCGCCATTTGGTAATTCAATATCAGTCAAAAAGCGTTTATAGCGACGAATTAATTTTGCGGATTGTAGGGTAGGGAGTTGCATGTGTGCCTTAAGACAAGTTTTTGTTTTATGTTATTTCTTTTTAATGATAATCTATTTTTTACAATATCAATCATTTTCTGTGTAATATAGTGTTGTACCACATGTTCTACATACATGAGCCAAAGCATATGGTTTATCGGAATCATATGGAGCATATTTATAAACTATGACAATAGCACTACCACCACATACATTACATTTTACATAGCCGTCTTTTACTAGAGTTGGATTGTTTTCTTTATAATTAAAAAAAGAATTCAGTTTAATTTTTTCTCTAAATTTTTTCTCCTCATTATGTAGGTTTAAAAATATCATAAAAAAAGAGAATACTATGATTAAACCTATTATGATAAAAGGTAAAATTTCTCTCATTATAAGCTCCTATTTTTTACATATTAAGTTATTTCTATTTTTAATGATTTATTAAAATATGATATTGGTTATCATGTAATAGATTGATGAGTAGTGTGGTTTTTATAAAAAAATAAATAAGAATTTAAGTTTGATTATGCTGGCTAATAAATATTAGATATTTCATAGTTAACGGCAGTTATTAGTATAACTTTATGTTATAAACTGCCGTACTTGCTTTTATTAGCATTTAGTAAATATTAAACAATTATTCAATTGCATATTCAATGGTCACGACTAAGCGTGCTTTTTTCTCAATCGTGCTTGTGTCGTAGCTACCAGTGTAATCGCTAGAGTCATCCGCATCGGGATTTGGCGCTTGAATGTAGAACGGTCCTTGTGAAGCGGATTTTAATACGCCAACTTTTACATTACTGGTTTTCGCAAACTCTTCAGCACGAACATGTGCATCTTGTGTGGCTTTTGAAATTAATTCACGCTTAATTTGTTCAAGATTTTCTAAGTAATAATTTGGATCACCAAAACTAATGTCTTGGTTGTTGGCAACCAATTGGTGAATATTGGTGAGTGCTTTTTGTAACTTAGTTAGTTCTTTAGTCGAAATGCGGATTGCTCTTGAAGCATCAAAGCCATTATCTCTACTTTTGGTTTCACCTTTTTCATTTTCATAATAGTCAGTATGAGTAGAAACATCTAATTCTGTGATTTCTCGATTTTCATCAGCGAAACCTTGAGCTTTAAGGAAACGAACGGCTTCATTCAAGTTTTTCTGATTCGCTGCCATTGCGTCATTATAAGTCGCACCCCAACCTGTTACGCGGATAACCCATGTCCCTTGTGTTGAGGTGTAATGACTTTCTGCCAAGCCTTTAACTGAAATAGAACCAGTCTGGCGTAAATTTTTAAATTGATTACCTAAGATAAACGCTGATGCCATCAATCCAACTGCAAGAATGATGCCAAAAATAGCGAGATAAGATTTTTTGCTGTTCATATAATGTCCATGATGTGGAATAAAAGAGTAGTTATTATAATCTAAATTTTAGAGATGTGAATATAAACAATATCTTGATAAGATTAATTTTATGAAAATTGGTGATTCGATACGGGTTATTAATGTAGTATATGCTTTTGAATTGTTATAACGATAGAAAAGATAAATCTCAGTGAGTTTAGACTCCAAATAGTTTTTGTTCATTCTATCAGTATGGAAAGGTGTATTATGAAAATCAAGGTGATTTTATTAGGTGTGATGGGGTTATTGCTATCTAACATTGTGCTAGCTAATCATGAAATTAAATTTGATGATATTTGGAATTTTAAAATTTCCGTTACTGAAATGAAAGGGAATAGAAAAATTCACTTAACGGGTTTGTTAGGAAATAGTGCAATGGGAATATCAGATAGCAAAATAACAATTCATGATGATGAATTAAATATTGTTTTGTTTGAGGCATTAGCAAAGGGTAAGTATTCAGGTGATTTGAATAAAGAAATTATCATTGAAAAACCTGTTAAGAAAATTACTTTTGGTTCTGATTATAAAGTTATATGGCAAAATTAAGTTAGATTCTAACTATTGCATAATGGAATGGTGAGCTAATTTTGACTTGCGCACTTAGCAAAGAAAACTTAGCTTTAACTAAGAAAACAAATTAAGTATATATGATAATGAATGAATTGATTAACATTTACATAAATAATGGATTTAGTTTGTTTAAACAGGGAGAAAGTATTGTCATTATTCCCACAAAATTATCAATTAGGGTTTTAGATATTCTGGAAGGTTTAAATCTTCTTATTCTAGGTGGTGATATATATCGAAAATCAGGTGATGATTTTGAACATACATACGATAACTGGTATTACGATGGTAATGTTCATAGTGAAAGTATTGTGGTTGCTAGAGAATATTTAGATAATTTAAGAGATAGAGATTTATATGTGTCTTTTGTTTTTAAATAGATTTGATGTGAATGAGTGAAAGCTTTTAATATAACTAATTAGGCTTGCTATAATAATTAATACTAAATGATTATTTCCAATTTGCATACGGTACTAAAATTTAATCACGAACAGTATCACTTTGAGTATCTTTTCTAGTTAAAGACTAATTTAGCTTGAAATCTATTCTCCCCAAAAAAAGTGCGGTCAATTTTGACCGCACTTTCATTTTATTGCACTAATAAGTAGAAGTTATTTGTACCACGTAAGATATTGAGTGCAACAGCAGATGGTTTTTCATCTAGCGCTTTGCGTAAATCTTGCGTGCTTTCAATTGGCTGGCGGTTGATGCCGATGATGATATCACCCGATTTTAAACCGCGTTGTGCCGCCATTGAATTTGGCTGTACTTTGCTAATTTCCACACCTTTCACGCCTTTTGCATCATAGTTGCTTAAGGTTGCACCATCTAATGCTGGAAGTTCCGTTTTGCTCGCAGTTTGAGTGCCATCGTCTGCTTGTAAGGTCACTTTTACGTTTTCAGATTTACCATCACGTAAATAAGTAAGTTCAATTTCTTTGCCCGCACCAGAAGTCGCGATTTTTGCACGCATTTCGGCAAAGCTTGAGATTTTTTGACCATTCATTGCGGTAATAACATCACCCGCTTTTAAGCCTGCTTTTTCTGCAGCAGAATTTGGAATGACTTCACTCACAAATGCACCTTGTTGCGCACTGACATTAAAGGCTTTCGCTAAATCTGCATTTAATTCGCCACCTTTAATACCGAGTAAACCACGACGTACCTCACCAAATTCTAAGATTTGTTGAACGAGATTGTTGGCTTGGTTGCTTGGAATCGCAAAGGCAATCCCGGCGTTACCGCCACTTGGAGAAATAATAGCCGTATTGATACCAATTAATTCACCTTGTAAATTCAATAATGCACCGCCAGAGTTACCACGGTTTACCGCAGCATCGGTTTGAATGTAGTTTTCATACGCACCGCTATCTGAACCAGTAGAGCGACCTAGTGCTGAAACGATACCAGAGGTTACAGTTTGACCTAAACCGAATGGGTTACCGATAGCAACGGTAAAATCACCTACACGTAATTTATCGGAGTCAGCCATTTTGATAGCAGTAAGATTAGTTGGTTTTTCGATTTGTACTAAAGCGATATCAGATTGTTCGTCTTTTCCAACGAGTTTTGCTTTGAATTCACGTCCGTCTTGTAATTTTACGGTAATTTTATCCGCACCATCTACCACGTGATTATTAGTTAAAACATAGCCTTTATCTGCATTGATGATCACGCCAGAACCTAAACCACGGAAGTTGCGCGATGAGCCACGATTTCCACCAAATTGTTCGCCAAATTGATCACCAAAGAAAAATTTAAATTCTTCCGGGATATCATCAGGTAAAGCAGAACGACTGTTTGCTTTTGCTTTTCCTTCAACGGAAAGAGTCACAACAGCTGCTTGCGCTTTTTCTAACATTGGCGCTAGGCTGCCTTGTTCTACAATTTCATTCGGAATAGCCGCTTGAGTGGATAAAGAGGTCGCAAATACGCTTAAACCTAATGCGATACCGGTTAATACAAAATTTCTTTTCTTCATAGAGTTCTCCAAGTAAAAATAAATGACTGAATAAGTCTTCAGTCAGACAAAAAAATGAGGGAGATGTTCACTAAAAACAAGGGTATTGAAAAAATATTTTTAAAAAATGCGGTAGGAATTGAAATTGTTCTTTTTGCCCGCATTTATCTAAACCTATTTGTCAATTTGAAAGGTAAAAGATTATTTTGTTTAAATAGTGCGGGTACAACCTATTTTTACACCAAAATCCTTGCCAGATAAAGTGAAAGGTAGTTTAATAACGGCCTACTTGGATTGCTTAACTAGTACAAGTTTTATGCAATTGTATAAAATTAGTGTATGAATTCAAATGAACTAGTTTACTAGTACAAAAAATAGGTGTAGAGTAACGCCATTAGATTTAAGCACAGCATTTAAGATTTAGAGAGTGACATATGGCGACGAAGAAAGAAGAAATCGAAGTAAAAGTTGCAAATGACGATACACGAATTGAAAAAGTGGATCAGGTATTGCCTCCCATTGCTTTATTAGAAAAATTCCCTGCAAGTGAAGAAGCGGCAGAGTTAGTTCGTGAAACTCGTTTACATGCCCACAATATTATTCATGGAAAAGATGACCGTTTACTTGTAGTGATTGGCCCTTGTTCTATTCATGATCCGAAAGCGGCATTAGATTACGCCAAACGTTTAAAAGTATTACGTGATGAATATAAAGATACACTTGAAGTGGTGATGCGCGTTTACTTTGAAAAACCGCGTACAACAGTGGGTTGGAAAGGCTTAATTAACGATCCTTACTTAAATGATACGTATCGTTTAAATGATGGTTTACGTATTGCACGTAAATTGTTATCTGATATTAATAACTTAGGTGTGCCATCCGCGGGTGAGTTCTTAGATATGATCACACCACAATATGTGGCAGATTTTATGAGTTGGGGTGCAATTGGTGCGAGAACAACTGAATCCCAAGTTCACCGTGAGCTGGCTTCAGGTTTATCTTGTGCAGTAGGCTTTAAAAATGGCACAAATGGTGGCGTGAAAGTGGCATTAGATGCAATGGGTGCAGCAGAAGCTTCCCATTATTTCTTATCCGTAACTAAATTTGGTCATTCTGCTATTGTTTCAACAAAAGGAAATGAAGACTGCCATATCATTTTGCGTGGTGGCGATAAAGGTCCTAACTATAAGGCTGAAGACATTGCAAAAGTTTGTGCAGAGATCGAAAAATCAGGTCGTATTCCACATGTAATGATTGATTTCAGTCATGCAAATAGTAGCAAACAATTTAAAAAACAAATGGAAGTTTGTGAAGATGTTTGTCAGCAAATCGCAGGCGGTTCAAAACAAATCTTTGGTGTGATGGTTGAAAGTCATATCGTTGAAGGTCGTCAAGATTTAGTGGATGGTAAAGCACATACTTACGGACAAAGTATTACTGACGCTTGTATCGGTTGGGAAGATACAGAAATCTTGTTGAAACAGTTATCTGATGCCGTAGCGGCTCGCCGTCAAATAAATGGCTAATAAGTTTTTATTTTCAGATAATTAAAGTGCGGTTAATTTTAACCGCACTTTTTTTATGCACTTTGAAAAATAGTAGAAAAGGGGTATGCTAGAATCAATGGAATAATAAAGGAGAAGTATGATGCAGGATATGATAAATGGCTTATTAATTGTCTTAGTACCGATGGTGTTAGGCTATTTATTAAAGGTCAATAATAAATCCTATATCGCAAAGATTAATCATATCGTAATGTTTTTGCTTTACATCATCCTTTTCTTAATGGGGTATTTACTTGGTCAATTGGATGATTTAGAACATAAACTCCCTATTATTGGTACAACCGCATTGACGTTATCTGCAATCATTTTGGGCTCTAATATGATTGGTTTGATGCTTTATGATCGTTTTAATCCTGCTGAGCCACTTAAATCACAAGGTAAAATTGATTCTCGTTGGCATTCCTTAATTGATTCTCTCAAACTTTCTGGCACAGTGGTGCTTGGTACCATTTGTGGTTTCTTTTTTAAATCTTATTTAATACTGCCTACAGGTATAAATCTATATGTATTGATTGTGCTGATTTTCTTTGTGGGTATTCAACTAAGAAATAACGGCATTTCCTTAAAAGAAGCACTTTTCAATAAACGTGGTTTCCAAACGGGGATGGTGTTTACTTTTACCTCGTTACTAGGTGGTGTGATTGCCGCATTCGTTTTAACGATGCCAATCACTCAAGGGCTCGCTTTTGCCTCTGGAATGGGCTGGTATTCATTATCTAGTGTAGTATTAACTAATGCCTGGGGACCTGTGCAGGGTAGTATTGCCTTTTTTAATGATTTATCCCGTGAAATTGTGAGTTTATTTGTCATCCCATTATTTATGCGTCATTTCCGTTCGACTGCAATTGGAATTACGGGAGCGACTGCAATAGATTGTACATTGCCAATTATCCAAAAAGCGGGAGGTATTGAAGTCACGCCAATTGCGATTTCATTTGGCTTTGTGACGAATATTCTGCCACCATTGTTATTGGTTTTCTTTTCCAGTATTCCGCTATAAAAAGGAAATATAAAAAATAAAAGAGTTAATCGTTATTTTTCGATTAACTCTTTTTCTTATATTTAATATTAGGAATTATCAGTTTCTATGCATGGCAATAACAGCCTGACCTAAACTGAGTCCGCCATCACCCATTGGTAGTTTATGCGCACTTAGTACACGGAATTCGCTCAACGTTTCTTTTAATAAGCGACGTAGTAGTTGGTTATGCATTACACCACCAGATAACACGATAGTACGGCATTGGTGTTGGCGTGCTTGGTTTGCGGCAAGTTCAGCAAAACCTTGGGCGAGAGCATAATGAAAGGCAAAGGCTTTATCTTCAACAGAAGCATGATAATTCAACCAACTTTGCCAAAAGTAAGCCAAATCCAGTTTATTGCCGATAAGCGGCATTTTTACTGGAATATTGACCGCACTTTTGGGTTGTGTAGCAAAGGATGAGTTATTTGCCAGAGCTTCGAGATGGCAAGCCGCTTCACCTTCCCAAGAAACAATGCTTGGTGCAATACCGAGAGCATAAGCTACGGCATCAAATAAACGCCCCGCAGATGATATAGGTGGACAATTGAGTCCGCGCTCAATAGCATTAACTAGTATTTGCCAATTCGGTTCAGTGCAAGTTTTTGTGAGAATTTCTTGCCATTGTGGTACAAATTGATGCAGGTGAGCCAGCCAGTTGCGCCAAGGTTGTTTCGCAGCAAGATCGCCTCCTGGCAGAGCAACAGCCGGCAGACCACCTAAATATTGACTATGTTGATAATCAACAAGTAGGCATTCGCCCCCCCAAAGTTGTCCATTTTCGCCCATGCCGATACCGTCTAGAGCAAGAGCAATTACTGGTTCATTACAATTGTGCTCAGCCATCACGCTGACAATATGAGCATGATGATGCAGTACTTCTATTGGTGTGATTTGTTGCTGTTTGGCAAGTTGTTTACCAATGGAAGATGAAAAATAGCTAGGGTGAGCATCCACCGCGATAATGTCTGGTTTAAATTGATAAATATTTTGAAATAATTCAAGATTTTCACTTAATTGCGACCGCACTTGTTCATTTGCTGTATCGCCAATATGTTGGCTCAGTACGGCTTTATTGTGACGTAGTAAGCAGAATGTATTTTTCAGATCAGAACCCAATGCCAACACATTCTTCGTGCTTTGTGTTTCAAGTGGTATTTCATCGGGTACATAGCCACGAGCGCGACGTAATGTTTCTAATCCATCGAAGGCAACACGAACAAGACTATCATCAGCACGTTGTAGAATATCGCGATTGTGACAAAGATAAACATCAGCCAAGTCAGCTAATTGTTTCACTGCATGTTCATTTTTCAGTACGGGAGGTTGCCCGCTTGTATTCGCAGAAGTCATCACGAGCGGACGATTAACCGCTCGTAACAACAAATGCTGCAGTGGGTTGCTCGGTAGCATCACACCGATTTCTTGCAAGTTAGGCGCAATATTATCAGCAATATTGGGTACTTTGTGTTTTGAAAGAAGTACAATTGGCGCAGCACTGCTGGTTAGTAATTCTGTTTCTTGGGTACTTAAATCCTGTAAAAACTGCAGGTCAGGCACCATAATGGCTAATGGTTTTTTCGGACGATACTTCCGTTGACGTAATAAATCAATAGTCTTTTGATTATTCGCATCACAGGCTAAATGAAAACCGCCTAAACCTTTAACTGCAACGATATGACCTTGTTGCAATAAAAGTGCGGTCTGTTTTAGTGCCATTTCATGAGTGGCGAGTATTTGTTCTCTATTTTGTAACCAGATATGGGGACCACAGACCGAACAAGCGTTAGGTTGAGCATGAAAACGGCGATCAGCAGGATCTTTGTATTCTTTTTCACATTGCGGACAAAGTGGAAAAGAAGCCATTGCCGTGTTTTTTCGGTCGTAAGGAATCGCCT
>ERZ773180.521-NODE-521-length-22828-cov-60.792342_pt1 | contig 22828 bp, 18 predicted proteins | sample MGYA00511080_ERZ773180 | MGnify/ENA primary metagenome ERZ773180 (study PRJEB29015, sample SAMEA2738175) | human oral metagenome | biome: human oral; feature: human-associated habitat; material: saliva | place: China | collected 2178 ...
GCAGGGAGTCCAGCTGCTGCTCCATCTTGAGCATGTTCAGGGTGGTGATACCCATAATCTGGGTCTCGCCACGCTCGAAGAGGGAGGAGCCGTGCACGCGGGGCAGGATTTCAACCTCGGCGGTGAGCTGACGGATATCGGTCAGGCCGCGGCCGTCGATGCGCACCTGATCGGTGAGGATGCGCTGGCGCACGATGTGCTTGGTCAGGGCGGCGAATGCCACGTCGACCTCGTTGGAGCGCTCTTCGAATTCCTTGCCCTCGCCGGTCAGAGCCTCCTTGAGGTCTTCCTTCAGCTCGGCTGCGGCGGCTTCGCGCTCCTGCTTGCCGGCGATGGAGTACACCTCGACCAGGCGGTCTGCGGCGAATTCCTTCACGGCTGCGTCCACGTCCTCGCCGTGGCCGCCGAAGAAGGGCAGCTCGAGGGCGGGCTTACCGGCGCGGGCTGCCAGGTCGGACTGAGCCTTGCACAGGGCGGCAATGAAGGGCTTAGCGGCCTCTAGACCCTGGGCGACGACCTCTTCGGTGGGGGCGGTCTGACCGTCCTCCTTGATGAGCTTCCAGGAGTTGTCGGTGGCCTCAGCCTCGACCATCATGATGGCCACATCTTCGGTACCGTCAGCCTTGGTGACGATACGGCCTGCAACAGCCATGTCGAAGACAGCGTTTTCCAGCTGGGAGTACTTGGGGAAGCAAACCCACTGGCCGTCAATCAGTGCCATGCGCACGCCACCGATGGGGCCGTTGAACGGCGCACCGGACAGGGAGGTCGATGCCGAAGCCGCGTTAATCGCGAAGGTGTTGTAGATTTCGTCCGGGTTGTAGGTCAGGACGGTCACGACGACCTGCACCTCGTTGCGGATGCCCTTGGTGAAGGCGGGGCGCAGCGGGCGGTCAATCAGGCGGGCTGCCAGAATGGCCTCGGTGCTGGGGCGGCCTTCGCGGCGGAAGTACGATGCCGGGATCTTGCCGGCTGCGTACATGCGCTCTTCCACGTCCACGGTCAGCGGGAAGAAGTCGAAGCCCTCACGGGGAGACTTGCCGACCACGGTTGCGGAGAGCAGGGTGGTCTCGTCATCGATGGTGACGAGCACCGAGCCGTTAGCCTGCTTGGCGAGACGGCCGGTTTCAAAGCGCACGTGGCGCTTACCGTAAATGCCGTTGTCGATTTCGACTTCAGCAAACTTGATTTCGGGACCTTCCACGGTTCCTTCTTTCTTCTTGGCAGGCCGTACGGCGCACGAGTCGGCCTTCGATAGGAAACCACGGCACCTCTCCCCTACCTTTTCATATGTGCGACGTGTGTCGGCAAGGTGGTGGAGGTGGTGTTGTTCCGTAATTCGCTACCGAGGACCGCGGCGTGTGTGCCGGCACGGCCTTCTGTTCTTTCTTTCAGGTGAGGGAGGCGGCATCTTCCAACGATTTCTCGCTGTGGAATCTAGCGGTGGACTCTAGCGCCGGAATCTCGCTTTGGATTCGAGCGTTAGGATCTCGCGGGATTCTAGCGAGCGGAAGATGCGCCCCTCAACGCGGCAGTACGGACGCGCTGGCGCTACCCGCCTCCGTGATGGAGGGTTGGTAGTGCTGACAGCACGTCCGCACACACCGCCTAAAGGCGATTAATCACCACAAAAGCGTCAAGACGCTCCTGTTTTATCGGCGCAGACCCAGGCGCTCGATCAGCGAACGGTAACGCTCGATGTCGACGCTCTTCAGGTAGCCGAGCATGTTGCGGCGACGACCAACGAGGATCATCAGGCCACGACGGGAGTGGTGATCGTGCTTGTGGAACTTCAGGTGCTCGGTCAGGTCGGCGATACGACGAGACAGAACTGCAATCTGAACCTCGGGCGAACCGGTGTCGCCCTCGTGGGTTGCGTATTCCTTGATGATTGCCTGCTTGACAGCGGGATCCAGTGCCACTTTTTAACTCCTAGAGTTAGTACCGCATACGTCCCGTACGGACGGTTGCCGCCGGGTGGTGGGCTTACGCCCTGTAATACACGTCGTCTACTGCGGACTGCAGACGCGTTCTTCCCATTCTACGCTACCGGGGCGCTTTCGTGGAAGGGTGAGCAGAAGCCCGGCGACAGGTAGCTCATCACACTACCGGTCGCCGGGCTTCACAACCGAGTTCTCACCCCGGGCTCTTGCACCGGGCTCTACGTTTATTCGGTGTTTACGCTTCAGCGCGAGCGCGGACCACCACGAGGCGGTAGTAGCCCAGCAGGAACAGGCACCAGATTGCGCCCATCACCAGCGCCAGCTGGGTATCGGCGAAGCAGCCGAAGAGCACCACGATAAAGATCATGAACGCCAACGCCAGGTAGCTCAGCCACAGGGGCTGGTGCACCGGCTGCGCCTCGGTATCGGCGCCGCTGCGTTTGAACGCGATGTGCGCCAGCAGAATCATGACCCACACGAATACGGTCGCGAAGGTTGCCAGGGAGGCGACCACCTCGAACGCGTTCTCGAAGAGCACATTCACGATCACGCCGACCGCCATGACCAGCACCATGATGAGGGTGGTCATCCAGGGCGCACCGTTCTTGGTGACCTTCGCGAAGGAGGCCGGTGCCAGGTTCTGCTTTGCCAGGCCGTACATCATGCGGCCGGCACCGTACACGTCCGCGTTCAGCGCAGAGATTGCGGCGGTAATGATGACCACGTTCAGAATCGAAGCGGCAGCCGGAATGCCCAGGCCCTCAAAGATCTGCACGAACGGCGAGTTCGCCTTCGTCACCGAGTACCAGGGGTACAGGGACATGATGACCGACAGGGTCAGAATGTAGAAGATGAGGATGCGGAACGGAACCGTGCGAATCGCCTTGGGGATTGAGGTGCGCGGGTCCTTCGCCTCACCGGCGGCAATACCGATGTTCTCAATACCGCCGAAGGCAAACATCACCACGGTAAAGCAGGCGAGGAAGCCGGTAAATCCGTTCGCGAAGAAGCCGCCTTCAAGAGCCCAGAGGTTCGTGACGGAGGGCGCCACGGAGTCGTGTGCCTGCACGCCCACGAAGAGCAGAATCACGCCGCCAACAATCATGGCGATAATGGCGCTGACCTTCACGAGGGTAAACCAGAATTCGGTCTCGCCGAATGCCTTGACCTTCGCCAGGTTAATGGCGAGCAGAATCAGCAGGACGGAGACGATCCAAATCCAGGAGGGGCTGTTCGGGAACCAGAACTTCATGTACACGGCAAAGGCGGTGACGTCCGCAATGGCGACCAGCGCCATTTCTAGGGCGTAGGTCCAGCCGGTCACGAAGCCAGCCCAGCGTCCGAGGTAGCGGGTGGCGTATTCGGAGAATGCACCGGAGACCGGGTGCGCCAGGGCGAGTTCGCCCATTGCGCGCATCACCATGAACACTGCCGCGCCGCCAATAACGTAGGCAAGCAGCACGGAGGGGCCCGCCAACTGAATGGCGGATGCCGAGCCGTAGAACAGGCCGGTGCCGATGGCGGAGCCGAGGGCGATGAACATGATGTGGCGCAGGGAGAGTCCACGCGCTAGCTGCGGGTTCTCGGAAGTCTCTGCTCCCTGCTGTACCGGGGATGAGTCCGGGCTGGTATTCATCTTCTTCTTTTCCTTTACCTCGTGGGGTGTACCCGCCGGTGGCGGGGAAACGTATCGGGTGGTGCCTCACAGGTGTTGTCCTGGTAGGCACCGATTGGTTTACTCCCCATCGAGTGATGGGGCGTTGTGCAGAAGGTGTTGCCTTCGCGCATCGCCCCGGCGCATTCCCACCCAGCCTGCACGGTGGGTGGGAATGCAAAAGACGGCGGGAAGGCAACGTTGCCTTTCCGCCGTCTTTGTGTCAAAGACTACTTCTGTCGCTTACGTCCAATGACGATGGAGGACAGAGCGGTTACAGCAGTCACGGTGTAGACTGCAGGCCACGCGCCAAGCTTCTTGGCGAGCGGATGAGCGGCGCCGAACGCGCCGAAGTAGAGAGCGGTGAGGAAGGTGGCACGGCCTGCGCCAGCCTTACGCTTCCAATTCTTGTAAGCCACGGCACCGCACAGTGCCAGGACAGCGCCACCGAGCGGGCGGATGCCGGTGCTAGATGCAACCTTGTAGCCACCGAGCAGACCGGTGACGGAGGCGAGGGTCGGACAGAACTTCACGACGTACTCCTCTGTGAGATCGGATAGTTTCTTCAAACATAGTACTCCACAACACACAGAATGTATATTCACCGCGATTAATATTTCTGCATTTCTCACGAGCCGGGTCCATCAAGGTGCCGGGCGGCAGAAAGAGTGGCGTACAAAAACCGGCGTAAAAAGACCGCTACAAAAGGACCGGCTCAAAAAACCGGCACAAAAATGCCGGGGCGCAAACCATTGAGGTTCACGCCCCGACACTTCTGAATGCGAGCTCACATCTGGCCGCATGCTCTAAATCTTTAGAGAGCCAGGTCCAGCGCCTCCAGCTGCGCTTCGGTCCACAGTTCAGCAGCCAGCTGCAGAGCGTAACGAGCCGAACGAGGAGCCACCACGTCCACGGAGAGGTGGAAGTCCTGGTCAGCCTCCGGGCCGCACAGATCAGAGACGCAACGCACACCGATAAACGGAATCTCGTAGTTGTGGCAGACCTGCGCAATAGCGGTGGTCTCCATGTCGGTGCTGATGGCACCCTCGAATGCCTCGCGGGTGTCCTTCACGTTGTGGGCGGTCACGAAGGAGTTACCCGCCAGCATCTGGCCGCGGCGCACCTCCCACGGGCTCTCAGCCTGCTCACGCACCGGCTCCAGTGCGGCGAGCGCATGCTCCAGAGCATCCTGCCACTCATCCGCCTGACCGTCGTAGCTTTCGGGCATGCCGGGAACTTGGCCGCGCGCGTAACCGAACGCGGTCGCGTCGGCGTCAGTGTAGGTGTAGTTCTCGCCAATCAGCACGTCGCCCACGTTGATGCCGCGAGCCAAACCGCCGGCGGTACCTGCGCTAATGACGCCCAGGCAGTTCGAGGAGTAGCTGATCGCCTCGGTGACGGCGCTCGCCGCGTTCACCAGACCAATCTTGGAGCGAACCAGCAGCAGCGGAACCTGATCCTCGCCCACCTGCAGGTAGCGCGGGTGGAATACCGCGGCACCCTCGGTGAAGGAGGGCTGCAGCTCCTCGGTCACCTTCAGGAAGGGTGCGAGCTCCTCATCCATAGCCACCTGAATGATGATGGCGTTGGACATACCGTCCATCAGCTCAAACATGCTGTTGAACGCCTCAGCCGGGTCGAAAGCGTTCGGGTCAAAGTCCACCGGGTTGAAGGCGGATGCGAAAGCGTCGGGAATCTGTGCGCTCATTACGCCATCACCTGCGCCCACTCATCGCGTGCCGCGAGGAACTCGCGAGCCGCCGCCTGCGCGCCTTCGAGGGTGTGGTTGGCGCCCCAACCGCACTGCACCTCGTTCGCTGCCGGAACCTCGGTCGCGTTGAGGATATCGTTGAGGGTTGCTTCCAGAATCGGGAAGAACTCCTCGGGCTCCAGGCCCAGGGTCAGCGCGTAGAAACCGGTCTGGCAGCCCATCGGGGAGAAGTCAATCAGACGGTCGGTGTGGTTGCGCATGTGCTCGGCGCTCAGGTGCTCGATGGAGTGCACGGTCGGCATTTCCAGGTGCGCGGTGTTCGGCTGGGTGAAGCGGATATCGTACTTGATGAGGGTGTCGCCACCGGGCAGGACCTTGCGGTCTGCGATACGCACGTAGGGTGCTGCTACGGCGCGGTGGTCGAGGTTGAAGGATTCGACGTTCATTTTTTCCATGACTCTATCTTCTCTTAAAACCGGGACGACTAAAACGGGGACGGCTAAAACACGGGTGCCGCGCGGGTAACGCAGGATGTTTCATGGGCGACGCAGCAGGTCAGGCGCGGGACAGCGCCCACTGCGGCGCATCCGGTCGGGTACGCGAAGCCCCGGCGGCAGATCCGAAAATCTTACCGCCGGGGCATCACACGTCATTACCGCAAAAAACGCAGGCTGCGGCTCCCAATAGTGGGGTGAGAGGGCAGTGGGGTGAGAGGTGGTGGGGTTAGAAGTGGGGATGCTTCACTTCCGCCTGCACCGGGCACTCCGGCGGGCAGTAGTTCTTCGCGTCCTCAGCCAGCACCTCGCGGGTCTGCACCACGTCATCGCTAATCTGCTCAATCAGCGCCTCAACACCGGTGTACGCCACCATGGGGCGCAGACGCTTCACGAACTCAATCAGCACACGCTGACCGTACAGGTTGAAATCCTCCACCCGCTCTTCCGGGCGGTCAATCACGTGCGCCTCAACCTGGCGGTGCTCAATACCGTCAAAGGTCGGGTTCGTACCCACCGAAATAGCGGCGGGGTGGCGGTTACCGGACTCGTCCACCAGCCAACCGGCGTACACGCCATCGGCGGGAATCAGGCCGCGCGCCTCAAGCTCAAGGTTCGCGGTCGGGAAGCCCAACTCGCGGCCGCGCGCCAGACCGTGTACAACCTCACCGGCCATCATGTGGTGGCGGCCCAGCAGCTCGGCTGCGGCGGGCATATCGCCCTCCAGCAACAGCTGGCGGATGCGGGTCGAGGAGCAGCGGGTGTTCTCATCCACCATCAGATCCTCAACGACAACCACCTCAAAGCCGTACTTCTCCCCCAGCTCACGCATGGTGTTCAGGTCGCCGGAGTTGTTCTTACCAAAGCGCACGTCGTCACCGATGACCACGAAACGCGCGTTCAGCGCATCCACGAAGGTGGACTTCACGAACTCTTCGGGGGTCTGCGAAGCGAACTCCAGGTTGTAGTTCAGCAGCAGGTAGTCGTTCAGACCCAGCAGGCACATGAAGTAGCGGCGCGAGCCCTGACCCATAATGTCGTGGTGGGGCACCTCGGGACGATGCACCTGCATCGGGTGCGGGTCAAAAGATACCGCGATAGAGCTCAAACCGTGCTCTTCAGCAAGGGAGACCACGCGCGAAATCACGCGGGCATGTCCACGGTGCACGCCGTCAAAATTGCCGATGGTCACGACCGAGGGGCCGTAGCCGGCGGGGACCTCGCTCAAAGCGGTGTAGAGGGTCACGGGCTCTCCTGAAAAAGATAAATGTACCTAACCATCCTAGACCACAGGCGGCAGGATGCAGAATTCAAAACGGGAATCAACAGGGAATGGAACGGCGCCGCTGACAGGCGGTGCTCCCTCCCCTAACGTGGCGGAGGTGGCGGGTGCGGCGGGGTACCTGACGGGTAGCGGCAGAACCCCACCCAGAAGCCAAGCCCCGCCCGCAGAGAACCCAGCCTATAAGAAACCCTGCCCATAAGAAAGCCCGGGCAGGCACCCCACCGTGCGGCAGGAACCTTCCCGGGCGTTACGACTACTTACGAGCCTGGTTACGAGAAGCCTTCAGCATCTCCTCGCGAATCTTATTGGACTTGTTAATCCAGCTGTACCACACCAGCAGGCACGGAGGAATCACAAGCTCAGTCACCATCAGCACAATCAGCGACCAGTGCGGGGTGCCGAAGAACGCCCACGACAGGATACGACCCACGCCGCCCAGGAAAACCACCAGGCAGGAGAACACGAGCATGTTCACCCACTTGAACTTCAGGGCAATGAACACGAAGGACAGGCCCACACCCACATAGGCTGCCGCGAAGAACACGTAGTTCGACTGCACCGAGGGGTTTGCGAAATCCTGAGGGGCATCCGGAATGACGCGGACACCGCCCAGAACCTGCCACACACCGTACGCAATCATGAACAGACCGTACAGCGCCACCGCCGCACGGAACGCCGCACGGTTCTGAGGCTTAGCCGCCTCCTCAAGGCTCTTGGGGCGGGCAAACGCCTCGCGGGTTGCCTTCTTCTCAGCCTTCTTATCTGCCCTCTTCGACGCCTTATCGCCGGATGCCGGTGCGGCTACGCGAACACCCTCGGGTGCCTTCGCCGCAGAAATGGGCTCAGAAGTCTTAGCACCGGAAGCCTTCGCGGCACCGCCCTGAGTAGCAGCTCCGGATGCGGTAGCTTCAGCCTGTGCAGACTCCACGCGGGGTACCGGCGCGGTACGAGGCTCACTCGCCTTATTAGCGGAGCTCTGGTTCTCGCTCATCTTCTCTCCTTCAGCAGGGCCGGGTGGCACCCGCACGAGTAGTCATGTGTGTTCAGGGGTTGTATTACGTTAGCGTGTTGAATGAATAGGGGCGCACATTCAACAAGGCGCTCCTTCAACAGGGCGCTGAATCAGATAGGTTTGGGCAAATCAGATTTGAGCAGGCGCAAACGCCGAACCCTCTTCGCCTATCATAAGCCTTCAACGCCTAGTTGAAGGAACGATTCGCCTCAAAAACCAGCACCGGGGCGGCCTGCACCTTCCCGCGCTGCTTCTTATTCTCCAACAGGGCTACCAGGGTACCGTCCGGGGCGAAGCCCGCCACAATACCCTCAACGCTGGCATGCTGCACCGCGCCGGACTCATCCGCGCTCGCGTGCACGGAACGCTTCATCACGGAACCGTCACCGCTGGGGCTAATACGGCGCCCGTAAGAAATATCGCTCGCCTCCGCAGCGGAGAGCTCACGCGCACCAAAGATGCGGCGTGCCGCCTCCTCCAGGGGAAGCAGCGGCAGATCTTCCAGCGGTGCCTCCGACTCTTCACGGCGCTGCTTCAACTGCGCCAAATCGGCGGCATCCTCAAGCACCACGGCACCCACACGGGTACGGCGAAGAGCCGTCAGGTGGCCACCGGTGCCCAGAATCTTGCCCAGATCACGCGCCAGGGCACGAATGTAGGTGCCCGAAGAGCACGAAACCGTCACATCACAGTCAATCACGGGAACCGAGGTTGCCATGTGCTCGCCCTCGTTCTCGGGGTCCTCAATCACGTACTCGGCAAAACCGGCAGTCACAGAATGCACCGTGAACTCGCTAATCGTCACCGGACGCGCCGCCAACTCAACCTGCTCACCGCTACGCACACGCGCATACGAGCGAACACCGTTGATCTTGATAGCAGACACCGCAGAAGGAACCTGCAGAATATCGCCGCTCAACTGCGCCACAGCCTCCAGGATGCGTGCACGCATCTGCTCAGCGTCCATACCGGTCAGCGTCTCAACGGCATCCGGATGCGCGGCGGTGTGCTCGCCCTCGGCGTCCTCAGTCAGCGTCTCAATGCCCAGGCGAATCGTCGCATCATAGGTTTTATCCTGACCGACCAGGTAGGTCAGCAGCTTGGTCGCCTTATTAATGCCCAAAATCAGCACGCCGGTCGCGGCAGGATCCAGCGTACCGGCATGACCAACCCGCCGGGTGCCAGCAATACGACGCATCTGAGAGACTGCGTCGTGGCTACTCATCCCGGCGGGCTTATCAATGACCATCAGGCCGGACGGGCCCTGAGGTTGTTTCTTCGCCACTTAGGCGTCCTCACCCTCGGCAGGCTCATCCTTCTTGTAGGGGTCAGCCTCACCAGCGTATTCCGCGCCCTCAGCTGCAGCAGCCAGGGCGGCGTCGCGCTCGCGAGTCTCGCGCAGAAGCGCCTCAATGTGGAAGGCGTTCTCGGGAACCTCGTCAGCGACGAAAGTCAGGGTGGGGGTCAGGCGGGCAGTAATGTTCTTACCCACCTCGGAGCGCAGAATACCCTTAGCGGATTCCAGCGCCTTCTTGGTGTTTTCGGCGTCCTCTTCGGAGCCGAACACGGTGTAGTAGAGGGTTGCGTGCTGCAGGTCGTTGGTCACGCGAGCATCGGTAATGGTCACAAAACCGAGGCGGGGATCCTTAACACGACGCTCCAGCGCCTTCGCCACAATTACCTTGATGCGGTCGGCAAGTCGTGCCGCGCGGGCTGCATCAGCCATGTGTTTCTCCTTGAAATGTCGTGGTGAAATGTTGTAGCGCATCCGTGGGCACTCGAGGTGCTGTGGAAGCGTTCCAGGTAATGCGGAAGCGCCCGCCCCGCCAGCACCCGCCCCGCAGTCTCTAAGTTTTAGAAGCCTGCGGGTGCGGGAACACTAGCGGGTGACGGGCGCATCAGCGTGTGAGTCTTAGACACGCGGCTTTTCGCGCATCTCCCAAGTCTCGATAATGTCGCCTTCCTTGATGTCGTTGAAGGAGCCGAGGCCAATACCACACTCGAAACCTTCGCGAACCTCGGTAGCGTCGTCCTTGAAACGACGCAGCGACTCGATGGTGAGGTTGTCTGCCACCACGGAACCATCGCGCACCAGGCGTGCCTTGGCGTTGCGCTTGATGATGCCGTTCTTGACAATCGAACCTGCGATGTTGCCCCACTTGGAGGAGCGGAAGACCTCGCGGATCTCTGCGGAGCCGAGCTCCACTTCCTCGTACTCGGGCTTGAGCATACCCTTGACGGCCTGCTCAATTTCCTCAATCGCACGGTAGATGACCGAGTAGAACTTCATCTCGACACCTTCGCGGTCGGCAAGTTCTGCAACGCGCTCTGCCGGGCGGACGTTGAAGCCGATGATGACCGCGTTGTCCACGGTAGCCAGGTTCACGTCGTTCTGGGTAATAGCACCCACACCGCGGTGGATGACGCGCAGCTGAACCTCGTCGCCACCGGCGTCGATCTTCATCAGGGACTCTTCCAGTGCTTCCACAGCACCGGAGACGTCACCCTTAATAATCAGGTTCAGGGTGTCCATCTTGCCCTCAGCCACAGCGGCGTCGAAGGACTCGAGGGTCACGCGCTTACGACGCTTAGCCAGCTGAGCGTTACGATCAGCAGCCTCACGCTTCTCAGCGATCTGACGAGCGGTACGCTCTTCCTCGGTGGCGAGGAAGGTGTCACCTGCGCGGGGAACGGTGGACAGACCCAGCACCTGAACGGGGCGGGACGGGCCAGCTTCCTTCACAGTCTGACCGTTCTCATCGAACATTGCACGAACGCGACCGTGAGCAACACCGGCAACGATAGCGTCACCGACGCGCAGGGTACCGGACTGAACCAGGACGGTCGAAACCGCACCGCGGCCCTTATCCAGGTTTGCTTCAATAGCAACGCCGCGTGCTTCCTTGTTCGGGTTAGCGGTCAGTTCGAGCACGTCAGCGGTCAGGGTGACAGCCTCAAGCAGCTCGTCGATGTTGGTGCCGTTACGAGCGGAGACATCCACGAACATGGTGTCGCCACCGTACTCTTCGGGGATCAGACCGTACTCGGTGAGCTGGCCACGGATCTTCTCCGGGGACGCGCCTTCCTTATCGATCTTGTTCACAGCAACCACGATCGGCACGTTAGCTGCCTGTGCGTGGTTCAGTGCCTCAACGGTCTGGGGCATAACGCCGTCATCCGCTGCGACCACGAGGATTGCCACGTCGGTGACCTTCGCACCACGAGCACGCATAGCGGTGAACGCCTCGTGACCGGGGGTATCGATGAAGGTAATCGCGCGGTCTTCACCCTCAACGGTGGTGTGGACCTGGTATGCACCAATGTGCTGGGTAATGCCGCCGGCCTCACCCTCAATGACGTTGGTGTTACGGATGGCGTCCAGCAGGCGGGTCTTACCGTGGTCAACGTGACCCATGACGGTAACGACCGGGGGACGAACCTCCAGAACATCCTCGCCCTCAGCTTCTGCTTCGGCTTCGAGGTTGATGTCGAAGGACTCGAGCAGCTCGCGCTCCTCATCCTCCGGGGAAACGATCTTGATGACGTAGCCCAGTTCGGCACCCAGCAGCTCGAAGGTCTCCTCGTCCAGGGACTGAGTCTGGGTAGCCATCTCACCCAGGTGGAAGAGAACCGTAATCAGCGATGCCGGGTTTGCGCCAATCTTCTCAGCGAAGTCCATGATGGACGCGCCGCGGCGCAGACGAATCTCGGTCGAGCCGTCGCCGCGAGGAACAACCACGCCACCGGGTGCCGGTGCGTTCAGCTGCTCCTGCTCATTGCGGCGAGCTGCCTTGGATTTGCGGCCCTTACGCTTGGAGCCACCGCGACCGAATGCACCCTGTGCATTGCCGCGACCGCCGGGGCCGGGACGACCCGGACCGCGGTTGAAGCCGCCGGAACCGCCGCCGCGACGTGCGCCGCCGCCACCGTTACCGCCGCCGTTGTTGGAACCGGACGCGCCGCCACCAACGTTGGAAACCTTGGGCATCATCGAGGGGTTCGGGCGTGCGCCGCCGCCAGCCGGACGGGGTGCACCGGGACGTGCGCCAGCTGCCGGACGGGGGCCACCGTTACCGCCGGGACGTGCGCCACCTGCGGGGCGGGGACCGCCGTTACCGCCGGGGCGTGCGCCACCGTTGCCACCGGGACGACCGTTACGTGCCGGACGGGGACCGCCGGAACGCTGGGAGTCGCCGCCGCCACGCTTCATGCCCTGCTGGGATGCGAAGGGGTTGTTACCGGGGCGAGGACCGGGCTTGGGGCCGGGCTTCGGAGCGGCAGGCTTGGGTGCTGCCGGCTTCGGTGCAGCCTCGGGGCGTGCCATGCCCTGCTGGGATGCGAAGGGGTTGTTACCCGGGCGGGGGCCGCCGGGCTTGGGTGCTGCTGCCGGCTTTGCGGCGGGCTTAGCTGCTACAGGCTTGGGAGCTGCGCTCTCAGCTGCTGCGGGCTTAGCTGCGGGCTTAGCTGCGGGCTTGGGTGCCGGCTTTGCGGCAGGCTTTGCCGCTGCGGGCTTGGGAGCTGCCGCAGGCTTAGCGGCGGGCTTAGCCGCTGCGGGCTTGGGCGCCGGCTTAGCTGCCGACTCCGCGGGTGCTGCCTTTGCGGCAGGCTTAGCGGCTGCGGCGGGGAATTCCGCGCGCAGCTTCTTCAGAACCATGGGGTTCAGGGTGGAAGAGGAGCTCTTAACGAACTCGCCCATATCCTTGAGCTTGGCGATAACTTCCTTAGAAGGTACGCCTACTTCTTTAGCAAACTCGTGTACTCGAGGCTGAGCCAAATTTTCTCCATTCCCGGTCCGCACCGGGAATGGTGCGGACACTAATGTTTACGGGGTGCACGCCCGAAGGCGCGCCAATTCGTGAAATTGCCGGTGGGTGAGCACGAAAGGGTACTCATTTCGCGGCACTCATTAGATATCCATCAGTTTTCTGACTCGCTTTCAGATAAGAAGTCGTCAAACTCGTTGACTTACAGAGGGCATATACCCGAAAAGCGTCTATGAGGAGGTTGAGTCCGCAATCACGGCTCGAATCTGCTCACAGCACGCCTGCAGCTGGGCTGCAGGGACCGCTTTTTTGAAGGCGCGCGCCAGACCGTTCTTTTTCTGTAGAGCGGCTACGCACTTTTCGCTCGGATGGATCCAAGCGCCTCGTCCGGGCATAGTTCCCGCCACATCGGGCTGATAGGGCGGGGCGTCCGCCTGCTCGGTAGCAGACGTGACGGGTGTGCGGGCGATGCGCAGCAGGTTGCGCTGTTCATCGCGGGCACGGCATCCGATGCAGGTGCGGACCGGTCCTTCAAACGCTTCGGAGGTTACGGTGAGGTCGTGATCGCTCATGGTCCTCTCCCCTCTCTAGCGTGTGTAGAACCGCGTTCGCAGTACATTCGTGATGCTCTATCCGGTGCGTGTGAGGGCACGATAAAGCGCCCGGTTACGCACCGGCACATCTTAATAGTGTATCCCGTTTTTAAGAATCATGGGCAAAACTGTGACGCAGGCGCAAGAACACCGGGCACGTTGCTGCCCGATCTCTTGCGCCTGCATCAAAAGGATATGCCGCGGGATACGCCCCTCACCGGGACTAATGCTTATTCAGCGTCCTGTGCGGACTCTTCTACTGCCTCTTCAACTGCAGCTTCTTCAGCCAGGCTACGAGCCACGCGAGCTGCAACCTCTTCTTCGGCACGAACCTGAGCGTACTTGGACTCGGAGAGAATATCGATACGCCAGCCGGTCAGCTTCGCAGCCAGACGTGCGTTCTGACCCTCGCGGCCAATCGCCAGGGAGAGCTGGTCGTCCGGAACCACGGCACGAGCGGAGTACTCGCGCGGGTTCGCGATAATGACCTCGGTGACCTTCGCCGGGGACAGCGCCGCAGCGATGAAGGTTGCCGGATCGGTCGAGTAGTCGACAATGTCAATCTTCTCGTCGTTCAGCTCGGCAGCAACCGCACGCACGCGGGCACCCATATCGCCGATGCACGCACCCTTAGCGTTAATGGTCGGGTTCTTCGCGGACACAGCGATCTTGGAGCGGTGGCCAGCTTCACGTGCGATGGAGTTAATGGACACCAGGCCCTCAGAAATTTCGGGAACCTCGTGCTCGAACAGGCGCAGCACCAGGTTCGGGTGCGAACGAGAAACCACAATCGAGGGACCCTTGGGACCGCGGCGAGCCTCAACCAGGTAGGCGCGCAGGCGGGTACCGTGCGGGTACTTCTCGCCCGGAACCTGCTCGTTGCTGGGCAGAACAGCTTCAACGGTGCCCAGGTCAACCTGAACCATGCGCGGGTTGTTGCCCTGCTGGATCACGCCGGACACCAGGGTGCCCTCACGGTCCTTGAACTCGCCCAGAACGGATGCGTCCTCAGCGTCACGCAGACGCTGCGAGAGTACCTGACGGACGGTTGCGGCAGCGATACGGCCAAAGTTGTTCGGGGTATCGTCGAACTCGTCAATCTTCTGGTTGTCCTCATCAAGCTCAGGAGCCAGAATGACGAACTCGCCGGTGGTGCGGTCGATGACGGCACGAGAGCCCTTAATAGCGCCGGGCTGCTTCATGTACGCGAGCAGCAGGGCGTTCTCAACCAGGGTGAAGAGCTCCTCCATGACGAGAGAGCGCTGCTTCGCCAATGCGCGCAGTGCGCCCAGGTCAATAGTTTTAATATCCTCCACGCTTTTCAGCCTTTCCCAGTTAGCACGGCGCCGGGACGCTCAATGCGCCCCGGCTCCCGAACGGTATATACCTGGCACGGAGCACCCCGTGCCTGAAGCTTTAATAACTCTATTCTACCGGCTCAGCGGGCGAATTGAAGTCAATCTCGACGTGAGCAGAAGCAATATTTTCCCACGGAAGCAAGCTCGGCTCGTGGTAGGACTCCTTCTGCCCCTTCTTCGTGTTCTTCTTACGAGCCAGCACCGGGCCCTCATCCTGCACCTCGTGCAGACGCGCAAGGTACTCGGTACCGTCAGGTGCGGTGACCGCAATCAGGCGGGTACGGGCACGCTCCCAGTGGCGGCGCTCGGTCAGGGCGCGGGTAGCGCCGGGCGAGGACACCTCCAGCTCGTAGGGGAAGAACTCGTCGTTTTCATCCGCACGGTCCAGGGCGCTCGAAATCGCAGTGGAAATCTCCGCGAGAGAATCCAGCGACAGCGAATCGGTACGCTCAGCGGTGTAGTCCACCGTAATCTTCACGGTACGGTTCGCCGCCGGGCCCGAAATCTTCAGGCCCTCCAGCACCAGCGAGAACTCGGAGATAACCGGGGCAATCGCCTCGGCAACCTCCTCCTCACGGATCGCGCGGGTACCCACGCGCACCGGTGCCTCCACCACGGGCTCGCTCTCAACGCGAGCGCGGGAAGTGTTCACACCATTCGCCACGCGGGATGCGGCACGGCGAGCGCGCGCATTCGGGGCGCTCTTCTTAGCGCCAGAACGCTTCGGCTTATATGCCATAGTTCTCTTCTTTCATTCTTCCGCCGCTTGCCCCGCCCCACCTCTTAGGAGGCAGGGCGGGTGGCGGCGGTTTTACGTCTTTGCGGGCTGGTGGCGTGCCTTAGGCGCCGCGCACCTCAGCGATGACCTCAGCCACCGCGTTCTCCACGGACACCTCGCGAGCCTCACCGCTGCGGCGGTCCTTCAGTTCCAGCACGCCGTCCTTGAAGCCGCGACCGATCACCAGGATGGTGGGCACGCCCAGCAGCTCGGCGTCGCCGAACTTCACGCCGGGGCTGGTCTTCGGGCGGTCGTCCAGCATGACCTGCAGGCCGGCGGATTCCAGGGATGCGCTGAGCTCTTCAGCGTACTCGTGGGATGCTGCGTCCTTGCCGGTGATGACAATGTGCACGTCTGCCGGTGCCAGGTTACGCGGCCAGATCAGGCCCTTCTCGTCGTGGTTGCCCTCGGCGATAGCGGCCAGTGCGCGGGTCACGCCCACGCCGTAGGAGCCCATGGTCACGGTCTGCAGCTTGCCGTTCTGGTCCAGGACCTTCAGGCCCAGTGCCTCAGCGTACTTGCGGCCCAGGGCGAAGATGTGGCCCATCTCGATGCCGCGGGCTGCCACCAGCTCACCGGAGCCGTCCGGTGCCGGGTCGCCTTCGCGCACCTCGCACGCCTCGATCACGCCGTCGGCGGTGAAGTCGCGGCCGAAGACCAGGTTCGCCACGTGCTTGCCCTCTTCGTTTGCGCCGGTCACCCAGCGGGTACCGCGCACCACGCGGGGGTCAACGAAGAAGGGAATGCCGGTTGCGGAAGCCACCGCATCCTCGTCCTCGGTGTGTGCGCCGAGCAGGGGCGCATCCAGGCTCAGGCCGGGGCCAATGTAGCCCTTGACCAGCTGCGGGTATGCCTTCAGGTCCTCTTCGCTGGCTGCCTCGACCTCGACCTCGCCGCCGATGCCCAGCAGGGCGCCGATGTTGACCTCAACGCGGCCCAGGTCCACGGCACGGTCGCCGGGAACGCCCACGGCGAAGACCTTACGCTCGCCGGAGGGGGTGATGACGGTGCCCACGAAGCACTTGAGGGTCTGCGAAGCCTCCAGGGTGCCGCCGGTGACCTCGGAGTGCAGTTCGTTCATGCGCTCCACCAGGGTCTCAATGGTGGCGGAGTCGGGGGTGTCCAGAACGATTGCCGCCGGGGTGTCCTCGGTGATTTCGATTTCCTCGGGAACCACGGTGGTCACGGCCTCAACGTTTGCCGCGTAGCCGCCCGCGGAACGCACGAAGGTGTCCTCACCGATGGGGGTCGGGTGCAGGAACTCTTCACTGCGGGAGCCACCCATCGCGCCGGACTGTGCGGTCACAATGACAATCTCCAGACCCAGGCGCTCGAAGATGCGCTGGTAGGCGGCGCGGTGCGCCATGTACGCCTCGTTCAGGCCCTCATCGTCAATGTTGAAGGAGTAGGAGTCCTTCATGACGAACTCGCGGCCGCGCAGCAGACCCGCGCGGGGGCGCGCCTCATCGCGGTACTTGGTCTGAATCTGGTACAGGTAAACCGGCAGGTCCTTGTAGGAGGAGTACAGGTCCTTCACCAGCAGGGTGAACATTTCCTCGTGGGTGGGTGCCAGCAGCATGTCTGCACCCTTGCGGTCCTTGAGGCGGAAGAGGTTATCGCCGTACTCGTCCCACCGGTTGGTTGCCTCGTAGGGTTCGCGGGGCAGCAGCGCGGGGAAGTGAACTTCCTGCGCGCCGATGGCGTCCATCTCTTCGCGGATGATGTTCTCGACCTTGCGCAGTACCTTCAGGCCCAGGGGCAGCCAGGTGTACACGCCGGGGGCTGCGCGGCGGATGTAACCGGCGCGGACCAGCAGCTTGTGGCTGGCGACCTCAGCGTCTACGGGGTCCTCGCGCAGAGTGCGCACGAAGAGGTTGGAAAGGCGAAGTACCACGATTCTCCTTGAAAGGTCGATAGGTTTAGGTAGGGTGCCCACGGCTCACCGAGTAAGCCGCAAATAGGCACAGTCGTCTTTAATTTTATAGCGTTTTAGGGTTCGGCGTGTTTAGCGCTCAAAAATGATGGTCGAGAACTGCCCAATCTGCTCCCAACCGGTCCCCCGGTACATTGCAAGAGCGCGGGCGTTGTAGTCGTTCACGTACAGGCTCAAATGCGGGTAGCGGTGCTGCAGAATCTGCGCGGCTGCGGCAAAGAACGGCTTAGCCAGCCCGTAGCCGCGGTAGTCCGGGTGTAGCCACACGCCCTGCACCTGCGCGGCGTCCAGGTTCACGATGCCCGCATCCGCCTTGAAGATGACGCGCCCGTTCACATCGGTGACAATGGCGCTGCGCTGCCCGGCGATGAGCGTGCGCAGGCGCGCCGCGTAGCCGTCACCGTAGCGGGCAATCGGGTCGAAGCCGACCTCCTCGGTGAACATGGCGGCTGCGGCGGGCAGAAGCTCCCCCAGGTCCGCGGAGGTGGCGAGGCGCGCATACCCGGCAGGCTCACCGGTAGAGTCGCCGCCAAGAGGGCTCTGCCCCGGTTTGAAGGGCTCGGGTTTGCGGGGCTCTGGTTTGAGGGGCGCGGGCAGGTGCGCCGGCAACTCAGGAAGCTCCGCAGTGTAGAAGCGGGTCAGGTCATTCTCCGGCGGCAAATACAGCAGCGGCTGATTGGGGCGCTCCGACAGAACCCGCGCGCGGTGATCGCAACCGTCACGCAGGCTCGGCTGCAGCATCTGCAACAGCGGCACCGGACTCTTACCGCCCCGATTCTGCTCGCACAGCTGTTGCATGCGCGTCCACAGGGGCATCACGAAGGCGCTCTCACCGAACATCGAATCCAGGCGAGAACCCACCTGCAGCAGCAGCTGAGCCAGCGCGTCACGATGCGCGAGCGCCGTAGCGTCCAGGGTGGGAGCGTCCAGGGTGGGAGCGTCCAGGGTGGGGGCATCCAGCGCAGCGGCATCCAGCGTTTCAGCGCCGTAAGAATCCGCATCGTGTTCAGCGTGTTCAACTGCGGCATGTTCAACAGCGGCACCGCACCATCGCACCGGCACCACATTCGACCCCAACAGCAGTACACAACACAGCTGCCCATCGCGCTCACATCCCACAAAACCCTGATAGTAGTGCAGCGGAATACGCGGGGCCCTCACCGGAAGAGGGCACGCCAAATAGTGCTCAATGGAGTACAGATTCGGGACCGGGTCACTGAACAGGACCTCCTCCAGCTCATCGCACCACCGAGCATCCAGAGCAAAAACGTGTTCCTTCACGCGATCAGGCATAGGGGAAGAATCCATTGTCGAAACAGCAGTCGAAACAGCAGCACGCCGGGCACGATGGGCTTTACGGCGGCGAGAAAAAAGAGTGAACATAACCTGTTGAGTGATAGAGAATGAGCGACAGAATTGAGCGAAAATACGGGGACATATAACCCCGAAAAGGATACCGGACCATGCGGCAACAACCGGCAGCAGCACGCACCGAGCCTGCCACCACCATAACCGGACATCACCGGAAAAACGCGGAGGCGCCCCCACCAGGACGCCTCCGCGCACAAAAGCTAACTAGCTCACCGAAACAGCCGGGGAACCCTCGGGAACATACTCGCCCGAAGCCTCCATCTCAGCAGCAATACGGGTCGCCTCTTCAATCAGAGTCTCAACGATCTGATCCTCAGGCACAGTCTTAATGACCTCACCCTTCACGAAAATCTGGCCCTTACCGTTACCGGACGCCACACCCAGGTCAGCCTCACGAGCCTCACCCGGACCGTTCACCACGCAACCCATCACGGCAACACGCAGCGGAACCTTCATGTGCTCCAGGCCCTTAGTCACGTTCTCAGCAAGCTCCCACACGTTCACCTGCGCACGACCACACGACGGGCACGAAACAATGTCCAGCTTGCGGGGGCGAAGGTTCAGCGACTCCAGGATCTTGGTGCCCACCTTCACCTCCTCAACCGGAGGAGCAGACAGCGACACGCGAATAGTATCGCCAATACCCTGAGACAGCAGAGTACCGAACGCCACCGAGCTCTTAATAGTGCCCTGGAACGCCGGACCAGCCTCAGTCACACCCAGGTGCAGGGGCCAGTCACCGCGCTCAGCCAGCTGACGGTACGCCTCCACCATCACCACAGGGTCATTGTGCTTCACAGAAATCTTGAAATCACGGAAACCGTGCTCCTCAAAGAGCGAAGCCTCCCACACAGCAGACTCAACCAGAGCCTCCGGAGTAGCCTTACCGTACTTCTCCAGCAGACGCTTATCCAGCGAACCAGCATTCACACCAATACGCAGAGAAACGCCGTGGTCCGAAGCCATCTGAGCGATTTCCTTCACCTGGTCGTCGAACTTACGGATATTACCCGGGTTCACACGCACAGCACCGCAACCAGCCTGAATAGCCGCATACACGTACTTCGGCTGGAAGTGAATATCAGCAATCACCGGAATACGGGACTGCTTCGCAATAATGGGCAGAGCCTCCGCATCCTTATCAGTCGGGCACGCCACACGCACAATATCGCAACCGGCAGCGGTCAACTCAGCAATCTGCTGCAGAGTCGCACCAATGTCGTGGGTCTTAGTGGTCGTCATCGACTGCACCGAAATCGGAGATTCAGAACCAACACCGACAGAACCCACCTTAAACTGGCGGGTCTTACGACGCGGGGACAGAACCGCGGGAGCGGGCTTCGGCATACCAAGGCTGACCGACAAGGTTTTCCTCCATACATGGGTTGTGAAAGACGTACGACGCATCCTTCGTTCAACTTTTTATTGTGCCACTGACGCGAAAGAAACCACTAATACGGGTACCCTTACCGCGCGCAAGAACACGCTAAAACAGAGTGATGGGCTTAACAATATCCGCCACAATCAGAATGATAGACATCACAATAAACGCGCCCGCCACCACATACGTCAACGGCAACAACTTCACCGGATCAAACGGGCCCGGATCCTTACGCCCAGTCAAACGCGCAAAGAAACGACGCACACCCTCCCAAACAGCACCCAGCACGTGGCCACCATCCAGCGGCAAAAGCGGAATCAAATTAAACGCAAAAAGCATCAAATTCATATTCGCCACCAGCGAGACCAACATCGCAGCCTTCGCCTTCACATCAATACGGTCAGTAGCCGTCACCTCACCGGCAATACGGCTCACACCAACCACAGACACCGGCGACTCAACACTACGCTCACCACCGGTCACCAGGGTTACGGCCAAATCCCACACGCGTTGCGGCAGCGAAAGCATCGACGAACCCACACGCGAGAGCGTATCGCCCACCATCGCAGGCACCTCAGTAATAGAACCAGGCACCAACTCACTCGACGGCGAAACACCCACAAAACCACCGCGAGTCGTCGCAATCGAACCATCCGCAGCACGCGCATACTGGCCCTTACCGTCAGAGACCGGGCGAATCATCTCGACCGGAGTCACCGACAAATCCAGGCGCTGACCGTTACGCTCCACCGTCAAAGTGCTCGGGCGAGAACCCGCCGCACGAATCGCCGAAGACACAGCCTCCCACGACCCCGTCGACACACCATTCACAGCAACCACACGGTCACCCACCCGCACACCGGCTGCCTTCGCCGGCGACGGCGTGGACTTATCCGTACACTCGCCATAGCTAATCGAATCATGCGTGACATTCACGCTCGGCACGCACTCAGACACCGCCGACACCTTATTCGTCACCTGCGCCGTACCAAAACCACAAATCAGCACGGCAGTACACACCACACCAATCAGCAGGTTCATCGTCGGGCCACCCAACATAATCACCATACGCTTGAGCACCGGCAACTTATAGAACAGGCGGTCCTCATCACCGGGCTGCAGACGCTCAGCATCCGCCGCACGCGCCTCCTCAGCCAAGGACGCAAACGGGCTGGTACTGCCCGAATGGCCCTCCTCATGGTGCTCCTTCACCTCAGCAGGGCTCGGCGGGTACATGCCAATCATCGAAATGTAACCGCCCAGCGGGATCGCCTTGAAACCGTACTCAGTCTCGCCGCGGCGGAAAGAGAACACGGTCTTACCGAAGCCAATCATGTACTGCGGAACGCGCACATTGAACAGCTTCGCGGGCACCAGATGCCCCACCTCGTGCAGGGCAATCGAGACGGCAATAGCGATTGCCATGAGGATAATGCCCACAGCGTACAGCAGGATTTCCACGCTTTTTCTCGTTTCGGTTCGGGGATACGAAGCTTCTAGGATACTCGCTTAGCCTGTGAAGGCGCCCTCCCCCACCTCATGTGACGATGCAGGACGGTGTGGTTGGGTACGCTATACCCTTCCTCCGCTCCTACAGGGGCACCCGCCCTCGCTTCGCTTCGGGCACCCTGATGTCGCTTCAGGAAGGTACGACACCTCCTGCCCTTGACCGTAGACAGCACAAAGGGACGGTATTATCCTCGCTCGGATAATACCGTCCCTTTTTATATGCATTTAGCTCTGCTGCGCCAGGTAGTTCAACAGGGTCGCGGTCAGCTCCGGGTCATGCGCCAGCGCCGTGCCGTTCAGGTGAGTCACCGGTGCAATCAGACGCACCGACGACGCCAACCACACGCCATCCGACTCAAACAGGTCCTGCGGGTAGAGCGGTCCGAAGCCCAGCTCCCAGCCAGCTTGGCGTGCCGCCTCGAACACCGCACCCTGCGTGGTGCCGGGTAGGATGCCATGGCTCGGCTCAGGCGTGTACAGCACCTTCTTGCCGTCCTCAATCTTGGCGACCAGCACCGAAGAAGTAGCACCCTCCAGCACACGACGCTCGTCGGTGATGAAGATAGCGTCGTCCGCGCCGCGCTCCTGCACGTATCGCAGGACCGCCATGTTCACCGCGTAGGAGAGGGTCTTCGCGCCCGCCAGAAGCCACGGGTAGGCGCTATTATCCATCGGCTCGTGGCCGCGCGGCAGCAGCATCGCCTTCACGCCCTCAGTGCGGCGCTTCATGATGGAGGCAGGCACCGGCGACGCCATAATCAGCGTGTACGGGCCCGGCTGCATGGAGGTCACCGCCTGGGTGGGGCCGCGCGAAATAATGATCTTCACGATGTGCTCTTCACCCAGTGCAGTCTCGGCGCCGGCGTTCGCCTCACGCATGAGGCGCTCCACCGCCGAACGCAGAATCTCGGGTTCCGGGTCGGGCAGATCCAGCATGCGCGCTGACGATTCGAGGCGGGATAGGTGCATGCCGAGCTTACGCACACGGCGGTTGACGGACAGCATGGTCTCGAAGACGCCGTCGCCGCGGGTGAAGCCCTGAT